>OLPR01000850.1_pt1 | contig 26553 bp, 22 predicted proteins | sample 1672761 | NCBI WGS metagenome assembly OLPR01 (sample SAMEA3136721, study PRJEB25190) | human gut metagenome | biome: human gut; feature: human-associated habitat; material: faeces | place: Austria | collected 2013 | reverse complement strand
GCACTTCATCGGTTTCGCCCCAGCCGGCCAGGATCAGAGAACGGTTTTCGCCCGTCCAGCGCGCTTTGGCGGCGTTCCATGACTTTTCGGAAAGGAAGCAGCCCACGCGGTAATCGTCCGGATTGACCAGCGGTATGTCCTCGCTCACGAAGACGTGCCACGGCAGGCCCATGCGGCTCATTTTGAGCAGGAATTCGGTCAGGAACGGGCCGGAATCGCCGTCGGCAAACACGGCGAACTGCGCCGTCTGGCGGCTCTGCCCGGAGAGCGCCGCGCGGTCGTAAATGGCCTTGGCCTTGACGATAAAGTCCATGAACGCCTGATCGCGATACCAGCCGCCCCACATATCGAACCACCACATCGCCAGGCCGCCGGTCAGCACGCGTCCGAAGGCCTGAGTCATCTTGGCAAGTGAGCCTTCGATGGTCTTGGGGCCTTCCCAGACGCGATTATGCAGCTTGAGCTTTGCGTTCGGATTGACGAAGGGCGTGCAGTCGTATATCTGCTGAGAGCGGCAGGTGCGTATGTCGGCCTCCACGAACCAGATCTTATTGTGCAGCAGCGTCGAATCCACCGCGCCGGGCAGAGAGAGATCACCGCCCAGGGGACGCGCATCGTTATAGCAGAAGGGGCTGGCGAGGAAATCGACCGCCGGCGAGGCGAGCACAACGTCCGCGGCGTGATGTCCCACGTCGATGGCGCTGGCCGTGTAGCCGTAAAACGCGCCGACGATCTGCCGTCCGCCGCACACGCGCTTGCAGGCCTCGCACAGCCGCACAATGGCCATGGCGGTTTCCACATGATAGAAGCGATAGAAATCGCGCGCGCGGGGCGTATCCGTCTGATAGCGACGCTCGGCGGGCGTGGCGGGCTGGACGTCCTCAAAGGCGGCGTACTGCGCGCCCCATGCGGCGTTCAGGCGCTGAATATCGCCCTCATAGCGCTCGGAAAGCCAGCGGCGATAGGAGCGCTTCGACGGCTCGGAATAGTCTATGTACTGGCTGTCATGGGCGGCGGGGCGCAGAAACTCCTGCGTGCTGCCCGCGGCCAGATGCCAGCCCGCGACGTATCTGTCCCAACCCGATTCGGCCAGCCAGTCCTGAAAGCGCGCCATGACGCGCTCTGCGTCGGCAAACCACTTTTCTGAAGAGAACGACTGGTGCATGCTCGTGCCCGAGAAATCGCGGCACAGCTCCTCGGGGTATTCCTCCTCCCACCACGGCGGAACCTCGAGCATGATGCGCGGGATGATGTAGACCTCGCCCGGCGCGCGCCCCTGGACGGCGATGCGGAAGTCCTCGTCCACAGAGGAAAAGTCAAACTGATCGTCGCCCTTCCAGAAGCCGGGGCGCATCGGGCGCAGGCCGCTGTGCGGATTGATGCCCCGGTCGCTGGCGTATATGCTCACAAAGAGCAGCTGAAAGCCGGCGGCTGTAAAGCGGGCATAGTCGGCCACGTCGGGCTGATAGCTCATATAGGCGATGGGCGCGATGCGCTTGCCCTCGATCTCGATGACGAAGCGGTCGCCCGAGCGAACAATTTTGCTTTCGAGCATGCGGTGAGTCTCCTTTATGCGGCAGAGCGTCTGCCGTTGATATGCCTTGATTATAAACAAAGCGCGGTTATTTTGCAATGAGAAACTGCCGCGCGGACGAAAAAAAGACCGGCAGGAGCAGGCCCGCCGGTCAGAGAATATCCGTGAAAAATCAGCCGTTACGCCGTGAGGAGCAGCCGGATCAGCATTGCGGGAATGGCAACATCCGTGAAATCAAGGACAAAGGACGCGCTTTCGCCGTCCGTTTCGACGGTCAGCGCGGTTTCCGTACCGTCGGCGCTCACCAGAGAGAGCGTATGTCCCTCGAGCGGCCGACGATGGAAATCTCCGCGCAGGTGGTGTGGAGGTAGTTCACCGCGTCCTCATGGCGGCAGCCGTATCGCTCCAGTGAGCGGATGATGGCCTCGTCGTTGTAAAAGGCCGGATGCGTCACGCCGCGGGAGAGAATTTTGGCGGCATAGCGGAGAATATCCGCGCTCGTACGGGAGTTTACGGCCAGCGCGCCGTTGGGATCGGGCATACGAATGTGATCGAGCGCCGTTAAAAACATATAGGTCAACTCGTTTTCGACAAGGTTCCCCGCTGCGTCCTGTCCGCCGACGATAAAGCCGCACGCCGCCCGGCTGAACACGCGCGTGGAGACGGCCAGGCAGTAGTTGTCGATCAGCTCCTGCGCTTCCTCGCGCGTGATGCGTCCCTCCGCCAAATCGTGCTCGTAATAGGCGATGAAGTCGCGGTCGGGCCGGCCGAGCGGATAAAGCCCGAACAGCGTGCCCAGGAAGAAATGCGCGCTCTGAATCGCTTCCCGAAAGGTGCGCGCCGGTTCGGCGGGAACACGCTCAAGCGTCTCGGCGATGACGGTCAGTTCGCTGCGGCGCGGATTGTCGGTGGATTCGGCTTTTTCACGCGCGGCGCGGGCATAGCGCTCGGCCAGCGACTTGAGCGCGCGCAGCTCGACAAGGCAACATTCATAAAACTCGTGCTTCCGAACAGCTTCCATATTATAGCAACTTGATCAGAGAATAATCTTATAATAAAATGCCGTGCCTCAACTAGCACGGCGATTTTATAGTTCACTTTTCGATAAATATCTCCTCACATCCGCAGCTGATGCGCTCCATGGTTTCCTCTACGCGGAAGATCTCCGCGCCATTTTCCAGCAGCAGCTTTCCGGCCGTCATGGCCACACCCATGACGGCGCCCTCGTCCGCACAGGGTGCCGGGGAAACGGGGGCGGCAGACCGTCTTGCGGCCAGACGCCGCTTTTCACTCTTCTTCACAGGTCAGGCTCCTTTGGTTATCTGCGCTGCGCGTGTGCGGTCTGATCCTCCGGCCGGGGCGCGCAAGAACACCGGTATTTTACCATCTTTGACGCGGTGCGTCAATTCATCACGCTGTCTGCCGTCAGGTCTTTTTTACGATTTGCTCCGAACAGATCTTGACATACTGTCTTATTTGCTTTATAATCCTAGTTGAGAATAATTTCTATTAAGGCGAGCGCAGATGAAGCACAGGAACACGATACAGCGATCAATGGTGTACGAGGCGGTAAATCGCCTGAAGTCCCATGCCACTGCATCCGAAATCTATGATGTGATTGCTTCAGAGCATCCAAGCGTCAGCCAGGGAACGGTGTATCGCAATCTGAACCAGCTGGCGGAGGAGGGCGTAATCCGCAAGATTCTTATGCCGGGCGGCGCGGACCGCTACGATCATCGCTGCCACGAGCATTACCATGCCCGATGCCTGTGCTGCGGCCGCCTGTTTGATATCGAAATGGATTACATCGCCGATCTGGAAAAGGCGATCAAGGATGCGCATGGCTTTTCCATCAGCGGCCATGATATCCTGTTCAATGGCATCTGCCCGGGCTGCCAGCACAGGCCGCAGGCGGATCATGAGTGAGATGCGTATACGGGCGCAGGCGTCTCCCGTAAATCATAGAAAGAAAGAGGTAAGCACAATGAGAAGCATCACCAAGATTGAATTGCAGTACGCGCACAGGTTTCTGAACTTCAAGGGCGAGGCCCAGTATCTGCATGGGCACACCGGTGTTCTGACCATCGAGGTCGAGGATACCATCGAGCCCGGCGTCAATATGGTTTTCCCGTGCAATGAGATTCAGAAGACCGCCTGGGACGTGCTCAAGAACTTTGACCATGCGTTGATCCTGCGCGAGGATGATCCGCTGCTGCCGGCGATCCTGGACGTGTATGAGAAGCAGGGCATCCGCAGCGGTGCGCCGACCAACAAGATGAAGGGCGAGGCGTTCAAGACGGAGCTCGCCACCGCGTATCCGGAATGCCGCCTCGTCGTGACCAAGGAGACCATGACCGTCGAAGGCATGATCAAGATCGTGTACGAGCTCCTCAAGGACAAGCTCAACATCGTCAAGCTCACCTTCACCAGCGGCGTGAACGCGGCCTCTGAGGAGTACCCGTCCACGAAGTCGATCGACCGCTGCCCGCTGTGCGGCATTGCGCTCAATGAGAACGGCGTCTGCCCGAAGTGCGGATACAGAAAGTAATGCGGGATGCGGAAGTGAACGTGGCGTATCGCTGGTTTCTGGGGTATACGATGTCGCAGAATCTTCCGCACTTTGCGACGATCAGCTATGCGTTCTGCCATCGCTTTACGGCGGAAGTGATCGAGGGCGTATTCCGCTGGATACTGGAGGAAGTGGCCCGGGCGGGATATCTGTCGCCGGAGGTGGTATTTGTGGACGGAACGCACATCAAGGCGAACGCGAACCTGAAGAAGCGCATGGGCTGTTCGCCGGTGGATGCGCTGATCCAGCACCGTTTGCAAAAGGCGCATGGCATGCTGCATGATACGACCCGCACCCTGCAGGAAATCAGCCATGCCTGCGGCTTCAACTCGGTGAATTACTTCAGCCGTCAATTCCGCAAGCATTACGGATATGCGCCCAGCCGAGCCAACGAACGGCTCAAATAAGCTGCCCCGAAAGGAATATCCATGACTGCCCAATCGAAATACCGTAAAACCCTGTTGTCCTGCTACCTGGGGTTCATCACCCAGGCCATCACCGCCAACTTTGCGCCGCTTCTGTTCCTGACCTTCAAGGACACTTACGGCATCCCGCTGGAGAAGATCGCCCTGATCCCCATGGCGTTCTTCCTGACGCAGCTGCTGATCGACTTTGCCGCCACCAAGTTCGTAGACAGGATCGGCTACCGTACCTGCGTGGTCTGCTCGCAGGTGCTGTCCGCCGTGGGTCTGGCGCTGTTGGCTGTGCTGCCGGAAGTGCTGCCCGACCCCTTCACCGGTATCCTGATCGCTGTGGTGCTTTACGCCATGGGCGCAGGACTGATCGAGGTGCTCATCAGCCCCATTGTCGAGGCCTGTCCCTTTGATAACAAGGACGGCGTGATGAGCCTGCTGCACTCCTTCTACTGCTGGGGTATGGTGGGTGTGATTCTTGGTTCCACCGTGTTCTTCGCTGTATTCAGCGTTAAGAACTGGCACATCCTTGCCATCCTGTGGGCTGTGATACCCTTCGTGAATGCCTTCAACTTCCTTAAATGCCCCATCGAACGGCTCACCGAGGACGGCGAGGGGATGAAGATGGGGCAGCTGTTCCGCATACCGCTGTTCTGGCTGATGGCGCTGCTGATGGTCTGCTCCGGCGCATCGGAGATCTCCATGGCGCAGTGGCCCTCGGCTTTCACGGAGTCCGCCATGGGTGTTTCCAAGACCATCGGCGATCTGGCAGGCCCCTGCCTGTTTGCTGTACTGATGGGCATCTCCCGCGTGTTCTACGGCAAGATGAGCGAGAAGCTGGATCTGACCAAGACCATGCTGGGCTGCGGTGCGCTGTGCATCCTGTGCTACCTGCTGGCGTCCCTGTCCCCGTTGCCCGTACTGGGCCTGATGGGCTGCGCGCTGTGCGGCATCTCGGTGGGCATCATGTGGCCGGGTACGCTCAGTATCTCTGCCCAGAAATGCCCCAAGGGCGGCACCGTGATGTTTGCCCTGCTTGCACTGGCGGGTGATCTGGGTGGCTCCATCGGGCCGTCGCTGGTGGGCAGTGTGTCCAGCATGGCGGACGGCAATCTCAAGACGGGACTCCTTGTTGCTACCCTCTTTCCGGCGCTGCTGATCGCCGGACTGGTCGTACTGAAGAAGTGGGTCAAAACCACAAAATGATCTGAATACAAGAAAAGCGTCCACTGCCTGACCGAACAGGTGGCGGACGCTTTTCTTATAGTATTTAGGTTGCAAGTTCATTCTACGGAGTTGTTGACAGTTTGATGGATGGTCTCATTCAGATGACTCTTCTGCATTTCTGCGATCTTCTCTCGCAGATCATAGAGTGCGGTGCCGATGGTATCCGGGTCAAACAAGTCGCCAACAAATCCATAGAAGCTGACAAATTCCCAGATGTCCTCCATTACAGCGGCCCATCCTTCAGGCAGATCGAAACAGTCATAATAGCCTTTACAGGTCTGCCGGGAGCCTTTTTTCATGTCAAGAGTGATGGTAAACTCGATCTTCAGATCAGGATTTTCCACCAAATCCTCAGGGATACCCGGAGCACCTTCGAGCAGTTCATCAGCATCGAAACGATCCAGCAGATCAGGAACGCCCTCCTGAACATAGCAGGAATGAGTGACACTACAGCCGGTGCTATCTTATTTCCAACTCTTGCTGTACAATGTTGCTATGAACATCTTGCAGCAAATCTTTTCAGATCACTACGAAGAAATCAAGTACACCCTTAGACTACCTTATTAAACCTGAGTAGTCTATTTCCGCACCCGCCTATCAAAGATTATTGCTGCACCAAATCCCCAAGATAAAAGCGTACACCGTGTACGGATTATATCGTAACACAGTGTACGCTTTCCTCTTTTTCTGCCCAGGGGGGTGCAAAAATTGGGCGAATCAGGCGTCTCGAGTAGACTAACGAACTTTCCTAACCTCTGTCCGATTTAGTGCGAATCTGGTTTTTGATTTTGAAAACCAGATTCCTGCAAAACACACCGGAATAACAGCAATTCCAGCATCCAATATCCCGTTTTCTGCATCGAATCCTCGAAAATATGCAAAAGAAAAGACTCAGATATTGTATCAATATCTGAGTCCCGTGGTGGCACCTCCATGGGGATTCGAACCCCAGTTTTCGCCGTGAGAGGGCGACGTCTTAGGCCTCTTGACTATGGAGGCAAATGGCTGCCGAACTAGGATTCGAACCTAGAATGAACGAGTCAGAGTCGTTAGTGTTACCGTTACACCATTCGGCATCATTCACTTTTACGCGGCTGCTTGTGCAACCAACGAGTGATATTATATACGAGCCGCGCCGATTTGTCAATAAGTTCCGATGTAAATTGAATGTAAAGTGATGCGTATGAGAGCGCGCTCAGTCCCTTCGCCGCTCGCGCGTCTTCTTTCTGAAAAGGCAGAGCGGACACAGTGCGGAAACTGGGTCTTGAGAATACGGCGCAGCCGGGCTTTCGAACGGCTGGCCGCACAGAGGGCAGACGATCCAATGAGACATGGCTGATTTCCTCCCGTTTTTGTTTTCCATGGTCAGTATGCCGCCAAAGGCGCGTCCTGATGCGCTTTCAGCGGCAGTCTGTCAAAAAAAACATTCAGAGAGCTCGAAAGGGTCGAACCCTCTCGAATTTTCAAACATATCCAGCAGCGTGCACGATGGGGCGAGACGACTTTTGCGGTGAAAAGTCCCTCTTCCAGAGCTAAAACTGGAGAAGGTGACATGCGGCGGGGAGCTCGCAGCCTCCTTCTCCAGCTTTAAGACCTTTTTGACAAGCCGGTGGACGGGAGAGCAATCTCCCCCGCCACGGCCACCTCTGCCAGTTTCTGCTGCAATCTCTCAAATTTCCGGGCACAGAAATCGTCCCGCACCCGCCGTACACGCCGCCGGGCACGATTAAAAGCTCGAGAGAGCTCCGGCCTTCACGAGTGGACCCGACGGCGCTTTCGTTTACCGATTTAACCGTTCGCCAACCGCGCCGCCCGGATGAATGAGCGCGAACTGCTCGTTCCGGTAGCCGGTTTCCTCAATCAGCGCGGCCTGAAGTGCGTCAAAGATGGCGTTCGTCGCAGCAAAGCTGGCGGTTCCCTGGCTGTTGTAGCGGTCAGTCTCACGATCCACCTGCATGGGCAGCACGACATCGGCCCGCTCAGCCAGCGGCGAAGTCAGCGCCTCGGTGACGGCAATCACCCACGCGCCCTTTCTGCGGCAGATGTCCGCAATGGGCAGCAGCTCGGCAGTCTTTCCGCCCCGGGAGACCAGCAGCATGACATCCCCCTTCTGAAGATACCCGCTGGCGCCGTGAACCGCTTCAGCCGGAGAGATGAACCGAGCCGGCCGCTCGATGCAGCACATCAGATGGGCAAAATGCTGACAGGCAATGCCCGAATGCCCACATCCGCTGGCAGCAATGCGCGGAGCCAGGCTGAGCAGGTCGACTGCCCGGCCAAACGCCTCCATGTCCATGGCTTCCCGCGCGCGAAGCACCTCCCGCGCTTCGATTTCAAAAGCTTCCTGCGCTCGGCGCGCCGCTTCCGGTTTCATGGCTTATTCCCCCATGATCTGAACCTGCACGGTGCGCTTGCGGGCGCGCAGCTGATCCCAGTCCACAAAGTAGATGTATCCGAACTCACCCAGATCCACCTCACCGTCCACGATGACGATGGTTTCACTGCGGCCAAAGAATACACTGCGCAGGTGGGCTTCGGTGTTCAGGCTGGTCCACTCGCCCTCCTCCGGCTGCTCGCCGGGAATGCCGCGATGGCCCAGGCTCATGGCGAACTCAATGTGCTTGGGGCCGGGATGGCGATACTGTCCCTCCGTGCGGCACTTGGGCACCAGCGCCTCCATAATATCGCACAGATCCTGCTGCAGATACTCCAGCCCCCAGAAGGTCTTGTCATGCGAGCACTCCTGCGTCATGACCGAGCAGGTGGTATGATGCGAGTAAACCAGCACCTGACCGTTCTGAACGCCGGACTTGCGGACGATTTCCTTCACCTGAGCAGTGATGTCATGGAATGTAGGATGGTTGATGCACGACTGGAGACTGATGGTTTCACGATAGAGCTTCACGAAAAAACACTCCTCCCTGTTATTGTCTGGCTGTCCGTTCATCAAACGCCTGCCGCGCTGCGGCCAGCATTTCACGAAGCATTTTTCCCGGATCTGCCGCTCTGCAGATGGCGCTGGAGGAACCAGTGGCGTCCGCGCCGGCCAGAATGGTACGGTATACATCCTCAGCCGTAGAAATGCCGGCTCCCTGAAGCACCTGAATCTCCGGGTTGACCTCCTTCACCGCGCGGGTGGACGCGACGATCAGCTCGCGGTCGCTGGTAACGCCGGTGCCAATCAGCTCGGACGGCTCGACCACGACGATGTCCGGCCCCAGCATGGCTGCGGCGCGCGCCTCGCAGATGGAGTCCGCACAGACGATGCTGGTCAGCCCCACTTCCTTTGCCCGTTCCAGCGACGCCCGAAGGCCGGCCAGCGTCACCGGGCGCTCGGCGTGATTGAGCATGACGCACTTCGCGCCCGCTGCCCGCACCGCCTCGGGCAAAATGCTGCCCTGTCCCTTGCCGGGAGACAAGCTGTCCATGTGCTGAGCGCAGAGAAACAGATGGCTGGTTCCCTGATAAATGCGATAGAGATCCGTCAGCTGGGGTGTATAGATGACCGCAACGCCCGTTTCCAGCGAGGCTTCCTCGGCAACACGAGCCAGCCCCAGCGCGTCATCTCCATACAGATACGCCTTCGGCCCCACCTCGAAAAACGGAGCCGGGATTTTTACTTTCGCCACATGCTACCTCCATTTCTTTATTTGCAAGTTCAGTATACCATACACTTTCGTTTGTGTCAATATATTGCAAGCGTTTTCGGTTTATACATTTTCATTTTCGAAATTCCGATTTAGCCTATTTTGACGGATTTCATTTTAAATTTGTTTTGCATGCAGGATTTTCCCTCCGTCCCGCAGAATTACTTCCTTGTCAATATATCGGCGTTTTCGCCGTTTAGGAAAGGCACAGGTGTTTTCTATGCAGGAAGATCTGAAGCTCGCCGAGCGTCGGCAAAAGATATTGGATTTGCTGAATATCGAAAACCGCGTACTGGTTTCGGAACTCAGCCGTCGGTTTTCCATTTCAGAAGTCACAATCCGCAACGATCTGGCCGAGCTGGAGCACCGCGGTCTGTTGGAGCGCGTCCATGGCGGAGCGATTTCTACCAAGCGCGGATACTACAACATGACGCTGACAGAGCGTTCGCAGGCCAACGTCGAAGCCAAGAAAATCGTTGCCGAACGGGCAGCAGCCATCGTGGACGACGGAGAAACGCTGCTCATCAACGCCGGCACCACCACGCTGCTGGTGGCCATGGAGCTAAAAAAGAAGCGCAACCTGAAGGTCGTGACCAACTCCATCCCCATCGCACAGGCCATTGCGGATTCTGAGGGCAACAGCGCCATCCTGCTGGGCGGCGAACTCAACGAGCGCTATCTGTTCACCTACGGCACAGATGCTCTGGAGCAGCTCAAGCGCTATCGAGCCGATCGGCTGATCCTCTCGGTGGACGGTGTGGAACCGCGTAACGGAATCAGCACCTACCATTACGAGGAATCCGAACTGGACAGGCTGATGATTGAACGCTCCAACAAGGTCACTGTGGCGGCAGACAGCTCGAAAATCGGGGCGGAGAGTTTTGTCAGCATTGCCGGGCTGAACGCGGTGGATATTCTGGTGACCAACAGCGGCGTCTCGGAAAGCTTCTTGCAGGCGATGCGCAAGCACGGACTGGAGGTTCTGCAGGCCTGAGGCACGCCCTGCAAGCTTGCCATCCTCCGGCCATGCCGGCTTCCCGGACAATCACTGCAGCCCAGCCTGTCAAAAAAGGTCGCAAAAGCGGCCTTTTTTGATGTAATAGAGCCGGTGATGAAAATGCTGAAAAAAGAAACAGAGCAACGGCCGGCAATCGAAACGCCGTGCACGGATATGCTGGCGCCGCAGGAGCATCTCTTGCGGAAAATCGACGCGGCGGTGGATTTTTCGTCCAGAAAATCCACACTCGTCAGAATCGCGAATGCGGATGAACGATAGGTCAACGAAAGGACTTTTTGACACGCTGTGACGGCGCTTCCGCATTTCTGCATGAAGCGCCGTCTTTTTTATGCGGCAGCGCTCCGCACACATGCCCATGTTTTACACCAATACAGCTCAGATCACGAAAGCGCGCCGCGCCATCAAGCCAACCGCCCCTTGGGGCGTTCGCAGGCAAAAGAAACGCCCATTCAATGAATCTGCTTCAGCAAACGAACCGTCTCCTCCACTAGCTCCTGTCCGCCTTGGGGAGAAACCAGATTGCAGTACATGCTGGCGCTGTAGCCCCGCCCCTGGAAACCGCGCTCGGTGCACAGATAGCTGCCGCCCGCGGCGCCGGGCTGTCCGGCCAGCTGAACCACAAAGGTCTGCTCGAAGGGACTGCGCGCCTGAATGCGATGCTGGAAATCCATATACAGCTCAAAGCGGTTGCTGGCAAAGGCGATGTTGTCCAGACCGATCACATGCAGCTCCATGGGCAGCTTGGGCGCCGTTTTCTGCTCCTCATAGCGGTCAATGATGTCCTTATAGCGGTTGCGCAGGCTGACGAGTGTGGAATTTTCCACCATCAACGTCTTGGGATCGCCATCGGTCTTGAATTCCTTGGCCATCTCTGCGGCATAGCCTTCCTGAGCCAGCGCGTATTCCTCGTCGGTGATCAGGCGCTTGGACAGCGACACCGTCTCTACAACATGGGTGATTTTTCCTTCAGTATGTAGATCCTTGCCCGCCCATGCCAGCACCTCGTCAAAGGCAGCGGCGATGCGTTCGGCAATGTCCTTCCGAGCGGCGCGCTCGGTCTGCTCTTCGCCGTACTTCAGGCGGAAACGGCGATCCTGCGCCTGCTTGTAGTGCAGAATGCGCGGAGCCAGATCGCCGGCAGCGGCGCACTGAGCCAGAATGAAGATGTTGCCGTGGCGAGCGCGAATGGCCTTGCGCACGTCGTTCCAGTAATCGGCGGAAAGCATCCACTCATGCTCAGAATTCTGCGAGGGGCAGGGCACGTTGATAATGGCGCCGGTCAGCTTTCCATCCGCGTCGTAGGTGTACAGGAGGTTGATGAAATGATCGGCCCCGGCCTCGTAGTGGGAAAAGTTGTCATCGTTGGTGTTGCCGTACATGACGGAGGTGCCGTTGACGCCGTGGGTGGAATTGATGACCGCGCCGGGGCGCTTGGAGACGTCGTCAAAATAGCACACGCGGCGGCTGTGCCCGACCACCGCATAGCCGTATCCATAGGCATAAGCGCCGGGCGCGCGGCCGTTCCATGCCTCAGCAATCGCCTCCACGCACTTGTCGGTCATGAACTCGCGGTATTCGTCCGAGGAAGCCACCTCCATGCTGTAATTGAAGGGCCGCACGTCCACATAGTGACTGGGGCCGCAGTGGGTGTGTGTGGCGTTCATGAGGATCTTCATGCCGGGGATTTCCGGATAGACCCTGGCCAGCTTTTCGCGGATAATGTCCAGCAGATGCGCACGAATGACCACCACGTCGCAGGAAAGGAATATGACCTGATCGTCGCCGCTGTCCAGCACCAGCGCGTTGACTGTCACCGGATCCAGCACGCCCTCACTGATGCGCATGTGGAACTGCCCGGGGATATTGACCGGCTTGTCCGTAGAGACATCGCGCGAAGCCCAACCAATTCGAATCTGATTCATGATAAGTCCCTCCTATGTTGACCCATAATATGAAGTCGCTGATCGCCCAGCGGTTTCCTAACGTCCGAGAAAACGCCGGAAGCTTCGCCGAACGCCCCTTATCCCTTGATCGAACCGAGCATGACGCCCTTGACGAAATAGCGCTGCACGAACGGATAGACCAGCAGAATCGGCCCGCAGCTGACAATAATGAGCGAATACTTGAGCTGATTGGCCAATGAGTTCTGTGCGGCAATCTGCTCCGGATCAATGCCCTGAACCTCCGCGAAATTGACCTGATTGGAAACCAGAATCTCACGCAGGATGATCTGCAGCGGATACTTTTCCCGGTCGGTCAGGTAGATCAGGGCATTGAAGTAGGCGTTCCAGTGTCCCACAGCGTAGTACAGCGTAATGACCGCGATCACCGCCTTGGACAGGGGGAGCACCATGCGCAAGAAATACTGGAAGTCGCTGCATCCGTCAATCTGGGAGGACTCCAGGATCTCCCGGGGAATGTTGTTCTGAATAAAGGTGCGGACGATAATCATGTTGTAGGTGGAAATCAGCCCCGGGAGCACCATAACCCACACGGTGTTGATGATCTTCAGATCCCGCATCAGCAGATAGGTGGGAATCAGACCGCCGCCAAAGTACATGGTAAACACGAACAGGAACATATAGAAGCCCTTCCACTGCATATCCCTGCGGGAGAGCGGATACGCACAGATGAGCGTGGCGGAAACGTTGAGCGCCGTGCCCAGCACCGTATAGAAGATGGTGTTGAGGTAGCCGCTGATAATCAGCTTATGCTTGAACACTGCCTCATAGCCCGCCAGCGTCACGTCAACCGGCCAGAGGAACACTTCGCCGCTCTGAATGGCATTGCCGTTGGAGAAGGAAGCTGAAATGATGTACACCAGCGGGTAACCGACAATCAGGAGCGACAGCCCCATGATGAGATACGCAGCTGCATAGAGAACCTTGTCACTCTTAGAGTCCCGGATGGATCTTTTCCGGGACGCCGCCTTCAAAGATATTCCGCGCGTCTGAGCCATAGTGTCTGCCTCCTTTCTTTAGAACAGGCTAATATGTTCCTCGCTCAAGTGCTTGGTAATAAAGTTGACCATCAGGAGCAGAGCGCCGTTGACCAGCGAATTGAACAGCCCCACCGCGGTGGAATAGGAATAGCGGCTGCTGCTGGTTCCCTGGAAGGTCATTTTATAAACATGGGTCGCGATGACCTCGGAATATTCAAGGTTCATATTGTTCTGCATGAGATACGCCTTTTCAAACCCGACGCTCATGAGACTGCCCACATTCATGATGAACAGAATCAGAATGGTGGGCATGATGGCCGGAAGATCCACCACAAACACCCGTCTCAGGCGGGAAGCGCCGTCCACCATGGCGGCCTCGTGCAGATCCAGCGGCACACTGGAAAGCGCCGCCATATAGATTATCGAGCTCCAGCCGAAGCCCTGCCACACGCCGCTCAGCACATACAGGTGCGGGAAATTGCTGCCCACCGTGGTGGGCGCCGTCGGATAACCCACTCCGCCGAACAGCCGGTACAGTGTGCCGTACAGGCCAGTGACCGGGTTGAGCAGCTGAATCAGCATACCCACCAGCACGACGGTGGAAATAAAGTGCGGAATATAGGTGACCGTCTGCACAACCTTTCGGAAGCGTATGTTGCGCGTCAGATTCATCATCAGCGCAAAGAAGATCGGGATCGGGAAACCGACCGCAAAGGAATAGAGCGAGATGATGAGCGTGTTCTTCAGGCATCTGAGGAACTGGAACGAGGTGAAAAATGTCGCAAAATGCTTCATGCCCACCCATTCGCTGCCCCAGATTCCCTTGCGGATGCTGAAATTCTTAAAGGCAATCTGTATGCCGAACATGGGACAGTAGGCAAAAATTATGATATAAGCGACCGGAATCAGCATAAAAAGGTGCAGCTGCCATTTCTTCCGGAATACCTTCAAGGCACTTTTTCGCTTCGTCCGCATAGTCCTCGTAATGCTCATGAAGCGTACCCTCCTTCGATGTGATGTAACCGGGATGAGCCGGTTTCCGGCTCATCCCGACGATCCTTCATGCGGCGCGGCTATGCGCGCTGAACATAATCAGGTATGGCTGCGATCCCAGTAGATCTGAGCCAGATCCAGCCACTGCTGAATGCCTGCGGACTCCAGATTGGCCTTGTAGCTTTCCCAATCCTTCTCGGGATCCATCTGACCGGTGGCGAAGGAAGCAATGCACTCGTTGACATAGCTGCGAATCTGGGTGATGACATCGTTGTTGGCGTCCATTTCGTCCACAGTGTAAATCGGATCGACGAACACCTGCTCGGGCATCTGGCCTCTCCAGAGCTGATGCTGCGCGGAGAGGTAGTCGCGGTAGGCGGTCACGCTGCCCAGCTGCACGCCCTCTTCCCAGCTGTAAACGCGCTGCGTCGTGGTGGTGGCGTTGGAGCCATAGGTCTCCTCAGGCAGCATGCAGCACATGTGAATGTTCCAGATGGCGTTGTTCTGGGCGCTCCAGGGGTTCTCGACCGGCAGCGTTCCGAACTTCGGCTCCCAGCCCATCATCTCGGCACGCTGGGAAGCGCCGCCGACAAAGTAGGCGTCGAAGGCATCGGGATCGTCGGCGCGGTACATCCAGTGCACGCCCGGCTCGCCGTAGCGGGTAATCAGGGAGCGGCGATCATCCGCCCAGTAGTCAAAGAAGCGGAAAGCGATCTCGGGGGTCGCGCAGTCGGTGGTGATGTAGCCCAGCTTGGTGACGTTGGCGGTACGCTGCGGGGTGTAAGCGCCCTCGAACGGCGGGATCACATCGTAGGCCAGTACGGCGTCGCGGCTGGGATCCGGCATGGAGGTGACATACATGCCGACCAGCACGCCGATGATCTGCTCCTCGGCGGAGTAGCTCTGGGTCATGGAAACCAGTTCCTCGGTGGTCAGGCTGAATGTCATGTCGGAGAGCAGGCCTTCCTTGACCAGCTTGTTCAGGAACTTCATGGCCTCCTGCCACTCGTCGGTGACGAAGGGGGCGTACACCTTATTGTCCTTCACGTTCAGCATGTAATCCGGGTTCCAGTAGGTGAACATGTTGATGAGCATCTCGTCGTCGCCGCCGTTCCAGGTGCCGCCGATCATGGGAATCTCATCGGGCTTGCCGTTGCCGTTGGGATCCTCGTTCTTGAAACGCACCAGCATCTCATAGAACTCGTCCATATTGGTGGGCATCTCCATGCCCAGCTTCTTCAGCCAGTACATGTTGACATAGGGCGAGATGCGCGGCACGTCGCCGGAGCCCTTGGTATAGAAGGAATAGCCGTAGATATTGCCGTCCGCCTCGGTGGAGCGGAGGAAATACTCTTCGTAGTCGGATTCCTTCATGCCGCTCGCGCTCCAGAAGGTGGACGCATAGCCCTTCTCCTTGTCGTAGTAGTCATTCAGAGGCACGAAGTAGCCTTCCGCGCCATAGCCGGCCGCACGGATGCCGAAGTCGTACAGAAAAACGTCCGGCAGCTTGTCGCCGCTGGCCATCATCAGATCGACCGTGGTGGCCGTCTCAGCCGAGGGCAGCAGATGGAAGACCAGATCCAGGCCGGTCTCCTCCTCGCACATCTTCGTCATGTAGTTGTCGTCGTAGTCCAACACCAGGGTGTGCTGCGGAATCGCGATGGTGAGCTGTGTGGGTTCCGTGACAATGGGCAGCACGCCGTCTGCCGTCATGCCGGCGACGTCGCTCATCTGAAGGTCTTCTGCTAAGGCGACAGCAGAGAGAAGCAACATCAGGGACAGAACCAGGGATACCAGTCTCTTCATAGGACTACCTCCTTTAATTAACACTGTGCAACGTTTACCGTAACACATGCACATTATACAGCTTCGCTATTCGAAAGTCAATAGATTTCGAATTCAAAATTCTCAAAAATCACTATTTCCGTGCCGCAGTCTCGTAATTTTACTAAATCTTAATATCATATCGGCTATTCTGCTTTTATCTCCGTTCGTTAACCCGCACATATTATTCATTTCATTCATACATCAAGTTTATCCGCAATTTTCATCAGCATTTTGTTCCGAATTCAAAGCGCAATCTCTGCGCGCCATGCAATTTCCGGCGAATCCCGGGGTGCGTCCCCCGCCGTTTCCCGCATTGGCGCTTGCCGCTTCCTTAATTTATAGCTGCAAAATCGGCGGTTTTGCAGCGCAATCCTTCCCATTTCCTGAAAATTCAGGCGGTCTCATCCCCTTTAGTATTTTGCTCGCATTTCAGTACTGAAATAATTCGCTCGTTAGCATATTCGAATTCAAAAGTTTTCATCTTCAGGCCAATTGACAGCGCGTGTGCCGTATGCTATACTTACGGCGAAAGGAGGCATAACATTCATGATTCCCTACAAGAATTCTCAGCTCTCCCCTCAGGAGCGGGCGCGAGATCTGCTTTCCCGCATGACGCTGCGTGAAAAGCTGGCTCAGATGCGCCTGATTACCCAGATCAACCGCAATTTTGACGGAGAGGCCTTTGACCGGGTCTTCCCGGACGGACTGGGCGCCACCTACGATACCATTGCGCTGAAAGCGGAGGAAATCAACCGCATGCAGCGGCATATGATAGAAAATACGCGCCTGGGCATCCCGATTTTCATGATGAGCGAAAGCCTACACGGCTTTTTCTGTGACGGCGCCACGGTATTCCCGCAGGCACTGGGTCTGGGGGCCACCTTCGACCCGGAGCTGATCGGCGAAATCGCCTCCGCCATCGGCCGGGAAGCACACGCCATGGGCATTCATGAAACCTACGCGCCCAATCTGGATCTCTCCCGCGACCCCCGCTGGGGCCGAGTCGAGGAAAACTACGGCGAGGACCCCTACCTGACCTCCCGCATGGGTGTCGCCTATATTCGCGGCCTGCAGTCCCACGGCATCGCGGCCAGCCCCAAGCACTATGTGGCGCACGGCTCCCCGGAGGCCGGCATCAATATCGCCCCGGTACACGCCGGCGAACGCGAGCTGCGCGAGACCATGCTCAAGCCCTTTGCCGCCGCCTTCACCGAGGGCGGAGCCATGTCTGTCATGCCGGCATACAGCGAGCTGGACGGCACTCCGGTACACGCCAGCCGTTTCCTCATGACCGACATCCTGCGCGGCGAACTGGGCTTTGAGGGCTGGAGCGTCTCCGACTGGGGCGCGGTGAGCATGCTCACCCATCTGCACAGGGTGGCATCGGACGCCCTCTCCGCCGGGAAGGCCGCTCTGCACGCCGGCATCGACATGGAAGCCCCAAATCCCTTCGGCTTCGGGGCGGAATTTGCCGCCGCCGCCGAGCGAGGCGAGGTAGATATAGAGGAAATCGATCAGGCGGTCTATCGCATTCTGCTGGGCAAGTTCCGTCTGGGGCTGTTCGAGCATCCGTACGCAGAGGAAAACGCCGCGTCCGCGCTGAATTCCGACCACGCCCGCGCGCTGGCGCTGAAGGCCGCCGAGGAAAGCTGCGTGCTGCTCAAGAACGACGGCGTCCTGCCGCTGAAAAAGGAGGCGTGCCGGATCGCGCTGATCGGGCCGGGCGCGAACCTCACTCAGCTGGGCGACTACACCGCCCCCTCCGCCACCGACCGAGCCGTCACACTGTACGACGCGATCAAAGCACGTATTCCCAATGAAAACCTTCTCTATGAGAAGGGCTGCTCCATCGCCTTTGCCGAGGAGGAAGAGATGGCGCGCGCCGTGCAGGCCGCTCAAGAGGCCGATGTGGCCATTCTGGTCATCTCGGACAACAGTTCCTCTTACGCCGGCGTAGGCTGGGGCGACGAGAACGCTCAGGGCGCTTCCGTGCCCACCTGCGGCGAGGGCTTCGACATGCACACACTGAAGTTTCCCGGCCGTCAGCAGGAGCTGTTCGAGCGGGTGGCCATGACCGGCACACCGCTGGTGCTGCTCGCCATGACCGGTCGCCCTTACGAGCTCACTCAGGCCGACCAGGCTGCCTCCGCCATTCTGCAGATCTGGTATCCCGGTCAGGAGGGCGGCGAAGCGGTGGCACGGCTGCTGTTCGGCGAAAGCTGTCCTTCCGGACGCACCCCCATCAGCTTCCCGCGCAGTGTGGGCCACATTCCCTGCTTCTACAACCATAAGCCCAGCGCGCAGGGCTACTATCACAAACCCGGCTCCTACGAGCAGCCCGGCCACGACTATGTGTTTGACCGCCCCGGCGCGCTGTATCCGTTCGGTCACGGCCTGAGCTACACCCGGTTTGAATACTCCAACCTGACGGTGGAGCAGACCGGCGAAATGGCCTTCGAGGCCTCGGTGACGGTCAAAAACGTCGGGAACCGACCCGGCGAGGACGCGGTGCTGCTCTTCCTCTCCGACCTGTACTGCCGCGTCACCCCCTTCGTGCGCCAGCTGCGCGGCATTCGGCGGGTATCGCTCAAGCCGGGCGAAAGCGCGCGCGTCCACTTCCCCATCGGGTTCGACGACCTGAGCTTCATCAACGAGGCGATGAAGCCCGAGGTGGAACCGGGCGAATTCCAGGCGGCCGTGGGTGAACTGCGGGTGCGGTTCGAATTGCAGCCAGTTTAACGGCGAAGGGTAATCCCGCCCCGGCTGTTCTCCGCCTCCCCAGAGGCTGGAGAATATGCAGAGGACAGTTCAAAGACGTAAAAGCCGGGCATATCATCGGCGTCCGGCTTAATGTAGAAAAGCATTGCATGATAAAAGGAGCTGACAGCCCATGAAGATCGGATTCGGACAGGCGGACATCACACCCAAGGGCGGGAAGGTTGCCCTGCTGGGGCAGTTTGAGACGCGCGTCACCGACCGGGTATTGGACCCGCTGTATGCGGTCGCCATGGTTATCCTCTCAGATAACGCGCGCACCGTATGGGTCAGCGCGGACACCTGTGAAATCTTTGAGGGAACCTCTCTCCTCACATTCGAGGCGGTGCGCAAAGTCATTCCCGACCTGCGCGAGGAGGAGTTTGTGCTTTCCGCCACGCACATACACACCGGGCCCACACTCTGGCCGGACACCTATCTTTCCCTGACCGGCAACCGCAGCGAGCCCAAGGAGGCCATGCCCGCCGCCGAGTGCAACCGCCAGTTTGCCGAAGGGGTGGCTCAAGCGGTTCGGGACGCGATGGACAACCTGTGCGAAGCGCGCGCTGAGCTGGCGGTCGCCCGCGTACAGACCGGCGTCTCCCGGCGCGTCTGCTACAAGGACGGCATGGCTCAGATGTACGGAGACGCTCACCGCCCGGATTTCCTCAAAATGGAAGGCCGGGACGGCGGCCCCATGCAGCTGCTGTATGTGTACAACGTTCAGGATGAGCTGACCGGCATCGTGGCCAACGTGCCATGCACCGCCCAGTGCGATGAAAACGCCCTGTACATGACCGCCGACTACTGGGGCGTGGTTCGCGAACGTTTGGCTCCGGAGCTGGGCAGGAACGTAAAAATCCTGCCGCTGTGCCGTTCGGCCGGCGATCTGTCTCCCCATCATATCGTGGACCGCGTGCCCATGGAAATGGCAGAGGGGTGCTACCATGGCCGGAAATGCTCGCTGTTCATGGGTGAGCTGGTCGCGGACGCCATACTGCATCATCAGAAGAAGATTCTGATCCGCTACGAGGGCCGTGTTCGCCACGCGCAGGGCATGCGGAAGATCGACTTCCCGGTCTGGCAGGTGACCGAGGCTGAATACAAATGGGCGCTGGAATACCTCGCCAATCGGGACAACTACACCGAGACCGGCTGGCCCCGAAGTCTGTTTGACAACGCCAATGCCCACACCCGCAAGCAGCGCTATGAAAGCGGCGACAAGCTGTATCCCTCCCGGATCTACGCCGCCGTGCTGGGCGACATCGTGTTCCTGTCCAACCCCTTTGAGCTGTACATCGAGTATGCCGACCGCATCCGCATGGCGCTTAAAGAAAACGTGGTATTTGACACTGAACTCTCCTACGACTGTCTGGGTTATCTGGCGACCCCCGCGGCAGTTCAGGGCGGCCATTACTCGGCCAATATCTTCAACGGCGTCTGCGCGCCGGATGGCGGCGAGCTGCTGGTGCAGGAAAGCATCGATCTGGCGAAATCCCTTCTGTAACAAAACGACCGCAATATAAAGGAGGAAAACCACATGTCCCGCTATATTCCCTTCCCCGCGTATTACGACGACATGCCCATCGACATTTCCTTTGTCTTCCGCGCCGAAAAGCCTGCCGGCAAACACGGCTTCATGAAGGTCAACGGCAGTCACTTTTCCTTTGAGGACGGCACGCCGGCCCGCTTCTGGGGCGTCAACTTCAACGGCGGCGCCTGCTTCCCGAGCTTCGACTATTCCGAAAAGGTGGCTCGCCGCCTGGCCAAGACCGGCGTGAACATCGTGCGCTTCCATCAGCTGGACGCCGAGTGGAACACCCCCAACATCTTCTCCTTCAGCAAGGGCGAGCGCATCGGCTCCACGCTGGAGCTGCATCCGGAGAGCATGAAGCGGCTGGACTATCTCATCAAGTGCCTGAAGGAAGAAGGCATTTATGTCTACCTGGACATGAACACCTATCGCAACTTCAAGTCGGGCGACTGCGTAGAAAACCCCTTTGAGCTGAAGGACGCGGCCGACCCCTACTGCTACTACAACCCCCGCCTGATTGAGCTGCAGAAGAAATTCATCCATGACATCTGGAACCATGTCAATCCCTATACCGGACTGGCCTACAAAGATGATCCGGTCATCGTCATGAGCGAAATCATCAACGAGCGCGACTTCTTTGCCCGCGAACGGCTCAAGATCGAGCCGTATGTCAGCGAATTCCGCGAGGTGCTGCGCGCCTGGTGCAGAGATAATGGCAAGACGCTGGATGTAGACGCCATCTCCGACCTGAACGACAACACCATTCCCGAGCTGGTGGCGTGCAAGGTAGACGTGCAGACTCGATTCTATCGTGAAATGTACGACTACATGCGCGAAGTGGGCGTCAAAATCCCGATCTGTGGCACCAACTGGTGCGTCAATGGCGCGGTCACCAAGTCCAACCACCTGATCAACGACTTCATCGACACCCATACCTACTTCTACGACTGGAAGTGGGGCGAGCGCGTCAAGTGCTGCATGAATCGCGCCACAACGCAGGTTCCCACTTACGGCATGGAATCCGGCACCATGGTGCGCGCGCTGGATCGCCCGCTGTTCGTGTCCGAATGGGATATGCCCTGGCCCAACGAGTTCCGCGCGGAGAGCAGCATTCTGTATGCCGCCGTGGGCGCGCTTCAGGGTTGGGACGGCTGGGCCATACACACCTACGCCTATGGAACCAAGCTGATGTACATGAACATTCTGGGCAAGGAGGTTTCCTCGAACTCCATCGGCGGCGTTCCCTACCGCGAGGGCATCTTCTCGGTCTGGAACGACCCGGCCAAGTACGGCCTGTTCTATCACGCGGCGCTGATTGCCCGACGCGGCGACGTGAAGGAATCCTCCGCCCGCAACGCCGTGAAGGTGGATAATCTGGTCGGCCCGATCTCCGGCATCGCCGGGGCGGCGGAATATGCCCGCACCGGCGTCTGCTTCGACGGAATCGACAACGGCGGAGCCGACCGTGTCTATGCGCAGGACGAGCCGATCGTCGACCTGAGCCGCGGGGAAATCACCTCCGACACCGGCGAGCTGTACCGCAGCTGGACAAAGAACTACGGCTCCATCGATACCGGACGCACCAAGGTGGCCTACGGCTTCCTGGGCAAGAATGGCGAAATCAGCCTGAAGGGACTATCCGTCAAGGCCGAAAGCGACTTTGCCGTGGTGGCGCTGTCATCCCTGACCGACGCGGACATAAATGCCTCCGACAACCTGCTTCTGAGCACCGTCGGCCGGGCGCGCAACACCGACGCCCGCTTCGAGGGCGATCAGATGTATGACTACGGCAAGCCGCCCATCACGGTGGAGGTCATTGAGGCGGACATCGCCATCAAAACCGAACGGCACGACCTGATCGTCTGGGCCGTCAACGCCGAAGGCTATTTCGTAGGCAAGGTGCCCGCCCGCTATGAGGACGGCTGCCTGAAATTCACCGTGGGCAAGACAATGCCCAGCGCCTACTACCTGATTCAGGCAGAATAACCGCCATCGTCAGAAGATGATCCGTCCTGACCGCGCTCGCTCACCCATGTTCAGCGGGCGGCTCCAGGGCACGGCCATCTTTTTGCCGGGCTGTCCAGCCTGCCCCAAAATGCCGCCCGGAACACCTGGCGGCGAATGCTTCCCGACCGACCCGCGGGCCGGATGCGCGCCCCTGTCCGCTTCGGACAGAATGCCCTGTTCGCGGGTCGTTTTCTATGGCGCAGAGCGAGTCCATTCGCCCAGAAAGGAGCGAATATGTCCCGATTTATTCCATTCCCTCTACGGTACGACGCCATGCCCATCGATATTTCCGCTTCCTTCGGCAATGAAAAGCCGGCTGGCAAGCATGGCTTTCTGCGGCGCGACGGCGCTCACTTTGTCTTTGAGGACGGCACGCCCGCCCGCTTCTGGGGCGTCAATTTCAACGGCGGCGCCTGCTTCCCGGAAGACTGGTATGCCGAAAAGGCGGCGAGCCGGCTCGCCATGACCGGCATAAACATCGTCCGCTTTCATCAGCTGGACGCCGAGTGGAACACGCCGAATCTGTTCTCCTTCAGCAAGGGCGAACGCATTGGCACCTCCCGCCGCCTGCATCCGGAAAGCATGAAGCGGCTGGACTATCTCATCAAGTGCCTGAAGGAACAGGGCATTTACGTCTATCTGGACATGAACACCTACCGCAAGTTCAAATCCGGCGACGGAGTGGAAAATGCATGGGGCATGGATGATGCCGGAAAGCCCTACGAGCACTATAACCGCCGTCTGATCGAACTGCAAAAGGAATTCATGTTCCAGATATGGAACCACAAAAACCCTTACACCGGCCTGATGTACAAGGACGATCCGGTCATTGTCCTGAGCGAAACCGTCAATGAAAGCAATCTGATTCATCCGGCCTTCCCGATGACCGCCGAACCGTATGTCAGCGAGTTCCGGAAGCTCTATCGTGCCTGGCTGGACAAGCATCAGCTGACCGATGACGCGGAGCGCATCGACCTGAACGACAACACCAACCCCACGCTGCACGCCTTCAAGATTCAGGTCATGACGGAATTTCAGCAGGAAATGTACGACTATATGCGCAAAATCGGCGTGAAAATTCCCATTACCGGCGAAAACATGATGACTGATCTGGGCATTCACCGCTCCAACGCCTGTATGGACTACATGGACAGCCACGCCTATTTCGGCGGCCCGGATTGGGGCGAAGTCAAGCGCACCTGTCACAGCGTCGCGCCGACGCAATGCCCCTCTTTCAATATGGAGTCCCTGGCGGGCATGCGCGATCTGAAGCGTCCGTTCTTCGTCTCCGAATGGGATATGCCCTGGCCCAACGAATACCGTGCGGAAAGCAGTGTCCTTTTCGCCGCGATAGGCGGTTTGCAGGGCTGGGCCGGCTGGTGCATTCACACCTACGCCTACAGTGCCCGCCTGTACAATGTGGATGTGCTGGGGCACGAGGTCTCCAGTCCCATTGGCGGAAGACCCTATCGGGAAGGCGTGTTCAGCACCTGGAATGATCCGGCCAAATACGGTCTGTTCTATCACGCCGCGCTGATAACCCGCCGAGGCGACATCCGGGAAGCAGATCAGGCCATCGAGCTGCTGGCCGAGAATCTTCAGGCGCAGGGTGGCCCGCTGGCGCTGCGCACCGCCACCGAGCTGGCGCGCACCGGCGTCCTCTTCGAGGGAGAATCCCCCTCGGCCGAAGCCGTCGTACGGCAGAGCGACCGGATCATTCCCGATACGGCGACGGAAGTGACCTCCTGCACCGGGGAACTGTATCGCAGCTGGGCGAAAAACTACGGCGTGATTGACGCGCCCCGCACCAAGGCCATCTATGGCTTTCTGGGCAAAAACGGGGAAATCCGCGCAGACGGTCTTTCCGTTCAGGCCAAAACCGATTACGCAGTCATCGCCCTCTCCTCCCTGACCGACGAGGACATCAGCTCCTCCGATAACCTGCTGCTGACAACGGTCGGCCGGGCGCAAAATACCGGCATGCGGTATGAAGACGATCAGATGTATGATCCCGGACACGCGCCGGTGCTGATTGAAGTCATTGAAGCCGAGGTGGCCATCCGCACCCGGCGGACAGATCTGATCTGCTGGGCGGTCAACGCGGAAGGATATTTCGTGGGCAAGGTGCCCAGCCAGTATGAAGCCGGCTGGCTCAAACTGTCTCTGGGGCAGACCATGCCCAGCATGTATTACCTGATTCAGGCAGAATAGTTCATCCCCCTGCGCAAAGTAACTGAAATTCAACGAAAAGCGGGCAGGCCAAGGGCGACTTTCTCGCCAAATCCCGCGCCGCGATCCCTGAAGAAAGAACAGGAGGAATGTATCGTGACATATGTAAAGCCCGTTGTGGGCATGGTCTGCTTCGGCGAAGTGAATACGCCCTATGAGCGCCTGGAAATCAAACACCGGGAGGCTGTGCAGCAGCTTGCCGAGCTGGACATCGAACTGATCGACGCCGGCATCGTCATTGACGCCCCCGCCTATGAGACGGCGGACGCCGCCATCGCCCGTCTGCGCGGCCGGGAATTCTCCTCTCTGATCATCTGCGTGGCCGGGTGGGTGCCCACGCACGCCGTGATCCGCGTGACCGACGTCTTCCGCCACCTGCCCATGGTGCTGTGGGGAATGTGCGGCTGGATGGAAAACGGGCGGCTGGTCACCACCGCCGATCAGGCAGGAACCACCGCCATCCGCCCGGCTCTGGAGGCCATGGGCTACCGATTCCGCTATGTCTACTCCGTCATCGGAAAAAAGCCGCCGCTCAAAAAGATTGACAGCTATCTGCGCGCCGCCAACGCTGCCGCCCGCCTGCGCCACTCCCGCATCGGCTCCATGGGCTATCGGGATATGCTGCTGTACGGCACTCAGTTCGAGGGCAACTCCATGCGCGGACAGCTGGGCATCGAGGTGGAAACCTTTGAAATGCTGGAAATGCTTCAGAACATGGAGCAGCTGGACGCAGATGAAGTAGAAAAGCTGGTGGGCGAGATGGAGCGCGAATGGACCTATCAGCTTCCCTGCGACCGGGAGGTGCTGATGAAGGGGGCGCGCTACGCGCTGGCGCTGGCTAAAAAAATCCGGGAGCGCGGCTACGACGCGGTGACTCTGGTGGACGTGGACGGCATGAAGAAACTGCTGGGCTATCCGCCGGCCATCGTGTTCATGCTGCTGGAGAAGCTGTGCTGCGTCATGACCACCCCGGAAAACGACGTTCTGGGCAACGCCACCCAGCTGATGCTCAGCTACCTGAGCGGACAGAACATTCACTACATGGAGTATTACGAGTTCTTCGAGGACAGCATGCTGATTGGCACGCCCGACTACATTCCCGCCTCTGTCACCAAGGGAGAGATAACCATGCTGCCCACCGCCTTCGGGCTCCTGAGCGCCTCGCTGCTCAACGTCAGCAAGGTTCGGGACGGCTATGTTACCTGCGCCCGCCTGAGCTACCGCGGCGGCAAATATTACATGCATCTCTACACCGCCGAAGCCCGCCAGCCCATGGCATGGCAGGAATACGGCTGGACCGATCCGGTTCCGCAGCTGTGCAGCCTGCAAGTGTTCCCGGACAGCTGCACGGTAGAGGAATTCGCACAGAAGGTGTCCAGCCAGCATGTGCTGCTGGCCTACGGCGACTACACCGACGCGCTGACCGCGCTGTGCGGCCTTATGGGCATTGAGGTGGTGCGATGAGCCGCTATCTGATGGGCCTGGACGCCGGAACCACCTCCTTCAAGGGGGCGATCTATGACGAACAGGGCGTTTTGGTGGCTGTGCACCAGCTGGACTATACCCTGCTCACCCCGCAGGCCGACTGGGTGGAATACCCGGCGGAAGCATATTGGAATCACTTCTGTGAACTGACCCGTTCACTGCTGGAAAAATCCGGCGTGACCGCCCGGGACATCGAAGCGCTGGCCATCAGCAGCCAGGGCGAAACGCTGATTTGTCTGGATGAGAAGGGCGAGCCGCTGGGGAATGCGATCGTCTGGCTGGACAATCGCGCCGTTGGCGAGGCGGACGAATTGCGAGATCGCTTTGGCGTGGAACAGGTTTACAATATGACCGGGCAGCCGGAGATCGGAAGAG
>OLPR01000847.1_pt1 | contig 26589 bp, 23 predicted proteins | sample 1672761 | NCBI WGS metagenome assembly OLPR01 (sample SAMEA3136721, study PRJEB25190) | human gut metagenome | biome: human gut; feature: human-associated habitat; material: faeces | place: Austria | collected 2013 | reverse complement strand
GCGGCGCCGATTTTGCAGATGGCGCCGCTTCTTTCTGCATGGAGTGCGGGAAGAGCCTGCCGACTGCGGAAGGTGGTCAGAAAAAGCCAAAAGAGAAACCCGTAAGGTCACAAAAGCGTATGGAAAAGAAACACAAGCACCCGTCTCCAAAGCCACGGAAAAAGCATGAAAAGCCTGTCGGTGAACACGTGGGAGGAGCTTTTCATCCAAATCTTGGCTTTTTGAGGGAGCTTTTCTACTGCTGTTTTCTGCCTCCTGGTGTGCATGAATATGTCGTGCAAAAAAGCAGCAGAGACTATGTAATAGCATTCCTGCGGCAGAAGGACTTTACCGTATTTGCTGATATGCCAGGCGTCTGGGCGATCTCCCCATAACCATTCCCGGCAGCACGCAGCTTTTTAATCTGTTCTCTCTGATTGTATGTCATAACCCTTCGGCTCCTTCCGAGGGAAGCTCTTTGCTGTGTCTCCCTCACTCACTGCCGAAGAATTCACCCCATCGTTATGACATCCAAATTCGGAACACGAAAAAAGCTATTACACTGTATGATTTCTCAAAAATTTAGGATATATAAAAGTATGTATTATATAGTGAGATGGGAATTTGGTGTTCCAACGTGTTCTCGTGTTCCAATAACCGTGGAAAAACTGCAAAAAATGTCCACCGGTATACCGAGTATTAACTCAATACGCCAGTGGGCTTTATGCATCTTATTTATTTCTTGTTCATTCCGGCAGCTTAGTATAAATGAGCAGTCCTCTGACAGAGAACGATGGTGATAAGCACCTGCGTGAAAATCCAGAATTTCCACATGGTACTGTCAGCCTTGATGATGTCCTTCTTGATTTTCTTGCCTCTATTATAGTTTTCTGCTGCTTTTCAATCAATTAGTCTCACGCCTGCCGGGGAGCACTTTTACCGCAAGAGCATTATCATCCGCAGTGATCTGGAGCAGCTTATCCGCGAGACAAAGCGGCTGGATGCGGATGACAGCTACACGTTTCGTCTGGGCTGCTATAAGGGCTACCACGGCGGCGAATTTTCGGAGGCCATTGCAAGATTTTCCGAAAAATATCCCAAGGTCTTGGTCTGTACGGTGATTACCGGTTTGCGGATTCTCTGCAAGAAGCGCGGCTGATGATCATCACCTGACAGGGCTATCTGCCGGTGGACGTGATCGGAGAGCAGGTGTGGTTTGATTCCGCCGTGAAGCGTATCCCGCTGGTGAGAAGAGGCGAACCGGTGACCAAGACCTACTGCGTATTCTGGAAGAAGGACAATTCCGGGTATTATATCGAGGAGTTTGCGGAGATGCTGAAAGAGGAGTTTGCGTGAAAGCATATTCCTCTGTTGTCTCCATACTAAACAAACTTATCTAAAAAACTGCATCGCACTACAACAGTGCGATGCAGTTTTTATTTTACCTGCTCCTTTAATACAGGGTAACAAGACCCTATACCGCATTCATGTCACGTGAAACGCTACGGTTTAAACTGCGCCCGCGAACCGGGCTGCCGCAAAACGCAGCTTGGACTACCGGGTTGCGTAGCACCCACGGTTTCCTCCGCAGTCCCGAACCGGGCCACCGCAAAATTCAGCAGCGCACTCATGTTACGCGTAGCACCCACGGTTTCCTCCGCAGTCCCGAACCGGGCCACCGCAAAACTCAGCAGCGCACTCATGTTACGCGTAGCACCCACGGTTTCCTTCATTGTTCCGAACCGGGCCACCAGAGATATATGTATCCGTAGGTGCGTCAATTCGCCTCTAAACAGTCTTTTCTTCGATGAGAGGTAGGAAGTCCTTATACTGCGTATCGTAAGCGCAGCTGTACTCGGCGCAGTCGGCAAACTTTGCGACCGCGCGAGTGGATTTGTCGATCGGCTGGAGCGTGCCGGCACCGGCGACGCAGCCGCCCGGGCACGCCATACCCTCGAGAAGGTAGCCGTCGTACTTGCCGTCGCGGGCCATCATCAGCAGCTTGCGGCACTCGTGCAGGCCGGTGGCCTTTGCGATCTTGACCTCGCGCGTCGGGTCGATGGACTTGATAGCGTTGACGACCGCCTGCGCAACGCCGCCGGAAACGGCGAACTTGCGCGCGTCCGAGCCTGCCTGGGAGAGCGTCTGCGCCTCCTCGGCCGGGATGCACTCCTTGTCCACGCCCTTGGCGGCGAACATGCCGAGCACCTCCTCAAAGGTGAGGACGAAGTCAACATCGCTGCGCACGGTGCGGCGGCTGGCCTCGAGCTTCTTCGCGTCGCAGGGGCCGACGAACACAACCTTGCAGCCTGGGTGAGTTTTCTTTACAAAGCGCGCGGTGAGCACCATGGGCGTCATCGCGACGGATATGTTCTCGGCCATGTCGGGGAACATTTTTTTGACCATGTCGCTCCACGAGGGACAGCAGGATGTTACCATGAAGCGGTGCTTGGCCGGAACCTCCTCAAGGAAGTCGGCAGCCTCCTCGATGACGCACAGATCCGCGCCGATGGCGGCCTCGTAAACGTCGGTGAAGCCGAGGCGCTTGAAGGATGCGGTCATCTTCTCGGGCGTTGCGTCGGGGCCGAACTGGCCGACGAAGGCCGGCGCGAGCACGACATAGACGGGCACGCCGCTTTTTATTGCCATGATGGTCTGGAAGATCTGGCTTTTATCGCTTATCGCACCGAACGGGCAGTTTACAAGGCACTGTCCGCAGGAGGTGCATTTTTTATAATCTATCGCCGCGCGGCCGAGCTCGTCCTTGCCGATGGCCGCAATGCCGCAGGCCTTTTTGCAGGGGCGCTCCTGACGGATGATCGCCGAGAAAGAGCAAGCGTCCATACATCTGCCGCAGCGCACGCACTTGTCGGGGTCGATATGTGCATGTCCGTCTACCTTGCTGATCGCCTTTTTGGGGCATATCTCGATGCAGGGGTGCTCGATGCAGCCCTGACAGCCGTTTGTGACCTTGATGATGTTATCCGGGCAGCGGTTGCACGCGAATTTGATGACGTTTATAAGCGGCGGCTCGTAATATTTCTCGGCAATGACGGTCTCCTCGACTCTGTCGGAAATATTGTTATGCACGCCGAGCTTGCGCATCGGCAGACCCATTGCAAGGCGCAGCCTTTCGCCGACAACTGCACGCTCGATAAGCAGATTGTTCCTGAACGGGCCTATCTCGTCTGGGTCGCCCGGACAGATCTTGTACGGCAGCTCTTCAAGCTTCTGCGCGTAGTCTCCGCCCTCGTATGCCATGCGCGCGATTTCCGTGAAAACCTCGTGCCTTATTCGTGTTTTGCCGGTCTCCATTCCTCTCATAGGGTCATCCTCCGATTATACTTCTATTTTGCCAAAAATAATTATACAAAAACACGCCTTTTTGTCAATCAAATCACATAGTATTTCACATGAAATTTACCCACAAGCCCAATCAAATCATTAAAGCAGGTATTAAAAAAATTAATACCTGCTTTAATGATCACTTTTTATATTCGTTCAGTATCTTTTCAACCTCGTCGTCGGCAGACGGCGACTTGGTTCCGCGCGTCGGCGCTTCGATGGTCGGCTCGGGCGAGACCTCGTCGGGCGTTGGCTCAATGACGGTGTCCTCGGCCTCATCTGCCGCGTCCGGCTCCTCGGGCTCGGGCTGCGCGGCCTTTTCCGGCTCGGGCGGAAGCTCGTCCTTTGCGCAGCGGTTTTTAATGATGAGCCAGCTGTACATCAGCAGCATGCCGGCCGTTGCGAGGATGATAAGCTCAAGGCCCATATAGCGGCTGTCGGCCAGCGTTGTTATGCACATGAACGCGCCCAGAAGGCTCATGTAGCAGGCCTTTTTCGGATCGGGCCTGCCGAAGGCGTAGCCTGCGACGTAAAACAGCGCGAGGATGGCGCAGCATACGGCGATGATCTCGATCGCGAACATCCAGACGTTGGGGTTGTTTGCGTTTGCGCGGTAGCTTGCTATGAGCCACACGCAGTACATCAGGATGGGCAGCGCCATGAAAACGCTCACGAGGCTCGGCGAATAGTGGCTGCGCGAGGCGCTGCATATGAGCGGAAAGCTCAGGCCGCTGAGCATCGCGAGGGCGGCGATGATGACATACATCGATCGCAGATTGTCAAGCGAAGTCTCGGCAATGGTCAGGATGCCGCCGAGCACGGCGAGCGCCGCGATGATCCACGCGAATATTATATATAGTAGGGAAAGGCCGCGCAGAGCCTCGCTCATCCCGGTCGGGAACACGGTCTCGTCATCGGTGAGCTTCTTTGACCGCAGCCACAGCACAACGGCGGCAGCGACGATCAGAAGCGGCAGCAGAATATTGAGAATGCTCGGGTTTATCAAGCCCGTTTCCGTATCGCGCGCGACCTGCATTTGCAGCCATCGGAAGAACGCGCCGAACGCGCCGAACGCACATGTGTAGCACAGCATTATAAGTGCGTCGCCGGCCTTTTTGTTGTTTTTAAGCATAGTATCAATCCTGTTAGAATAAATTTATATCAGATTAATTTTATACTCATTTTCTCAAACAGTCAAGATGAAAGGGTGATGCCGGATGAAAAGAATAGTCTGTGCCGCGCTTTTCATGACGCTTGTCGTCATGGCCTTGCCGCGGCTTTTTCCCGTTCGGGAAACAGCGCCGCAGCCGTCCTCCGTGCCGGACAAGGCTGCCGAAAAGCTCGAGCCCGACGAAAGCCGAAGCATTCGCCTGCTCTCGGGAGATACTGTCGTCGAGATCGGCGTTTTCGACTATCTCACGGGCGTTGTCGCTGCCGAGATGCCGGTGTCGTTCGAGCAGGAGGCGCTCAAGGCGCAGTCTGTCGCGGCGCGCAGCTATCTTCAGCGTGCGCTTGCCTCGCCCAAACACGAGGGCGCGGATATCTGCGCCGACTCCGCCTGCTGTCAGGCGTATCTAAGCCCCGAGCAGCTCAAGTCAAGCTGGGGGGACAAGTACGCGCAGTACAGCGAAAAGATAAGCGCCGCGGTCAGGGCGACCGACGGCGAGTACCTCAGCTATGACGGAAAGCCCGCGCTCGCGGCGTTCCACTCATCCTCCGACGGCGCGACCGAGGACGCAGGCGCGATCTGGTCGGATGTGCCGTATCTGAAAAGCGTTTCCTCGCCCGAGACCGGCGACTCCGTGCCGAATTTCCAAAGCACCGTCGTGAACTCCGACCTTGATTTTCGCGACACGATATTATATCTCAAGCCCGAGGCGGACATGACCGGCGATGCCGGCTCCTGGCTCGGCGAGACGACTCGCACGGCGTCCGGCCGCGTTGCGAGCATTGTTATCGGCGGCGTTTCGTTCACCGGCAGCGAGCTGCGCTCGCTGTTCAAGCTGCGCTCGACCGATTTTGAGCTTACCCACGCCGACGGCTGCTTCACCTTCACCGTCCACGGCTACGGCCATGGCGTCGGCATGAGCCAGTACGGCGCGAACGCCATGGCGCGCTCCGGCTCCGACTACCGCGAGATCCTCGCCCACTACTACCCCTCCGCTTTTTTAGTAGCGCATTGACGCAGCTACGGATACGGTTATCTCTGGTTGCCCGGTTCGGAACAATGGAGGAAACCGTATCTGCCACGCAACCCGGTAGTGCGCCGCTGAATTTTGCAGCGCACCCAATTGTCTTCCCCTTGCGGAGCTTGAGGGGAAGATGCCGCTTGCGGCAGATGAGGTGTAATTATATCCGCGCCGTAGGCGCTACATTGTTACAATATGTATCGGTTTTGCCTGTACCAAAATCTATAGTTGTAGGGAACGGATTCATCCGTTCCGCATGCTCCGGCTTAGCCGGCATTAAAATAAAAATCAAAAGGGCGGCCAAAGGCCACCCTTTCCTTATGGTCTGTGCTGTCGTTCCCGGTCGGGCTGACGCAAGAACTGTATCGGCATCAGCCTCAATGCGCAACTAAATCCGTGCGCTTGCGCACACAATGGCTCTCAGCCAACTGCTCTCAGCTCTCAGCTGCGGCAAAGCCACACGGTTTCCTCCGCGCCCTCGAACCGGGCAACCGCAATATGCGCATCCGTAGCTGCGGTAAAGCGCCTCTGAAAAAGTGCGAGGCAAACACGGTTTTGTCTGCACCTTCGACACCGGGCACCGCAAAACTCAACACCGCACTACCGGGTTGCGTAGCAGTCACGGTTTATTCCATTGTCCCGAACCGGGCTACCAGAGATAACCGTATTGGTAGGTGCGTCAAATCGCCTCTAAAAATCAGCGTTGCCGGTGGTGCGGGGATGAAGCTCGACGTCGCGGATATTGGAAACGCCGGTGAGGTACATGACCAGACGCTCGAAGCCCAGACCGTAGCCTGCGTGGCGGCAGGAGCCGTAGCGGCGCAGATCGAGGTACCACCAGTAGTCGTCGGGGTTCAGACCCAGCTCGTTCATGCGTGCAAGCAGAACGTCGAGGCGCTCCTCGCGCTGCGAGCCGCCGATGATCTCGCCGACGCCGGGAACAAGGCAGTCGGCCGCGGCAACGGTCTTGCCGTCGTCGTTTGCGCGCATGTAAAACGCCTTGATATCCTTGGGGTAATCGGTGACGAAGATGGGCTTTTTAAAGACCTTTTCGGTCAGGTAGCGCTCGTGCTCGGTTTGCAGATCGATGCCCCACTCAACGGGGAAGTCGAACTTCTCGCCGCTTTTCTTGAGGATATCGACTGCCTCGGTGTAGCTTATGCGGCCGAACTCGTTGGAAACGACGTTCTCGAGGCGCTCGAGCAGCCCCTTGTCCACGAAGGAGTTGAAAAACTGCATCTCCTGTGGGCAGCGCTCGATGACGGTGTTTATGACGTACTTGACCATCGCTTCGGCGTTGTCCATGTAGTCGTAAAGGTCGGCAAACGCCATCTCGGGCTCGATCATCCAGAACTCGGCGGCGTGGCGCTGAGTGTAGGATACCTCGGCGCGGAAGGTCGGGCCGAAGGTGTAAACATCGCCGAAGGCCATGGCGAAGTTTTCGGCGTTGAGCTGGCCGGAAACGGTAAGGCTCGTGACCTTGCCGAAGAAATCCTTGCTGTCATCGACCTTGCCGTCCTCGCGCAGAGGAAGGTCGTTCAGGTCGAGGGTGGTCACGCGGAACATCTCGCCTGCGCCCTCGCAGTCGGAGCCGGTGATGATCGGCGTGTGGACGTATACAAAGCCGTTATTGCGGAAAAATTCGTGCACGGCCTGCGCCGCAACGCTGCGGACGCGGAAGGTCGCCGAGAACAGGTTAGTGCGCGGTCTCAGGTGCTGGATCGTGCGCAAAAACTCGACGCTGTGGCGCTTTTTCTGAAGCGGATAGTCGGGGGTGGATGCGCCCTCGACGGAGACCTCGGTCGCCTTCAGCTCAAACGGCTGCTTTGCGTCGGGCGTGAGCACAAGCTCGCCCTTGACGATGAACGCCGCGCCGACGTTCTGGTGCGCAAGCTCGTCGTAGTTATCGAGCTTCTCGCGCTCGAGCACGACCTGCAGGCTCTTGAAGCACGAGCCGTCGTTAAGCTCGATAAAGCCGAAATTCTTCATGTCGCGGATGGTGCGCGCCCAGCCGCAGACGGTTATCTCCTTGCCGCCGAAGCTGTCCGCATCGGCAAATATCTGAGCGATCTTAGTGCGTTTCATAATAACACTCCAATCTTTTGTTTTGTTTGTTGACAAGCGATTATTATATACTATTTTTTTCTTCCTTGCAACAAATTTAAAAATGTGATATATTAATATATGTTAATAATGTATTAAGGGATAAAAGCTTTTGTGGTGCCGCATGAAGCGGCGCAATTTTTTTGGAGGTCGAAAAAATGCTGGCGGTTGGTCAAACGGTTGTCTACGGAACGCAGGGAGTGTGCACGGTCAAGGAGATAAGCATGCTCAAGCTCGGAAAAACGAAGGGCGAGTACTATGTCCTCAGCCCGATCGACGATCCGGGCAGCACTGTTTATGTGCCGACGGCGAGCGAAAAGCTTGCAAATAAGCTCCGCCCGGTGCTGACGGGCAGCGAGGCAAACGCGCTTATCGATGAGGCAGCGAACGAGCCGCTTGAGTGGATAACAAGCGATAACGAGCGCAAGTCGGTCTGCGACGATATTGTCAAAAACGGCAGCCGCAAGCAGCTCATGCAGCTTGTCGGAATGCTGTATCGCCGCCGCGAGGCGCTCAAGGATCAGAAAAAGCACTTCCATAATGTCGATGCGCAGTATCTGAAAACGGCTGAGCGCATGCTGCACGGCGAGCTGGCCTATGCTCTGGGCATTGCCGCCGCCGACGTCGCAGAGTATATCCGCCGCCGCATGGCAGGGTGCGATACTTGACGAGAAAGCTATAATATTGTATTATATTTAGGATATCAAGCAATAAGGAGGAGCATATATGGCATTGATTCCTCAGGTGACCTGCCGCCGCTGCGGAGAGAAGTATTCCGCAATGCGCCGCCGTTGCCCCAAGTGCAGCACTCGCAGAGTCCAGAACAGCCGCCGCGCTCCCGGCACAACGCCCAGCGCCGTCAAAGGTACGGCCGCGAACAAAAGAGCGGGCGATAATCGCAAATGGCAGTTTATTTTCGGCGCGATACTCATCGTCGCCATCATAGCAGCGCTCATAGTCATGATAACCGTGAGCCTCGATAATGCGGACAATCCCAATGCTCCGGTCATGCCGACGCCTCCGGCAGAGGTCTCTGCCGCGCCGACTCCGACGCCCACCCCGACTCCGACTCCGACGCCCACGCCGGAGATAACCTCGGTCACGATGAGCAGCCCCTACGCAAATCCCTGCACGGAGTTTGCCATCCAGGCCGGCCAGTCGATAACGCTCACAGGCTCGCACTTCCCGATGACGGTCGCAGCAGAGTATCAGTGGTCATCGACCGACCCGAACGTTGCAACCGTGACGACCAACGAAAACGGCACCTGCACCGTGACGGGCGTAAGCGCAGGAACGATGAAGGTCGTCCTCTCGTGCTACGGAAAAACCGCCGAATGCACGGTTTATGTGAGAAATTAAAAAAAGGTATTGACAAATCCATCGGCATCGGGTAGAATAACCGTTGCCGATGAAAACGGACGATTGGCGCAGCTGGTAGCGCATCCGCTTGACGTGCGGGAGGTCACAAGTTCGAGTCTTGTATCGTCCACCATAAAAGAGCACTGAAAACATTAGTTTTCGGTGCTTTTTTGTATTTTCTGAGCCTTTTTGGTGCGGACAGACACCGAGTGTCAACAAAAATGACAACAAATCGGCCAAAATACAGCGTGTAAAGAGAGAAAAACCGTTGATGCGTTAAGAAAGGACGTACCATCGGTTAACATGGGCAAAAGTGCTTTGCACCTGTCAGCGATGAATTTTCGAGCGATTTTTGTTTTTTGAGGTGCAGGCTGGCTGGTGCCCGGCCGCGGCATAAAACAAACTCCACACATGATTTAACCCCCGGCGGATTCCGCCGGGGGTAAAATCGTCTCTATTTCTTTGCGTGCTGTGGCGTTATCTGCCGAGCAGATGCGCGGACGCTGCCATAACGGTGTCAAACGCTTCGTCCATACGCCTTTTGGTCTTGCGCAGGAAACGATAGGGCGCCTCCGAACCCCAGTCGCTGCCGATGGCGCAGATAAGGCCGCTTCCGATCAGCGGAAGATAGGCGCGGATCTGTTTTTTGTGGTGAATCTCCTCGAGATCGAGCATGACGTGGACGCCGAGCTGCTGGAGCTTATCGCTGTTTTTGAGCACATCCTCGCTCGCGTCGGCAAGGATGACGTTCAGGCACAGCCTTCCCGTGAGCCTGCGCAGCACGGCCTCGGTGGTGTCATCCCATGTTGTGTCCCTCATGTTCAGGATAAAGCACCTGTCGCCGAAGCAGAGCTTATCCAGCCCGTCGGCTGTCAGAAGCTTGGGACTGAATTTGATCATCGCGGCCGTCATGACCTCGGGAAGCTCATCGTTCATGAGGCTGCCGAGGATATCCTCGCTCTGGCGGCGGCGGTCAAGAAACTCCTCGACGCTGCACTCGTCGGGATCGTAAACGGGCGCGGCGACGATCAGATCGACCCCGGCATCCTTCGCCGCCATAAGGCGGCGAATAGTGTCGATCCGGTTTTTGCAGGTTTTGTCCATGCCGGGCATAACATGCGCTTTGAAATCGATGATCATAGCATAATCTCACTCTTTCTTTTACTTGATTCAATTAAGCGGTTCAGACCAAGGCAGGGATAGTACAGCGCAAGTCCGAGAATGATCGAACCGACGCATATACACAGGAGGACAACAATGTTGTGCAGATACACATCGCCGTACATTCCTCCGATGGTCTCGCGCATTGCGTTCATTGCATATTTAAACGGCATGAAGTCATACATCTTGCGGAATATCTCCGGCAGCACCTCGACGGGGTACGTTCCGCCGGAGCCGCCGACCTGCAAGACCATAACGATAACGGAGATCGCCATGCCTATGTTATCAAGCGCAAAAACAAGCGCGTAGTTTATGAGTGAGAAGCAAAGTCCCGTCACCACGGTCGCGAGTAAAAACCGCCACGGTGCAACGCACTGGATCTGGACATAGAACAGATCGCCGAGCGATACTATGATCGCCTGACCGATTGCTACGAGGAAGAACAGACCGTATCTGCCGAAAAATCTTTCGTGCAGACGCAGGTTTGCCGGCTCATGCTCCTTGCGGATCTTGACCTTGAGGAACACGGCGCTCAGAAGCGCGCCGACCCACTGGGCAAGAACGGTGTAGAACGGAGCCATTGCCGAGCCGTAGGTTTTGATGTCGAATTTGATGACGGTGTCCATCTTTATGGGCGAGGCGAGATAATTGCCGACAAGGTCGCCCTCGCTCTCGAGCGTATCCGAGACCTCGGCCAGCAGATTGCTGCCCGCAAGGGCGGATACGAACTCGGAAACGACCTTCAGCTCGGCCTGCGCGCCCTCAATGGCCTTCTGCGTGTCGGCAAAGCCGGTCTGCATCGTTCCGATGGAGCCGAGGTAGGAGTTGAGCGTTCCGCTGAGTGCGCTCGTCGATCTTTGCAGCTTGCCGAGCACGGAGCTGACGGACGACGATGCGCCCTGAGCCTTGTTCAGCGCCTCGTGCAGCTTCGGCGAAAGCTCGCCGCTGACGCTTGCCGAGAGATTGCTGATCGTCTCGCGTGCGGAGGTGATCTGGTCGATGAGCGCGGCCTGCTGCTCGCGGATACCGGCCCAGCTGTCGTCGTTTGCCTCCTTGAGGCTCGACAGAGCGGAGCTGAGGGCTTTGAGCTTCGAGGCAAGCGCGTTCATCTGAGCTGCCGCCGCGTCAAAGCCGATGGACGTGAACGACTGCGCCATATCGCTGCAATTGGTGCTGAACGCATCGAGCATGGCGACGTCGGCTGCAAGGCCGGTGGAAACGTAGTCGTTATAGCGGTTTATGTCGGAAAAAGCGTCTTCGAGGCTTGCCTGAATGGCGGCGAGGTTGGAGTCTGCCTGCGCAAGCGCGGTGGTCACGCTCTGCACCGTTGTGTCGATGCGGTTATTTATCGTTGCCGCGTCGTCGCCGGTTTTGTCCAGCAGAGCCTTTGACTGCTCAAGGCTTGCCGAGGTGCTGTTGCACAGCTTCACCGAAACGTTTATAAGGTTTCGCGCGGAATTTGTCAGTCCGTTTGCCGCGCTCAGAGCCGCGCAGCAGTCGGAAAGCTTGGCGCTCAGGTCGTTTATGTCCTTGCTCAGATCGTTGAGAAGATCCTCGGCCGAGATGCCGTTTGCGTTGGCAACGGAGATCAGCGACGCGATATCGTCGGATATCGTCTGAACGAAGGTGGCGTTTACCTGCTCCTGAACGGCAGTCTTTGCCTTGCCGGTTATCTTCGGCGCAATGGCGTTTTTCTTGTCGTTCTGATAGAAAATGATATCGGGATTGGTGATGTCTCCGCTTAAAAAGCTTGTGACGTTTGCGGTGAAATCATCGGGAACGACGAGGGCCGCGTAGCAGTCGCCGCTGTAAACAAGGTCAAGCGCTTCCTGCTTTGTGTCAACAAACTGCCAGCCGATGGTGTCGTTTGCCTCGAGCGCGGATATGACCTGCGAGCCGATGTTGATTTTAAGTCCCAGCACCGAGGCGCCGGCGTCCTCCGATGCGACGGCAACCTTTATGCGAGAGGTAGCGTCCGGACCGTAGGGATCCCAGTTTGAGAAGATGTTGAACCATGCATACAGGCACGGAACAACGGCAAGACCGAGGATCAGAACGATGGCGACGACGTTTGAAGATATTCTGCGCAGGTCGTTTCTGCATATAGTCAGGATATTTTTCACTTCGTCACCTCCTCTTCAAGCTTTTTCAGCAGCTTGAGGCTGCGCGGCTGCTTGACGGTTATGAGGCTGTCCAGCTCGCCCAGCTCATCGCGCGACAACTCATTTATCGTAGATTGCAGCATCCAGTCGGAATAAGCGACGTACAGCAAAAATGCCGCAACTACGAACATACACGCGATCCAGATAAGCAGGAACACGATGCGAGAGCTTTCTGTCAGAAGAAGAACGACCATGAGAACGATAGGGATCACTATAAGGCTCACAAGGCCGTGCCTTATGCGGCGCTTGTTGCCCTGATGCACCTGCTCGGCGTACATAAGCAGCTTGCCGTAAAGCACATCGGTGCTGTTTTCGCGGACGCGGACATTGAGTTTCTTTGCCATATCACAGCACCCCCGATTTCTCCACTTCGTGCTCGACGAAGCGGTTGAGTTTTATAAACGGCTTTCTCAGCACAAGGCCGATGAGTATGCCGCCGACGGCGAATATCATAAGCTCGCCGAGATAGATCCAGTAGTCCCATTGATACATGCCGCATATCGCCTCGCGCATTGCGTTTATGGCGTAGGGGAAGGGGAAGAAGAGATAGATCTTGCTGAATATATCCGGCAGGATCTCGATCGGGTAGGAGCCGGAGGAGCCTGCGACCTGCATGACGACGATGACGATTACGATCGCCTTGCCGATATCGCCGAACGCCAGCGCCAGCGAATAGATCACCGCCGTAAAGGCAAAGCTCGTTATTGCCGACGCCACCCAGAACATGACCGGCTCCTGACACTGGCAGCCGAGCAGATATATATCGCCCAGAACGATGACCGCGGTCTGTATCTGACCGAGGATGAAGAACAGGAGGAACTTGCCCCAGTATTTCTGGCCTTCGGTCACGTTGCGCAGACCCTTAGGCTCGGCCTCGACCTTGAGTATCGCGGTAAGGACAACGCCGCCGACCCAGATTGCCAGTGCGGAATAGAACGGCGTCATTGCGTCGCCGTAGCTTGCGACGGGATAGATGGTCTCCTCCGTCACGCTCACCGGCGAGGAGAGGAACTCCGCGTATTTTTCCGCGTTGCCGTTGAGGACGGTTATGAGCGTCTGGAGCCTTTCGTCGGCCGTGCCCTGGTTTATCTTGACAAGAAGATCGTCGCAGGCATCCGCAACGCGGTTCATAAGCGACTGGAGTCTTGTCATTGCCGAGGAGACATACGAAAGCGTATCGCCGGCCGACTCGACGACGGGCGCGATATCGTCAAGCGTTATGCCGAGGCTCGAGATGAGCGGGCTCATCATGTTCAGCGTGCTCGAGAGATTGGTGAGCATCATGTCGATGCCGGTTTTAAGCTGGTTTGTTATCATCGAGCGCATGAGCGAGACCGTGTCGGCGCACGCGCCGGTGATGTTCGCCGCATCCTCGACGAAGCTCGCGTCGTTATAAAGCAGGTCGAGCTGGTTCTGCATCTGCTTTGTGCGCTCGATGAGCGCGTCAAGCGTGTTTGCAACGTATGCCGTTCCGCTCAGCGCGCTGTTTTCCGGAAGGATGGCGCGCAGCGCTTCAAGATGCGTCTGGAGCTTGGCCGCCGCGTTTTTCGCGTTATCGACCATCTGATTGTGCAGCTCGATGCTGCCGTTTATGACCTCGCTGGAGGCGAGCTTGTTCAGCGCGTCCGTTACCGCGTCAAGATCAGCCTCAAGCTCTGCGAGCTTGCCGTCAAGTCCGTTGGCGAGCTGATCTATCGACGTTTGCGCATTGCTAACTGCCGCCTGCGCGGAGTTTAGCGTCGCCTGGCTGCCGGAGAGCGCCGCCGAGGCGTTTGCCGTGCTGCTGCCAATGCCCGAGAGAACATAGGATATCGACGAGCTGTCGCTGACGAAGCGGCCGACCGAGTCGCTGTAATGGCGCAGGCTCTTGCTCAGGTCGGTAAGCTGCGCGATAACGGCGTTTACCGCCTGCTCCTCGTCAATGTCCTCGCCAAGCTCCTGCCCCTTGGTGAAAACGGTCTGGAACAGCACCTTGAGGTACTGCACCTTAACGTTATTCTGAACCGTTTCGGCCGCCGTGTCGGTGATTTTCACGGCAATGGCGTTCGTTTTCGCGTTTTTGTAATATGTAACGGTGCTTTCGTTGTCGGTCAGCGCGCTTTTGAGATCATACATGTTGCGGCTGAAATTTTCGCCTATGACGATGGCGGCGTAATATTTACCGCTTTCAACACCCTTGATGGCCTTATCGGTGCTGCCGGTAAACACCCAGTTTATCGACTTGTTGTCCTTCAGGCCTTCGAGTACGCTCTCACCCATGTTCTGGCCTTCATAGCCCAGATCGTCGGAAGCGACGGCAACGCTTATGTTGCCCGTGTTTCCGTAAGGATCGGAGTTTGCGTAGATGTTTACCCACGCATACAGTGCCGGTATGATCATTATGGCGATCACGACGAGGACTGCAAAGAAGTGCCTGGAGAGGCTTTTGATGTCGGAAAAGAATATTTTGAATGTATTCTTCATATAACCACCCTTGCATCGACTTTTACTCAAACTAAACTTACAATAAAGTAACTTTATTTAACATAGACAATATCAGTTATCAGTCCTAAAATCAAGCATTAGGCGCGATTTGCCTAAAAAAATGAACAGTCCGAAAAGGACTGTTCATTATACATTATATAATATGAAAAAAAGAGGATTTTTATTTGAGCCGCTTGTCGCTCTTCTTTGCCAGATATGTTCCGAGGCTCTGGAAGAACTGGACGAGCAGGATGAGGATGATGACCGCAACGACCATGATGAGGTACTTGTAGCGATAGTAGCCGTAGTCGATGGCGATCTTGCCGAGGCCGCCGCCGCCGATGATGCCGCTCATTGCCGAGTAGCTGAGGATGGTCGTCAGTGCGATGGTGACGTTCTGGATCAGCGAGGGTACGCTTTCGGGGATCATGACCTTGCAGATTATCTGGAAGGGCGATGCGCCCATACTCTGCGCGGCCTCGATGATGTTGCCGTCAAGCTCGCGCAGGCTGCTCTCAACAAGGCGCGCAACGAAGGGGAATGCAGCCGCGACCAGCGGAACGATCGTCGCCGTCGTGCCGACGGCAGTTCCTATGAGCGCTCTGGAGAGGGGAAGGACCATGATCATCAATATAAGGAAGGGGATCGAGCGCAGCAGGTTTATTATGATGTTCAGCAGGTGCATAAGCCAGCCCGGCAGGGGCAGAACGCCGTCCTTTTCGCCGGTGACGAGCAGAATGCCGAGCGGAAGCCCGATCACGAGGGAAAGCGCGGTGCTCAGAACGGTGACGTAAAACGTCTCCCACAGAGCGGTCGGCAGACTGGGCAGTATCGAGATAAGGTCCTGAACGGACTTTTCGGAAAACAGATTACTGTACATTGCCGTCCACCTCCTCTGCCGTGACGTTTGCAACGGATGAAATGAATTTCAGCGCTCTGTCAAAATGGGCGCTGGGGATGCCTATCAGAAGGCTGCCGTAGACCTCCTCGGAGAGCTTCTGCGTCGATGCGGAAATGATGTTGCAGAAGATGTTCTCCTCGGATGCAAGGCGCGCGACAAGGGGGATAGCCGTGGTCTGACTGTCGCGGAAAATGAGCCTTACGCGGCGCTCGGCTTTGGGGTCGGAGACCATTTCGTCAACTCCGCCGGGGAACACGAGCCTGCGTCCGGCAGGGGACTTGGGCGCGGCGAACACCGCGGCGACAAGGCCCTCCTCGGCGACCTCGCCGTCATCGAGGATGGCAACGTGGTTGCACACCTCTTTGACAACGCTCATCTGGTGGGTGATGATGACGACCGTTATGCCGAGCTTCCGGTTTATGTCCTTTATCAGTTCAAGGATCTGACGTGTCGTTTTCGGGTCGAGGGCGCTGGTGGCCTCGTCGCACAGCAAAACCTTGGGGTCGGTGGCAAGCGCACGGGCAATGGCTATGCGCTGCTGCTGGCCGCCGGAGAGCTGAGCGGGATAGGCGTTTGCCTTGTCCGGCAGACCGACAAGCTCAAGAAGCTCTCTTGAGCGCTTTTCGGCCTCGGCCTTTTTGACGCCTGCAAGCTCCATCGGGAAGCAGATATTCTTCAGGCATGTGCGCTGCATGAGCAGATTGAAGTGCTGGAAGATCATCGTTATGTTGCGTCTTGCCGCGCGAAGCTGAGCCGGGCTCATTGTGTCAAGCCTCTCGCCGTTTACGATTATCTCGCCGCTCGAGGGCTTTTCGAGCAGGTTTATGCATCGCACGAGCGTGCTCTTTCCTGCGCCGGACATGCCTATTATTCCGTATATGTCTCCGTCGTTTATGGTGAGCGTGACGTTTTTGAGCGCGTCTACCTCGCCTGTTCCGGAGTCAAAGGTCTTGCTGACGTTTTTTAGTTCGATCACTGTCGTTTCCCTCTCTCTGATGTAGCCGACAGGGAGCTTGACCCTGCCGGCTGCTATTTAATATTAATTACTTGCCGGAGACTGCGTCCAGAGTGGTCTGGGTGCCGCCGTACAGACCCATGGGCTCGACGTGGATGGAAGCCACGGAGACGATGTGGGTGCCCTGCTCGGCGTTGAAGTCATCGAGGTAGGGAGTGTGCTGGAAGTAGTTTGCCAGAACGGTGCCGTCTTCAACGACGTTGTTGGGAACGACGTAATCGTTGTAGGTCTGGATGTCGAGGGTGATGTCCTTCTCTGCGAGGATCTGCTTTGCGATCTCAAGGATCTCTGCGTGCGGAGTGGGGGATGCTGCAACGGAGATGGTGGTGCCTGCGAGAGCTGCGTAGTCAACGCTGCTGTCGAAGCCGTCGGTGAGGTTATCTACGGTGGAAACTACGCTGCCGTTGTACTTCTCACTGATGAAGTCTGCTACCTGCTTACTTTCGAGAGCTGCCTTGAGTGCCTTGACTGCGTCGGTGTTTTCGTTGCCTTCCTTGACTGCGAGGATGTTGCCGTATGCCGAGGAGGAGCCTTCCTTGAACAGGGAGTCCTTAACGGGGTTGAGGCCTGCGTTTATTGCATAGTTGCTGTTGATGACTGCGTAGTCAACGTCGGGGAGAAGCTGGGGGATCGCTGCGGCCTCGGCCTCAACGATCTCAACATTGTACGGGTTCTCTGCGATGTCGTTCTTGGTTGCGGTGATGCCTGCGCCGTCCTTGAGCTTGATGATGCCGGCCTCCTGGAGGAGGAGCAGTGCGCGGGCTTCGTTGGTTGTGTCGTTGGGAACTGCGATCTTGATGACCTTATCGGAGGCGTTGTCGCCGCCGTTGTTGCCGGAGTTGGAGCATGCCGCGAGGCTGAATGCGAGCACTACCGCGAGTGCAAGTGCGATTATTTTGGTGAACTTTTTCATTTTCGTTTTCTCCTTAAAAGTTTTGAATTTAATGAGCCGTGTCGTCTGTCAGTAATTAATATCCTCTGTGTCCCGGGGACACATTCGCATGACCTGCCATTTCATACGGCACATCTCCTTTCAAATCGAAATCGTTTCGGATAAACAAAAAACAGCGGGAGGTCATCGACCTTCCGCTGTTTGCTATCCAAAGAGGTTCGGCTTTAAGCCGTTAAACAGGTTTCAGAAAGTTTCTGACCGAAGTGAGCGCGACGAAACATGCACATGCGGCACATGCACATGTACATCATCATCATTGCGTTGCTCAGCTTCTTCATCGATGCTTTCTGCCTTTCCTCGAAATTTGCCAGTTTGTTTTGACGTGGGCATAGTAGCGCCGTTTCGGCCATTTGTCAAGCACTTTTTTCGCGTTTTATCATTTTTTACAAAAGTTCTTGCCCGTACCCCCATCGCACCTGTTCACTATTCACTATTAATTATTCATCATTCATTGGCGGCGCTTGCCTTCCCCTGCGTAGCTTGAGGGGAAGGTGTCACCTTGGTGACGGATGAGGTGTTATTTTAATTTTTGCCGTCAGGCAAACACATTTTTAGTGGCGTTTTTTTAGAGGCGCTTTTACATTGTACCGATACATTTATTGCGGTGTCATGACCGGAAACTGCCGACTAAACCATCACAACGGAACGGATAAATCCGTTCCCTACAAGCGACCTTTGGCCGCAGCTGAGAGCTGAGAGCTGATAGCTGTTGTGTTTAAATTCAACCCCTCGGCAGCAAAGCTGCCTGCTCCCCTTGACAGGAGAGCCAATGGGTGCGGTGCAAAACTCAGCATTGCACTTGTGTTACGCGGAACGTCATGGTTTTTCCTTTGTTTCGACACCGGGTTCACGCAATAAACGTATCGGCACAATGTGAATGCGCCTCTAAATTAATTTTTGAGGCTTTGGAGGGGAGCCGGGATGCGTCCGCCGCGTGCGATAAAATCGGCGCTTTGCGCCTTGTGCACGGGCATTACGGGCGCAGAGCCGAGAAGTCCGCCCATTTCTACCATATCGCCGACATCCTTGCCCTCAACGGGGATGATACGCACGGCGGTGGTCTTGCTGTTTACCATGCCGATGGCGGCCTCGTCGGCTATGATTGCGGATATGGTTTCGGCGCTCGTGTCGCCGGGAACTGCGATCATATCAAGACCAACCGAGCACACGCAGGTCATGGCCTCGAGCTTGTCTATCGTAAGCGTTCCGCACTCGGCGGCGGCGATCATGCCCTCATCCTCGGACACGGGGATGAATGCGCCGGACAGTCCGCCGACGTGGCCGGAGGCCATAATGCCGCCCTTTTTGACCGCGTCGTTGAGCAGCGCAAGCGCGGCAGTCGTGCCGTGGGTGCCGCAGGTCTCAAGCCCCATCTCCTCAAGGATGCGCGCAACGCTGTCGCCCACGGCAGGCGTCGGCGCGAGGGATAGGTCAACTATGCCGAAGGGCACACCGAGCCTGTCGGAAGCCTCGGCAGCGACCATCTGACCCATGCGCGTTATCCGGAACGCGGTCTTTTTTATCGTCTCGGCAACAACGTCAAACGGCGCGCCCTTGCACTTTTGCAGCGCGTGGTAAACCACGCCCGGGCCGGATACGCCGACGTTTATCACGCTGTCGGCCTCGCCGACTCCGTGGAATGCGCCGGCCATGAAGGGGTTATCCTCCACCGCGTTGCAGAACACCACGAGCTTTGCGCAGCCAAGCCCGTCGGTATCGCGTGTCAGGTGCGCAGTGTCTTTAATTATCCTCCCCATCGCGGCAACGGCATCCATGTTTATGCCGGCGCGCGTCGAGCCGACGTTCACGCTCGAGCAGACAAGATCGGTCTGCGCCATTGCCTGCGGAATTGCGCGCAGCAGAAGCTCATCACCCTTGGCAAAGCCCTTGTGCACAAGCGCCGAGTAGCCGCCGATGAAGTTCACGCCGCAGGTTTTTGCCGCGCGGTCGAGCGTCAGCGCAAATGGAACGTAATCTGCCGTTGCGCAGCTTCCGGCAACGAGCGCAATCGGCGTTACCGAGATGCGCTTATTTACGATGGGTATGCCGAACTCGCTCTCGATATCCTCGCCCGTTTTCACGAGATGTTCGGCGCGGCGGCAGATCTTGTCGTATATCTTTTCGCAGCAGCGCCCGGGATCCTCGCTTACGCAGTCGAGCAGCGATATGCCCATGGTGATCGTGCGGATATCGAGGTGCTGCTTGTCGATCATGTCGATGGTGTCAAATATGTTGTTAAGGCTCAGCATGGCGGCACCTCACAGCTTGTGCATCGCGTCGAAAATATCCTCGCGCTGAATGCGGATGGAAAGGCCGCGCCCCTCGCCGAAGGTCTTGAGCGCATTTTGCAGATTTGCAAAGGACTCGGTGCACAGCGCAAGGTCAACGACCATCATCATCGTGAAGAAGCCCTCCATGATGGTCTGGCTGATGTCCAGAACGTTTATGTTGTAGTCTGCCAGCGTGTTGCACACTCCGGCGATTATGCCGACCTGATCCTTGCCGACGACCGTTACGATTGCTTTCATATTAGTTCACTCCCGTGTGACAGTTTATTGATTTGTTTATTGATTTAATAAGTAATTATAGCCGATTATCGCTGAGTTTTCAACAGTTTTGACAGCCGGTTTTTCGGCCGCGCGGCGGATAAATCTTGTTGACAAATTCCGCGTCTCAGGATATAACAGAATTTACAATATGTGATTTCAGGAGGCGCAAAATATGACCGAGCTTGAAAAGATCGAGTACACAAAAGGCTTTGTTGACAAGCTTGCCGAGGGGATAAACCCAATCGACGGCACTCCGATCGCCGAGGGCGATCTTCTAAACAATGTCAGAATATCTCGCTGCATGTATTATGTTTCGGATATTCTGCGCCGTGTCATAGAAAACGGTGGGACCGAGAGCAAAAAGCCGGCAAAGCGAGGGCGCGCCCTGTTTGCGCTCGATAGCAGCGCCCGGCGCGAGCTTGTTCCGGCCGATGAGCCGCTGAGAATATCGCAGGTCACAAGTCTCATAAACGAAAAGGTTGACCCCGAGACAATGAAAAACTTGCGCTCGGGCGTTATCACCCGGTGGCTTCTCGGCATCGGCGCGCTTGAAGAGGTTCAGCTGCCCTCGGGCAAGGAGACCAAGCTCCCCACGCCGCAGGGGCGCAGCCTCGGCCTGATAACGCAGGAGTTCCGGGGCGAAAACTCGGTGTACTCGGTCGTGCTGTATAAGCCGGAGGCGCAGCAATTCATATTCGATAACATCGACGCGATAGAGCAGCTCAATCGCGAAAAAAGCGGCGGCAGAGAAAACCGGGGCAAGCCCTGGAGCGTGCAGGATGATGCAACACTCGGCGAGCTTATCGGAAAAGGCGTGGAGAAAACCGAGATCGCGCGCACCCTCGGCCGCACGGTGAAAGCCGTCAACGCACGGCTCGAGCGCCTCGGCATAGATACAAGCGCCGGAAATGATCCTCAAAAGCAATAAAATAAAAAGGATATATCAGGCTGTCGAAAAACTATGCTGCAAAAGAAAGATAATAGAGCAGCAGGGGAGCTCGAGGGGGCAAAGGCCCCACTCGAAATTGGATTAATAGCCATCAAAAACGCCTGATTTATCAGGCTTTTTGACGAGCGTAGCGAGATTTTTCGTGAAAACCTGTTTTCACAAAAAATGTGGCGTTTTTGAAGCGTGCAAAAAAGTCAAAGACTTTTTTGACACGCTGAGGATATATATCATCTGCCGGTGTTGACATTGCGTTAACAGTTTGTTAAACTATGCAACGCGACTTTAACGCGAAACTAACATCAAAGGATGAGAAAAGAGAAATGAAAATCGTAAAAGCATATAACAGCGTAAGCCTCGTGCTGCGAATTGTTATAGGTATGGTCATCGGCGCCGTACTTGCACTTGTTATCCCCAACGCTGCCGAAACCGCTCCCGGAATCGGTATTCTCGGCACGCTGTTCGTCGGCGCACTCAAGGCAATCGCACCCCTGCTGGTATTTATCCTTATCATCAGCGCACTTGCACAGTCCAGAGAAAAGATGGGCAAGCAGTTCGGCACCGTTATCGTGCTGTATCTTGTATCCACCTTCCTCGCAGCTGTCATCGCGGTCATTGCAAGCTTCATCTTCCCCGTGACCATCACCCTCACGGATGCAGCCACCGACGCAGCTCCCGACAGCTTTGCTTCAATATTCACCGGACTTCTTAACAACATCGTTGCCAACCCCATCGGCTCGATAGTTTCCGGAAACTACCTTGGCATCCTGTTCTGGGCGGTCGTACTCGGCTTTGCGTTCAAGGCAGCGTCCGACACCACCAAGAAGTTCCTCGCCGACGCATCCGATGCAGTCACCAAGGCAGTCCGCTTTGTAATTAACCTCGCTCCCTTCGGTATCCTCGGCCTCGTGTTCTCCGCAGTTTCCACCAGCGGCCTTGCCATCTTCACCGAGTATGGCAAGCTCCTGCTCATCCTCGTCGGCTGCATGCTGGTAGCGGCGCTTGTTGTCAACCCCATCATGACCTTCATAGTCATCCGCAAGAACCCGTATCCTCTGGTGTTCAAGTGCCTGAAGGAAAGCGGCGTTACCGCATTCTTCACCCGCTCCTCGGCAGCTAACATCCCCGTTAACATGACCCTGTGCGAGAGCCTCGGACTTGACCGCGAGTTCTACTCCGTGTCCATCCCCCTCGGCGCTACCATCAACATGGCAGGCGCGGCGGTCACCATCACCGTCATGTCCCTCGCCGCGGTACACACCCTCGGCATGAGCGTAAGCGTTCCCGTAGCGATCGTCCTGTCCGTCATGGCCGCTCTGGGCGCATGCGGCGCATCCGGCGTTGCCGGCGGCTCGCTGCTTCTGATCCCCATGGCCTGCTCGCTGTTCGGCATCTCCAACGATGTTGCAATGCAGGTTGTCGGCGTCGGCTTCATCATCGGCGTCATTCAGGACTCTGTCGAGACCGCGATCAACTCCTCCTCCGATGCACTGTTCACCGCCGTTGCGGAATTCAAGCAGTGGCGCAAGGCAGGCAAGGAAATAAAGTTCTAAGCCAAACATACTTAAAGCCCCGTCATCTGACGGGGCTTTTTTAGTTGCGCATTGACGCAGCTACCGATACGGTAATTGCGATTGCTCGATATCGAGGGTTCGTAGAAAACCGTGCGGTTTCTCCGCAGCCGAGAGCAGATAGCTGACATCCAATAGGGTGCGAAACAGCGCGGTTTTGTCAGCAGTTCCGAATCGGGCTACCGGAAATATCCGTATCCGCAGGTGCAGTAAAGCGCTATTAATAAAGCAGTGACAAACAGCGCGACGAGCACGGCTCTCACTTTCTTCGAGCGCAAAAGCTTGAGTCTCGGCTCGCAAACGGGCGCGTTTTCTTCGGTCTCGCTCGGTTCCTCCGGAGTCGCGCCCGGCTTCGGCTCGGGTATGGACGTGCGCGCACGGGCAGCGAGATGGTCCAATCTGTTTTCGACCGCCTTCTGGCGCTCGATGAGCTTCTTGCCGGTCATCGCGTCGCGGTTAAACGGCTCCTCGGCAAGTATCTCATCAAACAGAGCATCGGCCTCGTCGCGAAAGCCCATCGTCATGAGCTGATACGCCTTGTCCATTTTTCGCTTGTGCATCCGCTCGTCCGGCGAGCGCTCAAGCAGCTCTTCAAGCAGCGTTTTATCCTCCATATGCCGATATCCCCTTTCTATGTCGGATAAATATTTTACCATCCAATTCCGGGGCGGTCAATGGTTCGACAAAGAATCTTGAATTTTTCGGACACATGTATTAAAATCATGGCGGAGGACAAACTATGAAAAAGCTTGCGATATTTGATTTGGACGGAACTTTGCTGTACACGCTTGAGGATCTGCACGCCTCGACGAATTTTGCGCTCGAAAGCGAGGGCTTGCCGAAGCGTAGTCTTGACGAGGTTCGGCGCTTTGTCGGAAACGGCATACGGAAGCTCATTGAGCGCGCCGTGCCGGACGGCTGCGCACCGGACGTGACCGACCGCGTGTTTGCAGCCTTCAAGCGCCACTATGCGGAAAACTGCATGGTTTTGACGCGACCCTACCCCGGCATACCGGAAATGCTCGACGCGCTCAAGGCGCGCGGCTGGCAGCTCGGCGTTGTGTCAAACAAGGCAGACGAGCCGGTGAAAGCGCTCATTGCGCATTATTTTCCCGGCGTGTTCGACAGCGTCGTCGGCGAGCGCGAAAATGTCCGCAAAAAGCCCGCGCCGGACAGCGTTTTTGAGACCGTAGGCAGCCTCGGCTGCGATATCGGACAGGCCGTTTACATCGGCGACTCCGACGTTGACGGGCAGACCGCCGCGAACGCCGGATGCGACTGCATTCTGGTATCCTGGGGCTTCCGCGGCAGAGAGACGCTGCTGCCCTTTGGCTGCCCGATAGCCGACAGCACCGGCGATCTGCTCACAATACTTACGGAGGGCGAGAAATGAAGATAAACAAGCCGCTTTCAGCCGCGCTTGCGGCCGCCGGACTCGGCTACGCCATCGGAAACCTCAACCCGGCCTACGTCATGGGTCTGCGCAAGGGATATGACATTCGCAAAAAGGGCTCGGGCAATGCCGGGGCGACAAATCTGATGATACTCGAGGGCAAGAAGGCCGGCGCATTCGTCATGTGCTTTGATATCAGCAAGGCCGCTGTGAGCGTTGGACTTGCGCGCAAGCTGTTTTTGCAGAGCAAATATGCAGGTGAAGCCGCCGGTGCCGCCTGCGTTCTCGGGCATATGTACCCGGCGCTGATGCATTTTCGCGGCGGCAAGGGTCTTGCCTGCCTCGGCGGCGTGATCCTCGCGTTCGGCGTGCACGACTTCCTCACCACGCTGTTTCTCGAGTCGGTGCTGCTGATGGCGACGCGCTATCTCTGCCTCGTGCCGATAACCGGCTCGATATTTTATCCGATCTACCACGGCATTGAGCGCGGCGACTGGCGCGCGGCCGCGATACTCGGGCTTATAACCCTACCCATCCTCTCCAAGCACATCGAAAACCTGGAGCGCATCAAGCAGGGCAAGGAGCTTAAGCTCGATTTCCTCTGGGATAAGGACGGCGAGCTTGACCGCATCGGCTACGTCGAATCGGAATTTTAGTGGCGAATTTTTAGAGGCGCATTGACGCACCTACGGATACGCATATTGCGGTAGCCCGGTTCGAAACTGCGGAGGAAACCGTGGCGTTTCGCGTAACGCAAGTGCGACGCTGAGTTTTGCGGTGCACCCGTAGATGGTGGAAACCGTGTGTGCCTCGAGCTACAGCAGTGCAATGCTGAATTTTTCGCCGCACCCATTGGCTCACCTGTCAAGGGGAGCAGGCAGCTTTGCTGCCGAGGGGTTGAATAAAAGCGCCTAATTCACTATCAGCTATTAGCTCTCCGCTGCGGCCAAAGGTCGCTCGTAGGGAACGGATTTATCCGTTCCGCTGTGACGGTTTCGTCGGCACCTACCGTTCGGGCAACCGCAAAAAACGTATCGGCACAATGTGAATGCGCCTCTAAAAAGAAGGTATGGATAACAGTGGACAGTTTTAAAAGCGGCGCGATAAGCGTCGGAAAATATTTCAGAACATTTTATCGTTGGGTGCTGCTGTCGGTGGTGACGGGGCTTGTGTGCGGACTGGTCGGATCCGCGTTCCACCTGACGGTCGATTTTGCAACATCGTTCAGGGCGCAGCACCAGTGGCTGGTGTTCCTGCTGCCGATCGGCGGTCTTGCGATCGCGCTGATCTATCGGGTGAGCAAGATGGAGGGCGAGGGCACAAACAACATTATCGACTCGATCCACGACGGCGAGAAGGTCCCCATCATGCTTGTGCCGGTCATTTTCGTTTCAACTGCGATCACTCATCTCGTCGGCGGCTCGGCCGGCCGCGAGGGCGCGGCACTTCAAATAGGCGGCGGCATAGGTTACCGCGTCGGGCGGCTGCTGAAGCTTGATGACAAGGACATGCGCCTTGTCACGCTTTGCGGCATGAGCGCGGTGTTCGCTGCGCTGTTCGGAACACCGCTGACCGCAACAATATTCGCGCTTGAGGTCATATCGGTCGGCATTCTGCATTACTCGGGGCTGATCCCATGCCTCGTCGCGTCGGTGACGGCGTACGGCGTGTCGCTGCTGTTCGGCATTGCACCAATGCGCTACTCTGTCGCGCTCGCGCCGCTGGAGTTCGGGCTGCTGCTGCGCGTGTGCGTCCTCGCAGTTGTATGTGCGCTGGTCAGCATCGTGTTCTGCGTTGCAATGCACAAAACCGAGCAATTTGCGGCCAAAACCGTCAAAAATATATATCTGCGCGCATTTTTGGGCGGCGTTATCGTCATCGCGCTGACGCTCATCGTCGGCGACGAAAGCTACAACGGCATCGGCACCGACATCATCGCCTCCGCCCTCGGCGAGGGCAAGGCTCCGACTTGGGGCTTTTTATGGAAGATAGCTTTCACCGCCGTTACCATAGGTTTCGGCTTCAAGGGCGGCGAGATAGTACCGACGATGTTCATCGGAGCGGTCCTCGGCTGCACGGTCGGGCCGCTGCTTGGCATACCGGCGCAGTTCGCGTCGGCGATCGCGCTCGTCGCGGTGTTCTGCGGAGCTGTGAACTGCCCGATAGCGTCGATCATCCTGTCGGTCGAGCTGTTCGGCTCGGGCGAGCTATTGTACTTCGCGCTTGCCTGCGGCATATCGTACATGCTCTCGGGCTACTTCGGCCTTTACAGCAGTCAGAAGATCATGTACTCAAAAACACGCGCCGAGTTCATAAACCGCTACGCGAAGTAGAAAAAACCGCCTAATCTTAGGCCGGTTGACACAAGAAAACATACGGTTTTGAAGCGATCTTTTTCGCCCCTGCGGCGTCCAAAGCCTTGAGAATACGTCAGTATGCTCAGCGACTTTGTCCTTGCAGGAACAAAAAATCTCAGCTTCAAAACTGCGCAGCACCAAAAA
>OLPR01000844.1_pt1 | contig 26671 bp, 23 predicted proteins | sample 1672761 | NCBI WGS metagenome assembly OLPR01 (sample SAMEA3136721, study PRJEB25190) | human gut metagenome | biome: human gut; feature: human-associated habitat; material: faeces | place: Austria | collected 2013 | reverse complement strand
GACCAAGGAAATGCAGTACACCTACAACGACGGCGAGTTCTATCACTTCATGGATCTGGAAACCTACGACGATCTGATGCTGACCCATGATCAGGTTGAGGACGCGATCCCGTTCGTCAAGGAGAACACCAATGTGACCGTTCGCTTCTTCAAGGGCGCTCCGTTCAGCGTTCAGGCGCCGAACTTCGTCGAGCTGACCGTTACCGAAACCGATCCCGGCTTCGCCGGCGACACCGCAGCGAACACCACCAAGCCCGCGACCTTCGAAACCGGTCTGACCCTGCAGGTTCCGCTGTTCATCGAAGTTGGCGAAGTGCTGAAGATCGACACCCGCGACGGCGGCGAATATCTGGGCCGCGCATAAGCGAAAGAGCGAATCAATCTCGCGCAGGGTTTTTCCCTGCGCGTTTTTAGGAGGATGTGCGTGATGAAGGATACGACGAAAAAGATCGCATACCTGAGAGGTCTGGTCGACAGCATTCAACCGGATTCGGCGGAAAAATCGCTGATGACGAGCGTTTTGGACGTGCTGGATCAGATCAGCGACGACATCGATTCTCTGGACGACAAGCTGGTGGATCTGAACGACTATGTTGAAAGCATCGACGACGATCTGACCGCACTGGAAGACGACGCCGACGCGTTCAGCGATTCGCTTGATTCCGACGACGATATGGATTTCGACGATGACGACGACGCGTTTGAAGAGAAGCTGCACGTCGTTCAGCATCACCCGTCGTCGAATCTTCTGCTCAACGGTCGGCTTTGCTCCAACTGCAATCGCCTGTTCATGATTTCTTTCAATGATGCTCCGGACGCCGAATACGTCTGCCCGTTCTGCGGAACGCAGATGAAGCCAAATTCGATTGATCCTGAGAATCTCCCGAATGTCTCTCCTGCAAAATAAGCCCCGAATGAAACGGCGGCGAAGCGGTTGATTGCTTCGCCGCCGTTTTTTTATTTAATTTGCGTGCCGCCATGCGCTGGGAGAAATCAGCATCAGAATCGGAAAGATTTCCAATCGCCCGATCAGCATATCCAGCGAAAGCACGAGCTTGCTGAGATTCGAAAACGCCGAGAAATTCCCGCGCGGGCCGACCATATCCAGTCCGGGACCGATGTTCGAAAGCGTAGTGATTACGCTGGTGACGTTCGTTTCAAAGCTGAATCCGTCGAACGACAGCACGAACACCGAGATCATGAGCACGAACATATACGCAAAAAAGAACGTATATACGCCGGAAACCACATTATCGCCGACCGTATGGCCGTCGAGCTTGACGGTGCTGACAGATTTCGGGTGAATCGTATGGCGGATTTCATTGAGCATTCCCTTAAACAGCAGCTCAAATCGAACAACCTTCACACCGCCGCCGGTAGAACCGGCGCACGCGCCGATCACCATCAACCCGACCAGCAGTGTCCGGCTCAGCTGCGGCCAAAGATTGAAATCCGTGGTCGCATAGCCCGTCGAGGTCATGAGCGATGAAACCTGGAAAAAGCTGTATCGCAGCGCGTGGAAGAAATCACGACCGTACATCGGCATGATATTCACCGCAATGATCACGCTTGCGCCCAAAAGCAGCGCCAGATACATCTTCAGCTCGCTGTTGTGCCAGATCGCGCCGAAATTCTTATGCAGGATGAAATAATAGATCGAGAAATTCACGCCGAAGAGCGCCATGAATACCGCGATAATGATTTCAACCGCCCGATTGTTAAACGCGCCGACGCTCAAATTGTAATTTGAGAAGCCGCCGGTGCCCGCCGTGCCGAACACGTGAATCAGCGCATCGTAAAGATTCATGCCGGTCAGCAGCAGGCACACCAGCATGATCGCCGAAAGCGCGATATAGAGCTTATAAAGAATCTTCGCGTATTTTCCGACGCGCGGCACGAGCTTATCCACCGACGGGCCGGGCGATTCCGCGCGCATTAAGTGGATTGACCGTGCGCCAATTTTGGGAAGCAGCGCGAGCGTCAGCACCAGAACGCCCATGCCGCCCGCCCAATGGGTAAAGCTACGCCAGAAGAGAAGACCCTTCGGCAGGCTTTCAACGTCGGTTAAAATCGTCGCGCCCGTGGTCGTAAAGCCGGATACGATTTCAAAAAACGCATCCGCCATCGACGGAATACATCCGTGAATTACAAACGGCACAGCACCAAAAAATGAAACGAAAATCCAACTCAGCGCCACAATCGCAAAACCCTCTCGCGCGCGGAGATTTTCATTTCGCGGACGCAAAAGCGTAAATCCGCCGCCGACACACGCGGTTAAAAGCGCGGAATTCAGCAGTGCGAGCGAATCGTCACTTTTGCAAATCAGTGAAACGACCAGCGGCGCGAGCATTAGTGCGCTCTCCACGAGCAGCACCATGCCGATGGTTCGAAATGTCAGCCGCTTATTCATTCTTTGCGCTCCTCGATGTAAACGCATCCTCCAGATTGACCACTGTGCCCGCCTTTGCGGTCAGGATCACGGTATCCCCCGCTTCAATATGGTCGCCGCCGAACGGGATGATATTGTGCCGGTCGCGCACGAGCACGGACACCAGAATGCCCGGCTTGATGCCGAGATCGCGCAGTGAAATATTCAGATACGGCGCACCTTCGAGCGCAGTAAATTCATACGCCTCGACCTGCCCGCCGAGCATTCCGTAAACCTTCTCGACCACGGAATTCTGCGAATTGTTCAGCGCGCGCACCGAACGCAGGATTACGTTCGCGGTCGTAAGCTTCGGACTGACGACCGATTCGATGCCGAGATCCTCCATGACCTCGAGCGTATTCAGGCGATTGACCTTCACGATGACCTTCTTCGCGCCGCGCCGCGCGCCGTACATACCGGTAATGATATTCTCCTCGTCGCGGTCGGTCAGGCAGATCAGCGCGCCGCATTCGCCGACGTCCTCGGTATCCAGCGTTTCCTGATCGGTGCCGTCAGCGCAGATGATCGTGCAGCCGTCAAGCTGGTCGCTCAGTCGCAGGCATTTTTGTTCGTCAATCTCAATCAGGCGCAGACGCACGCCCATGCCCGCGATGATCTTCGCGAGGTAATACGAAATGTGTCCGCCGCCGATCAGAAGCGCAGACTTAAGCCGCTGCGTGTTCTTGCCCAAATGCTTAAAAAAACGCGTGATCGATTCGCGATCGCCGGTCGCGTACAGGCGGTCGCCGGGCAGAAATTCGAAATTGCCGTTCGGCACAAACGCTTCGCCTGCGCGCTGCACGGCGGTAAACTGGATGGACGGATAATGATTGTGCAGCTTGGAAACCGGCGTTCCCACGATCGAATCGCCGGGGTCGACGCGGAACTCAACCATTTCCACCCTTCCATGCGCGAACGATTCGATGTTGATCGCAAACGGGAATCGCAGCAACCGCGAGATTTCCTGCGCCGTCGCGCGCTCAGGATTGATCACCTGATCGATATCCAGCTTGTCCTGCAGCATAATCAGGCTTTCGGTGTATTCCGGATCGCGAATGCGCGCGATGGAATACTTCGCGCCGAGCTGTTTCGCCGCAAGGCAGCAGACCATATTCAACTCATCGCTGCCGGTGACGGCGATGATGACGTCCGTCGTTTCAATATCGGCTTCAATCAGCGTTTTTACATTTGCGCCATTGCCGCGAATACAGCGCACGTCCAGCGTTTCCATCGCGCGCGTAAGCGCCGTATCGCTCTTGTCGATAATCGTAATATCGTGCCCGTCCTTCGACAGGTATTGCGCAAGTGTATAACCGACCTTGCCGCTGCCAACGATGACGATATTCAAAGAAAAAGCGCCTCCTCAATGTTCCGACGGCATCATCGCGCGCAGGCAATCCAGCGCCGCCGCCGCTTCCTGAAGTGAAAAATCGTCCCTGCAGATGCAGCTGACGCGCCCCGAATAGGACTGCTCCCGAAGGATCTGAATGATGCGCGGATAATCCTCACCGTCGCCCGCGCTCGGAAGCCGGCGCGTAAGCGCGTTGCCCACATACACGTGCATCAGCATTCCCGCTCGTTCAATGGAATCCAGCGGTTCAGATGAGAGCGCCATCTGCACCGTATCCGCCGCAATACCGATTCGATCAAGCATCAATAGTGCCGGAAGCAGTGCCGCCTCTGAAACCGTATTGATCAGATTGCATTCCGCGCGGCGGTAATTGCGCACGGCGACGCGCAACTTTGTATCCGCGGCGTGTCCCTGAAGGATGCGCATGAAATTGCCCAGCTGCCGCCGCGCGAACGAAAAGTCATATCCGGACGGCACATTGCGCGCCGCTGCCGCATCGAACACAATCAACTCCGCGCCGAGCGCCTTTGCGCGCCCAAACGCCGTTTTCAGGTATTCATGCTGCGCCTGTGCGCTCACGTCCGGTCCGGTCACGCGCAGTTTGCCGGGCAGCATATCGCTGAATACCGGCGTATCTGCATTCACATATTTCAGATATTCGCTCAGCTCGCCGAATTCACCCGCGCTCAGCGCCGCAATCTCGGAAAGCGACAGCTCCAGATAATTAAAGCCCGCGCCCGCGATTTCCGGCACGCGTACAAGCGAGCACTGAATGCCTATCGGATACGTAGATCATCACCTCACATGATTCCAAAATATAGTATACGCCCAAAATTGAAATCCGTCAAATTAAGGATATGCGCCCAAATCTTTATACGAAAACGCGCGCCCCTTTTTCAGAGACGCGCGCTTGAATTTTTGATTGATTACAGCGCAATGCCCGCTTTTTCCAAAATGATCGGAACATTCTTCTCCGCGCCAATCGCCATGATATGAACGCCGTCGCAGAGCTTTTCGTCCTTGATCTTCGCAATGAGCTCCGCCGCCATCTCGATGCCGAGCTTCGCAGGCAACCCCTTTACGCCCTTCTCCTTGCCCTCGGCTGCCGCTGCGGCGAGACGATCGATCTGATCCTGCGGAACGGCGATGCCGGGCACGTTTTCGTTCATATATTTCGCCATGCCCGCCGCCTTCAGCGGAATAATACCCGCCATGATATGGGTTTTGATGTTCGCCTTATCGACCGCGTCCATGAAGCGCTTCAGGCTTTCAATATCGAAAATGCCCTGCGTCTGGACATACTTCGCGCCCGCGTCGACCTTCTGGCGCAGCTTGTTGATCTGCAAAACCAGCGGATCATATACCGGCGTAACCGCCGCGCCCTTATAGAACTTCGGTGCGCCGCCGGAAAGCTCGTTGCCGCCGCAGTCCCTGCCGGTCAATTCCATAGTGGACAGCATCCGGAGAATGCCGACGGAATCGAGATCGTAAACCGGTTTGGAATTTTTGCAATCGCCGACCATCGTATGATCGCCGGTCAGCGCGAGCATGGTATCGATGCCGAATGCCGCGGCGGAAAGCATATCGCCCATGATCGCCATGCGGCTGCGGTCACGACCGGTCATCTGAATGATCGGTTCAAGGCCCGCAAGCTTGAGCTTTGCGCACAGTCCCAGCGACGACGCCTTCAGGCACGCGGACTGCATATCCGTTACGTTGATGGAATGCACCTTGCCGCGCAGAACCTCCGCCGCTTCCATCTGTTCGGTAAAATCAAAGCCCTTCGGCGGCGCCATTTCAGCCGTCACGCCGAAGATACCGTTTTCCAATGCATTCTGAAGCGCGCTCATTTACTTGTTCCCCCTAATGTTGATCGTTCTGGGATAGGCGACCTTCTCATATCCCTTATCCTCGCGGGTCATACCGATCTTCTCCTCCTGACCGATCGCGACGAGACGATTGTAAATCTCGATCCACGCGCAGGGATTCTCGGGATTGACCTCGCACTTGCCATTGCGCGAGCCGCCGCAGGGCCCGTTTACGAGCGATTTCGCGCAATGCGCGATCGGGCAGATGCCTCCGGTCTGACCCAGCACGCAATCGCCGCACATATGGCACGCTTCCTCGAACAGACCGAGCTTTACGGATTCACCTAAAAACATCGTATTGTTCGAAGGATACGTCGGGCATTTTGCGTATTTCGCCATGCACTGCACGCCGTCGCCGCAGGACATGCCGACCACCGCGTCGGGATTCGTCGGGTTGATTTTCTTGAGCATGATGTTGCGCGTCATGCCGTTCATGCAGCAGTAGTCAGACATCGCGGTTGCGACGACCTGTTTACCGTGCGCCTCGAGATACGCCTTCAGCTCCGCGACCTGCGCTTCGCCGCCCGTCGCGCACGCCTGCGCGCAGCTGGCGCAGCCGATGATCGCGATCTTTTTGGCATCGCCGATCATTGCCATCAATTCCTCGATGGGCTTTTTCTGCGTGATAATCATGGTTTCCTTCTTCTCCTTATTTCCCCGCCCTCAGCGGGATGCTTCATTATCATTATAACGTGTAGAATTCACAAAATCAATATCTCAGGTTAAATATGCGTTGAAGCTCAATATTTTCTTTCGCTTTTTATAATAAAGCAAGCTCGGATTTGGGATTCAGCGATCCTTTTCCGAGCCAATGTAAATCGTTTCGCCATAGCCGATCAGCGAAGGGATATTATCGCGAATCGCGCGCGGGAACAGATTGCGGTACACGATTTCGTGCAGATCGACCCATTCCATGCCGACCTGGAAGCGATCCGTCTCCGTGGGCTTTCGCCGGTTCGTATCGGCGAGGCGGCAATAAAATATGAAGTAAATCTTGTGGGCGTTCGCATCGGTATGCGTAGTACTCACCCGCTCGTACACACCTGCGAGTCGCAGCGGCTCCACCGAATAGCCGGTTTCCTCCAGCAGCTCGCGCTTGACCGCCTCCGTCAGCGTTTCGCCGCTCTTCTGACCGCCGCCGGGCAACGCGAAATACTCGCCGAACCGGGATACGCAGCGATTCACCAGAATTTTGCCATCGTGAACGAGAATCGCCTTCGCCGAGTTGCGCACGGGCAATGCTTTCAGCCCCTTCCGTCAATCGATAATATTTATTATACGACAAACAGACGAAAAAAGCAATCGTTTTTCGACGAAAATTGCTAAACGTCCATTTGCGTAAAAAAGAATGGAGTCCTGATTCAGAACTCCATTGTGAGCGGAGAAGGAGGGATTCGAACCCTCGAGACGCTTTTGACGCCTACGCGATTTCCAGTCGCGCGCCCTCGACCAAGCTAGGCGACTTCTCCACAGCGGTCTACATTCTATTAAATTATAGAACAATCGCTGTTCAACGAGAAATATTGTAGCACAAAATACTGCTGAATGCAATACCCTTTTGCGGAAATATTTTGTAAATTCGCTTTTTTTCGTTTTTCGCGTCGCTTGACAGTTTTCTTCAAATGCACTAAAATAGAATGTAGAAGATTTTTGCATTCAAAGGAGTTATTTTCATGCGGACGAAGCGGCTGTTTTCCCTCATCGCCCTCGCGCTGATCATCTGCGCGATCGGATGGGCGCGCGCAGACGCGACGATTCTGCCGCAGCTGGACGTACGTGTGATAGCTTCGCCGGGCTTTGTAACCGAGCCGGGCGAAATCGAGCTTCAATTCACATTTGAAAACAGAGGCGATACGCCGCTGACCGGCGTAAGCCTTACAAGTCCGGACGGTGTTTCCACTGAAAACGTCGGCGACGTTGCCGCGGATTCCTACCTCACCCATTCGCTTACCCACAACGTGACTGACGCGGAGCTGTCCGCCGGCGTCGTTTCCTATTTAATAACCTGCAATTCGGGCGAAAAGAAATACAGTTTCGCGATTGAAGCGACGATCGGGCGCGCCGAGCCGAGCACGCCGGTTGAATTCCTGCGAAATGTTTCCTCACGCTTTGCGCCCGCGGACGGGCGGCTTACGGTAGTCTATCAGGTGATCAACCGAAGCTCGACGCCGGTAACGAATGCCAAGGTTGCGGACGCGCTTGATGGATTTCTCCAGGAAATCGACGTGATCAATCCCGGCGAATCCGTCAGTCTCATTCATAACGTGACCGTCAGCGACATGATGGTTTCCGCGCCGACGCTTTCCTACGACCGAAACGATGCGCACGCGTCCATTCGCTTGGACGATCTGGCGCTGCGCGCAGCGCATCCTGCAATGCGAATGGATTTCTCCGCAACACCGCTCGAAAACGGCGGCGTTCAGGCGCTGCTAAAACTCACAAACGCAGGCGATGTGGATTTTCGATCGATCACGGTTTATGATGAGCTTTACGGCGGCGTGATTGCCGATGGGTTGCGGCTAACGTTGAGCGGCGCTTCGATCGAACTGACGCATGAATACCCCGCTCGCTCGGGCGGCGTTTACCGCTGGCGCGTTACGTATGTCGACGCGGCGGGTGAAACGTTCAGCGTGCCCACCGACACGGTGCGCGTGAATCTGAACGCGGCAGTCGCGGACTCCATGACCGTTTCCGCCGAACCGAAATGGGAGAAGATCCGACGCGCGGGCATTGTACCGATTACTTTTACAATTCAAAGCACGGGCTTTGCCGAAAACGTGCGCCTGTTTGAATCGACGCTCGGTGAAATCCGAACGCTCACCTGCGTGGACTCCGCAGAGGATACGGTTTGGGTACAGCCGGTTTCCATCGAGGAATCGCGAGAATACGAATTTGGAATCACCTATACGGACGCATCCGGCACGGAGCAGACCGTTTACGCAGCGCCGATTTCCATCAAAATCGGCACGGGCGGCGCGACGCCGGATTCGACCGATGGGCTGACGCACACGCCGTTTCCGGGCGCTTCGATGAAGGTGGAGCGTTCGAAATGGTTTGTCGGCGTGCTGATCGCGTCGGTTGTGGTGCTGATTGCGCTTTCAGTCACGCTGTCCGTGCTCTCCCGCCGCGCGCGGCGCGAACAAAAGCAGCGCGATGCGGCGCGCAGGCAGCGTTTGCATGACGAACTGGGCAAAACCGCGCCGTTTACGCCGCTGAAGCGTCTGGCGAATAAGGATCGGGGTAAAAACGATGTTTCAGGGATACAGTGACGAGACGTTTGAATTCTTCATGGCAATCGGATTCAACAACAACGTCGATTTCTTTCATTCCAACCACGACTGGTATCTGCGCGGCGTGCGCGAGCCGAGCTTGCGTCTTGCCGAGGCGCTTTCGCCGGTGATCGAAGAGATTGACGATTCACTCGAACGCCGCCCAAACCGCGTGGTTTCGCGAATCAACCGCGACATTCGCTTTTCAAAGGATAAATCGCCCTATCGCGATTACATTTGGCTTTCTTTCCATCGTCCGCGCGGCGACGAAAGCGCAGCGGAATTGTTTTATGATATGTCCATCAGCGGTGCGCGCGTCGGCATGGGCTTTTACAGCGACAGACGCGGCTATATGAACGCGCTGCGGCGGCTGATTTTGACGGAGTCGAAACGGATTGCCGGTCTGTTTGAATCGCTCGCCAGCGAATTCAATCTCCACGTAAACGCCTACAAGCGCATGGCGATTCCGGACAGCGTTCCCGAATCGCTGAAATGCGTTTATCCGGCGAAGAACTTCTATTTTGAAAAGCCGATCAGCGATTTTTCGCTGATCAAATCGCCTGCGCTTGCGGACGAGCTGGCGGAATCATTTCGCCTTCTCGCGCCGCTGTATCAGACGCTGGCGAAGCTGGTTCCGATCGAGGATATCTGATCATTCGGCGCTGGAATTCCATGCGCTCAAAACGGAAAGGGGTTTCTATGAGTTCCGACAGTAACAGTACCCAAAGCTGGCAGAAACTGGCAAGCGGCGCGGAAGTCCGTGCGGACGAGTCGCTGCTGACCGACGCGTTTGCGGCTCAGATCGGCTATGCGTTTGCGCAATGGCTCGCGGAAAAGCGCTCAACCACGTCCGACCGGCTGACGATCTCCGTCGGCCGCGATTCGCGCGCATCTGGTCCGAGGCTGAAAGCCGCGATCATTCGAGGGCTGACCTCCGCGGATTGCGATGTATTTGATTGCGATCTCTGCACCACACCCGTGCTGTTCATGACGACGGTTTCGGAAGAAACGAGCGCGCACGGCGCAATCATGATCACGGCAAGTCACTTTTCCAGTGAAAAGAACGGCTTCAAATTCATCTTACGCGATGGACACGTGGATGCAAACGACGTGCGCGAAATCATTGATCTCGCATCGCGCGCGCCGGTGCCCGATCGTCTGGTAAAACGCATCGATTTTCTGAGCGTATACATGGAGCATTTGAAGCAGATGGTGCGCAAACGTCTGGATGATGACGCTCTGAAGCCGCTTTTGGGACTGCACGTAGTGGTAGATGCGAGCAGCGGTTCCGGCGGATTTTACGCGGATTTTCTGGAGGATATGGGCGCGTATGTGGACGGAAGCCTGAATCTCTCGCCCGATGGCAGATTCCCGAGCCACAGCCCGAATCCCGAAAGCCCGTCCGCACTGGAAGCGATTGCGAAGGCGGTCGTTGAAAACGAAGCCGATCTCGGCGTGATCTTCGATCCGGATTGCGACCGTGCGGCGATCGTCGATCAGAACGGGCGCGTAATCAACCGCAATCGCCTGATCGCGCTGGTTGCGGCAATTTTGCTGGAGGAACATCCGGGCGCGACGTTTGTAACCGACAGCGTAACCAGTTCGGGGCTTTCGCAGTTCATCACCGAATGGGGCGGCACGCATTATCGCTATAAGCGCGGCTATCGCAATGTCATCGACGAAGCGATTCGCTTAAACGACGAGGGCATCGATTGCCCGCTCGCAATAGAAACCAGCGGGCACGCGGCGTTCCGCGAGAATTATTTCATCGACGACGGAATGTATCTGGTCACGCGTCTGATCTGCGAAGCGTTGAATCGCAAACGCGAAGGACAGACGCTGTCTTCGCTGATCGATGAGCTCAGCGAGCCGATTGAATCTGTTGAAATCCGTATGGCGATCAATTATGACGACGCGCGCACTGCGAGTCAGGACATCATTGAGCGCGTGCTTTCGCATACGCTGGACAATCCCGAATGGACATTGGCAAATGATAACCGCGAGGGCGTGCGCATCACGTTCAATCTGGACGGCGGCGTAGCAAACGCGTGGTTCCAGTTGCGCCTTTCGCTGCACGACCCTGTGATGCCGCTGAACGCGGAAAGCGACGTGCCCGGCGGCGTGAAGCGTATGCTCGGTCAGCTTTATGAATTGCTTAAGGGCTGCGAAGAACTCGATCTCGAACCGCTGCGCAAGGCAGTTGAGGAAGCCTAAATTGAACTCCGCTTCGTGAATGAAGCGGAGTTTTTTTATCGCGCACGGATTTCGTTTTCGGCTTCCGCGCCGATTTCATAGGTTTTGCCGTGCGTAAGCGCAACGGAGTAGGCTTTCGCCGCATCCTCAATATACACGGCGCGGGTATACGCGCGATCGAGCGTATCGCCCACGGCAAGTGCACCGTGATTCGCCATCAGGCAGCCATTGCGCTCCTTCAGGACAGGCACGCAGTTTTCGCCGACCTCGGGCGTTCCCGGAATCGCGCCCTCGGCGACGGGAATATCGCCGCCCAGGAAAAACACCATTTCATACAGCACCGCGGGAATGCGCATATGATTGATCGCAAATGCGGTGGCATACGGCGAATGGGTATGCACAATTGCGTTCACGCGTTTATCCGCGCGATAAATCGCTGCGTGCATTCGCCATTCGGACGATGGGCTGTGTTTGCCCTCGAGGATGTTGCCATCCAGATCAATCGCCATAATGTCCTCGGGCGTCATTTTCTCATAGGGAAACGAGCCGGGCGTAATATAGATTTTCCCGCTTTCGCGATCGAATACGGAGAGATTGCCGCTCGTCGCCGCGAACATCTTTTCGCGATACGCGCGCTGCGCGGTTTGAACCAGCTGGCTTTGAATGCTCATACGCGTCCTCCTCAAATGCAGAGATCCTTATCCGTATATTCGCCGGAATTTCCGGAGGCGAAATAGCGCTTCAGATCGTAAGGCGAATAGATTCCCTGATCGGTCACTACGCCGGAAACCAGATGCGGCGGCGTAATGTCAAACGCGGGATAATAGCCCTTTACGCCCTCGGCAGCCGTGCGAACCCCCATCGCCTGAAGCGTGAATTCCGGATCGCGAAACTCGATTTCGACCGAATCGATCGTATCGTGTCCCTTATCCGGCGCACCGGTGACAAAATACGGAACGCCCATATACTTCGCGACCAGCGCAATCTGGAACGTGCCGACTTTATTGACGACGTGACCATCCATACAAATCGCATCCGCCGCGGAGGTGAATACGTCGATTTGCTCGTTCTGCATCACGAACGCGGGCATATTATCGGTGATCACCGTTACATCGAAGCCCATATCGCGCGCGACCGTGGCGGTCAAACGCGCGCCCTGAAAATACGGACGCGTTTCCGGACAGAACAGATGAAGCCGCTTTTTGCGCTCGCGTGCGGCCTTCAGCATTTGCCCGACGATCGTTTCTCCGAAACACTGCGTCATCACGCCGCCGTCATTCGGAAACATATCCACGAGGTATTCCGCCATTTTGCGAATCTTGTCATACCGCAGGTTGTTTGCCGCAATCGCGTGCTGAACAATTGCATCCGACGCGTTCTCCCCCGCTTCCATCGCACGCTTTGCCGCATTCAGACAGCCGCCGGTCACGAGCTCCATTCGCGAAGCCGTGGTCGGGCGCGCGTGTGATAGCGTATACGCAGCGTTCTCCAGATATTCGAGCTGCGCGTTTTGGGAAAGCGTTTTGCACTCGTGTGCCGCCAGTGCCATGCCCATTGCCGCCGCAGTATACGGCCCCGCGCTCTGCGTGACCATATCGGCAATCGCCTGCGCGACCTCGCCGTGGGTTTTGCATCTTACAAATTCGGTCTTCGTCGGATACACGCGGCGATCGAGGATTCGGACTTCGCCGGAATCATACCACGCGATGTTTTCGTATTGGAGCATAAATGCAAGCCCCTGATCCGCTCTTTCCATCGATTATTCCTCCCCGTGCAGACGGCGAATCGCCGCACGCGCGTTCTGAATGACCTTTTCAGGATTCAGCGTCGTAAATTTGCCGTCCTCATAAAGAATCTTGCCATCGACCATCGTCATCGACACGTCCGAGCCCTGTGCAGCGTAAACCAGCGTGGTCATCGGTTCGAACGCCGGATACAGGTGCGCCTTTCCGCGGAAATCGATTGCGACAATATCCGCCTTTTTGCCGGCCTCGAGCGCGCCGGTATCGTTTCTTCCCTGAAGCCGCGCGCCGTTCACCGTCGCCATTTTGAGCACTTCTTCCGGTTGCATCAGCAGCGGATTCTGGTGATAACCGTTGTGGAGAATCGACGCGAGGTGCATTTCCTCGAACATATTCAGATTATTGTTGCTCGCCGCACCGTCGGTGCCGAGAGCGACGTTGATTCCCCTTTCCATCAGCTTCGGGATGGGTGCAAAGCCGCTTCCGAGTTTCATATTGCTGGTCGGGTTGTGCACTGCCGAAACGCCGTGTTTTTTCAAAATTTCGATATCGCCGTCCGTAACCCAGACGCAGTGCGCCGCGCCCGTCGGCACATCGAAAACGCCCATGCGCTCAAACCATTCCGCAGGGGTGCAGCCGTGGCGTTTAATGCATTCGCGCTGCTCCTTTTCAGTTTCGGAAAGGTGAATGTGCATTCGAACATCAGGAACGGTTTTTACATAATCGGCATAGTATTTCGCCACCGCGTCGGTGCAGGTATACTCCGCATGAACGCCGAAATCAACGCGGACTCTGCCGGACTGGGCATTATGGAAATCGCGGTGGAGCTGAATCGAGCGGGCAATACTGTCGCTGCGCGCGGGATCCTCCGAGGCGTCGAAGCTCTGAACCGCAGTGCAAAGGCTGACCTTCATGCCGATCGTCTCGTTGGATTTTACCAGCGTCGCGGGAATCATGTACATATCGGAAAAGGAGGTTGTCCCCGTCGCGATCATTTCCATCATCGCAAGCTCGTTTCCGGCGATCATATCCTCCGCGGTCATGCGGTCCTCAATCGGGAACACGTGATCAAACAGCCACTCCTGTAGCGGCAAATCGCTGCCCACGCCGCGCAGCAGCGTCATCGCCGCATGGCAATGGCAGTTGATCAAGCCGGGGATCAGGAGTCTGCCGGAATAATCGCGCACGGAATCATATTTCGCGTTCGGTTTCTCCGCGCCGACGTAATCGATCGTATCGCCGTCGATTCCCAGATAGCCGTTTCGAATCGGAAAAAAGCTTCCGTCCTTCCATGCGAGAATATCGCAGCTTGCAAACAATACACTCATATCGTTTCTCCGATCTTCTGAATGATTTGGGTCAGGTACGCGCTGAATTCATGCGCAATCTTTTCACCCGTCCGATCAACCTCTTCGGTCGAAAGCGGCGCGTCCAGCACGCCCGCTGCCATGTTGGTCATAACGCTCAGCGCCAACAGCGGCATTTTGCAATGCGCAGCGGTCAGCGCCTCGGTCACGGTGGACATTCCCGCCGCATCGCCGCCGAGAATCCGCGCGGCGCGAATCTCCGCGGGCGTTTCAAACTGCGGACCGGTAAAATAGAAATAGACGCCCTCGTGAACATTGAGATTGGAATGTTTTGCGCATTTGCGCGCAATTTCGCGCAGCTCGGGCGTATACATTTGTGTGGTATCGAAAAAGCGATCGCCGAATTCGGAAATGTTTGCGCCGCGGAGCGGGCTCGCACCGGTCATTTTGATATGATCGGACACGATCATCACGTCGCCCGGGCGGTACGCAGTATTGATCGCGCCGGCAGCGTTGGTCAGAATCGTTGCCTTTACGCCCAGGAGCTTGAACAGGCGAACCGGAATCGTGAGCTGCTCGAAATCGTAGCCCTCATAATAATGAAAGCGGCCGGACATACAGACCACGCGTCTGCCCGCGACGGTTCCAAAAATCAGCTTGCCCGCATGGGACGGCGCGGTTGAAATCAGAAAATTCGGGATTTCCGCATAATCGATCGATACGGGATTCTGAATGGAATCCGCAAACGGCCCGAGACACGAGCCGAGCACAATCGCAATCTCCGGCTGAAACGGCGCGCGGCCGCGCACATATTCTGCGCTCTTTTCAAAAAAAGCAAAATCAAAGGTCATAGAATTCCCTCCTATGACCTTATTGTATCATCGATTGGTTTTCCCGTCAATCACGCATCGGAACGAGCGAATCCGTTTTTCATGCCGCAGGACGCGGTAAAGAGCACGTCGGAAAGGAGCTTTTCAGTTCTCGCTTTTGCTTCTGCGACGATTTTGTCATTGCATTCGGCGAGGTATTTCGGCGCGTCCGCATTTTGTGCAAACTCGCCGTCGAATCGATTCAGCATCTGATGCCCGATGCACGCCATGCCGCTCTGATAACGCTCGATCGAGGCAATCGCCTGCGCGTAATGCGCATCCGCAAGCGCGCCGATCATTCGGTTTGTCCAATAGAAGCTATCCGTGGAGGGGAATTTGCCGGTGGTCGCCAGGTATTCCGGTGCGGTATCCACATTCGTATACACCGGAACCATCTCGTTGAATGCATTCGAACCCATCGCGATCCACTCAACGCCCATAATCGCCTCAGGCACATACGGGCGCAGCTGTGTAATCGACATGAAGTTGTTGCGGTTGATGCCGATCGGGCGGTATTTGCCGCGCAGATTCGGGTCGCCGTGCTGCGCATAGGGGTTAAAGGGCGTGCCCTGATAATAGGAAGAAAGCACGTATTTCACGTCCTCGACCGTGATCTTGCGATCGGGAACGAGCGACCACGGCAGATCATCGGATTCAGGAGTAAAATCCGCTTCCGCGCCGTCCCAATCGTACGCGCTGGGGCTCAGATAGCGCAGCATGAACCACGCGCGGGGCGTATTGTACGAGCGGTCGGAATCACTGCGGCTGCCGAATGCACCACGCGCGTCAAATTCACTGTTGTCCGCCACGGGAATTACGTCCATCGAACGGTCGAGATGATTTTTTTCGACGAAGTCTTTCAGATCGGGCGCGCAGAGGTGATTGCGCTTTTCGCCATAGGCGTCGACGAAATCGAATGAATCAATCGCCTGCTGATTCGGCGCGACGATGTATTCGTCGTCCGGAACGCGCTTCGCCATCCAATGACGCCCGCCGATCGATTCAAACCACCAGAGCTCATTCACATCCTGAAAACCAATGCCGTTGATCTCATAGGTGCCGAACTCCTCGATCAATTTGCCGAGCCGCTCCACGCCTTCGCGCGCGGAATGGATATACGGCAGCGTAATCGTAACCATATCCTCCTCGCCAATGCCGCCGGCAACCAACGGATCCGCGCCGAGCACGCGCGGGTTGGACGTGAGCGTTTCGGTCGCCGTCATTGCGACGTTCGCCGTATTAATGCCTGCCGCCGCCCAGACGCCTTCGTCCGACAGCGCATTCGGCATCGCAGTGTAGCGCATGGGATTCTCCGGCAGGGCGATTTCAACCTTCGAAATCACGCTCTTATACTGCCGCGGCTGCTGATCGGGCGTAACAACCGTAAACCGCTTTTCGCAAAAATGTCCCGCGCCGGAATCCTCGTTGCGCGCCATCAGGGTCGAGCCGTCGTAAGTTGCGTTTTTGCCAACCAGAATCGTCGTACAAGCCATGTTCAATTCCTCCTTACTGGTGATAGGTTCTCAAAAAGTCCGTAAGCTTTCCGCAGGCTTCCTTCAGCACTTCGACCTCGGGCAGGTACACGATTCTGAAATGATCCGGCCGGTTCCAATGGAAGCCGCCGCCGTGGGTCACCAGAATGTGTTTTTCCTTCAGGAGATCGAGCGCAAACTGTTCGTCGTCGACGATGCCAAATTTCTTTGTATCGATCTTCGGGAAGATATAGAACGCCGCCTTCGGGCGTGTAGTGGAGATACCGGGAATGTCATTCAGCGCTTTATAAATATATTCGCGCTGCTCATAGATACGTCCGCCGGGCACGAGCAGCTGATCAGCGCTCTGAACGCCGCCCAGCGCTGTCTGAATGATACTCTGTCCGGGCACGTTCGAACACAGGCGCATGGTCGAAAGCAAATTCAATCCTTCGATATAGCCCTTGCAACGCGATTTGTCACCGCTTAAACACATCCAACCGCAGCGGTAACCGGCGACGCGATGGGATTTGGACAGGCCGTTGATATTCACGCACATCAGATCCGGTGCGAGCGAGCCGAGCGCGACGTGCTCCAGCCCGTCCATGACCAGGCGATCGTAAATCTCATCGGCAAACAGAATCAGATCGTGTTCGCGCGCGACCTGAACGATCTGTTCGAGCACCTCACGCGGGTAAAGCGCGCCGGTCGGATTGTTCGGATTGATTACGACGATGCCCTTCGTTCGATCAGTGACCTTCGAGCGCATATCCTGAATATCGGGGTTCCAGTCGGACTGCTCGTCGCAGAGGTAATGCACCGCCTTGCCGCCCGCAAGCGTGACCGATGCGGTCCACAGCGGGTAATCCGGCGACGGAACAAGAATTTCGTCGCCCGGATTCAGCAATCCCTGCATACACATCGTAATCATTTCGCTCGCGCCGTTTCCGGTGTAAATGTCGTTGATGCCGACGTTCGGAATGTGCTTATTCTGGCAATACTGCATAATCGCCTTGCGCGCGGAGAACAAACCCTTCGAGTCCGAATAGCCCTCGGTATCGCGCAGGTTATAGATCATATCGACCACAATTTCATCCGGCGCAAAGAGGCGGAAGGGCGCGGGATTGCCGATATTAAGCTTCAGAATATTCACGCCGTTCGCCGCCATCCGGTTCGCCTCATCCATGATCGGGCCACGGATATCATAGCAAACGTTGTTCAATTTAGTCGATTTTTCATAATTGCGCATGATTTTCCTCCTTTTTTCAAGAAAAAAGCCCTGGGCGCGAGCGCCCAGGGCGAATCTTTGGATCCGTGTTACCACCTGTATTCAGGCATAAAGCCTGCACTTTGCCGATGCTGAAACATCGCCGCCCTGTAACGGGAGCGCCCGTCGAAGCCTACTTTGTTCGGTTCGAAGCTCCGGAACCGCTTCGCCGCGCCGCGCGAGGAACTTACACCAACCGTTCCCTCTCTTGACGAGCCGCACGCAGCTACTCTTTTCCATCCCTGCTTCTATGAGATTGCATTCACTTTACCACTTTTCATACCCGTTGTCAATAGCTGCCGCTATATTTTTACAAGTTCCCAAGCGCGAATTCGGCGACGATGCAGATCGCTTCGCGCGTCATATAGTGAAACAGCGTATGTCCCGTATACTTCGCCGCGAGTCCGGACACATTCCGAAAGCCCGCCTTTTCCGCCAGATGAACGGCGCGCCAGACATGAAAATTATTGGTCACAATCGCGACCGGCGCTTCGGAATCGCCGATCAGATTCAGCGAATTGCGCAGGTTTTCCGCCGTCGTGGTCGACTGATCTTCGATCAGAATGCGTTCCGGCGCGATTCCCGCCTGAACCAGCGCATCGCGAATACATTCCGCCTCGCTCGTCGGTTCATCTGCGCCCTGACCGCCGGACGCGACGATTTTAACCTCCGGATGATCGGCAAGGTATTCAAGCGCTGCATTCAATCGACGCTGAAGTGCAGGGCTGGGACCGTCCTGTTCAACGCGCGCGCCCAAAATGATCAGGTGTTCAATATTCTCCGCCGGTCGCGCGTGCATTCCGGTAAAAACAAGCCCTTCCAGCACGATCAGCGCCGCAAGCCCGACGGCAAACAGCTCTCGAATGGCAATATTCACCCATTTCGGCGTTTTCCTCCATGCATTCAGCGCCGCGCCAATCGCAAATACCGCCGCCAGTGCGAGCCAGACCGTGCTCATGCTCAGCCCGAACCGCGCCGTATATCCGATCAGAAAATAATATCCCGCGCACGCGGCGGCGAGCAGCGCATAGAGAATCGTCAGAAATTTGCGCATACCTTCTCCCTTCTCAGGCGTTTGAATTTGATTTCACCCGCGATTTCAAGCGCCATCGGCATCAGGCACAGCGCGGCGTAACCTGCGTAAAACACATATGAAAGCGGCGTTACGCGATTCATGATGATCCGCGGATTGTACAGGATGTTCGTCTGATCGAACAGGTCGCCGGTCAGCAGAATCGTCAGACAAATGAAAATGGCGATTACAAACGATCGATCGCGATTGTCAAACCGGTAAATCGCAAACGCCGTGCGCTTCGGCAGCGTATAGCCGCGGCAGCGCATGGAATCGGCGGTAGATACGAATGATTCCGCCGTCCACGTAATCAGCACGGAAGCGATCCGCAGCGCATTCAGACATCGCTTCAGGATATTTCCCTGATTCGTGCCCCTGCCGATGCATTTCTGCGCCAGCGAAATCTTCCTTCCCTGCGCCTTGATGCGCGGCACCGCGCGCAGCAGGATTGCCAGCATCAGCGAGAGTCTCGGCGACACGCGGCCGAACAGGTAAACGATCTTATCCGTCGAAAACACGCGGTGAACGCAGCTCATCCACATGACCACGCTCGAAACGACGATTCCGATCACGCCGCCGTATACCAGCGATTCCAATGTAATTTCATTGCCGATGAAATTACGGCGAATGGGCGTTGCACCGAAATGGTGATACGCCGCATACCACACCGTCCAGATCGCAGCGGCAGGAATCAGGCAAAGGTTAAAGATCAACGCGCGCCTGCCGCCGAGCTTTACCGAATACGCAAACGAGCAGACGAACGCAATCGCCAGAAACGCCGGATGCCGGAACAGAATCGCCGCGGCGATCACCGATGCAAAGTAAATCAGGTTGATCGCCGGATGATAGCCGTCAAACCGCATGGTCCGCCTCCATCATGCCGTATTTTTTCTGGATGCGCTCGACCTTGTAAAGAAGCGCCGGTCCCGCGATCAGCATCAGCAGCGCAACTGCGCTCGCGTGAATGGCGTTGAACGAAACGCCGGCAGCGTAAATCGCCAGAACGGACTGCACCTGTCCCGCCGGCGCGAGGAACACCGACGCCGTGTCCAGCACGGGCCCGACGATCAGCTGAATCGCCAAATAGCCTACCGCCGCAAGAATCCAGCGATTATGCGCGTATTTTTTTCCGCGGAACACGATTGCGCCGATCACGCCCGCCAGTCCGAATGCAAACATCTGCCACGGCGTCCACGGACCCTGTCCGAACAGAAAATTGCTTGCAAACGCCGTGACCGCACCGACGAGGAAGCCTGATTCCGCGCCGAACGCGATGCCGGTGATCATGATGATCGCGCACGTGGGCTTAAAACCCGGCGCCCACACGAACGCCGCACGCGATGCAATCGCCAGCGCGCACATCGTCGCCAGCACGGACATTTCGCGCGCCTGCGGCTTTCTGCGTTCAAACGACAAAAAGAACGGAATCATGCTCGCAATCACAACCCCGAAGCTTGCCAGATAATAATACCGGTTGCCGAGCCGGAAGCTTAAATACAGCAGCGCCGGAATCACGATCATCAGAAACGCGGCGCTCAGCCAGCTGCGCTTAGTCATTCGCCTCTCCTCCCTTGCTGCGCGTGTAAAGCTCGATCACGTCCTCCGCCGTTACCGCGTCCGGGAATACATGGCGGCTCATGCGATTTGCCGCGGTAGTATAAAAGCTGTTGCGCGCAAAGAACCGACGCGGCGTGTTCGTGGTCAGGATCTGCCCGTCGAAGAACATGGAAACGTAGTCGGCATAGCGCGCGCAGAATTCAACATCGTGTGAAACCATGATCACAGCCATGCCGTCCGCAATCAGCTTTTTCAGCACGCGGGCGAGTTTTTCCTTGAAAAATGCGTCGATGCCCTTCGTCGGCTCGTCCAAAAGCATGATTTTGGGATTCGTGAGCAGTACCTTCGCCAGCGCCGCGCGCTGCTGTTCGCCGCCGGAAAGATCGTAGGGATGGCGGTCAAGCAAATGCGCGATTTCGCATTTTTCCGCGATTGCCGCAATTTTCGCATCCGCGTCGTGATCGCCGAGCGGCAACATTTCGCGCAAATCCTCGCGTACACTCTTTTTTACGAACAGGCTCTGCGGATCCTGCGGGAGCATGGAAAGGTTGTTCCTGAACAGCTCACCGCGCTTGAAATCGCGGATTTTTTTGCCACCCAGCTCGATTTTTCCGCGATACGGCGGGCAAACGCCGCAAATCGCTTTCAAAAGCGTCGATTTACCGGTACCGTTGCCGCCGACGATCGCAAACAGCGCGCCCTTCGGCGCTTCAAACGACACGCCGCGCAGCACGTCCGGCAAATCCTTTTCATACCGGAACCAGATTTCCTTAACCTTCAGCGCCGCTTCCGCATCCTCGTCGATCGGTTTTTCAGGCTCCATCTGTGCGCTTTGAACGTTTTCCATCTCGCGGCTCAGCCAGTTGCGCCCGTCGCGAACGGTCAGCGGGCAATCGCCGGACGCGCCGGTTCCATAAAACACGCGCACGGGCGCGGGCATTGCGGCAAACATATCGTCATTTCGGTTCTTCAGCATCGCGCCGACGCGCGCAGGAACGTCCGAAGCGATGATTTCGCCCTCGTCCATCACGATTACGCGATCGGCTGCATGGAAGATATCCTCCAGACGATGCTCGGTAATGATCACCGTCGTGCCCAGCTCGCGATTGATTTTTCGAACGGTATTCAGAAAATCGGATGCGGCGATCGGGTCGAGCTGACTGGTCGGTTCGTCGAGAATCAGCGCTTCCGGCTGCATCGCCATGATGCTCGCGAGGTTTAAAAGCTGCTTCTGACCGCCAGAAAGCTCGGAAACACTGCGGTGAAACCAATCCTGAATGCCGAAATAGCTCGCCATTTCCGCCACACGCAGCCGCATCGTCGCCTGATCACAGCCGAGGCTTTCCAGCCCGAACGCCAGCTCGTGCCAAACCTTGTCGGTTACGATCTGAGTATCCGGATTCTGCATCACATAGCCAATTTTGGCGCTCTGATCGCGCAGCGAAACCTGCTCAATCGGCGTGCCGTCAAACAGAACCTCCCCCGTTTTCTTCCCGTGCGGCGAAAGCACCGTCTTCAAATGCCGCAGAAGCGTCGTTTTACCGCTGCCGGACTTTCCGCAAAGCACGATAAATTCGCCGCGCTCGACGCGCATATTTACGCCCTTCAGCACGTCCTTTTCGCCCGGATATCCGAACGTCAGATTTTGGATATCGAAATGCGCCATTGTATTTCCTCCCGAATATCACATAAGACCGGAACCCACAGCATCGCGTTGTACGCGGCGAGCCCCGCTATATTTCGTCCGCCCGAAACCGGCGCGATTTGAATCGAAGGCGAATAGCTTGCGCTTGCCGCGCCGAGAATCGCGCAGATAAACGCAATCACCGCCGTCAGAACCAGTATCGCCGTCAAAATCAGGTCGCTTTTTTCAAATTTCGTCAGTCGGAACGAGCTTCGCTTCGCCGTTCCGTAGCCGCGCGCGCGCATGGAATCGGCGGTTACGACCGAATTCTCCAGCGCCCAGCCGGTCAGCGCGCCCAGCACCGTCGCGCCGTCGCGAACCTTATCCATCCGGTTTGATTCCGTACTCGCACCGAAGCCCACGCAGCGGCGAGCGACGGAAATCTGTGTCACTTTTCTCTGAAACAGCGCGACAAGCCGAAACACCATTACCAGAAGCAGCGAAAGCGCGGGAATCGCATTTCCGAACAGGAGCGTGAATTTATCGCCGGTCATCACGCGCTGATAGCACATAAACCATACGAGAATCGCCATAAACGCGCCTGAGAGCGCCGCGCCATACAAAAGCGCTTCGAGCGTATACGGTCGCGTTCCAATATGGAAAAGCACCGTTTCGCCATAGGTATTGAACAGCGGGTTGATCGCCGAAAGAATCAGCCAGACCGGAATCAGCCCCGCAATCCTGTGCGCGCCGCGGCTGCCAAAAAGCGCGATCAGATATGCGCTCGCGGCAATCAGCGCCGAAAGCACATATGCCGGATGCACGATCAGCATCCCAAACAGAATCGCCAGCGCGAAAAACAGAAAATTCACCGCCGGATGACGGCGCGAAAACGCGTCTACATTCTTCTTCATAAATACGCATAGCGCGGAACGCGGCAAACGTCGCGCTCCGCATCGTGTCGGTTGCGATTACTTTTGAGCTTCTTCCGGAACATTCATCCATTCGAGCCAGTTTTCGGGGATTTCCCCGCTCAGCGCGTCGCCCTCGAGCAAAACCGTCCATTCGCCGGCAAACTCGATTACGCCGTACCAGCAACGCACGCGCTCAGTTTTGAATGAAACGTCCGGATTGAGCGTCAGTGCGCCCTCGGAATCGATCGAAAAGGAAATGCCGCTCGCTCCTTCAGCGGGCAGTTCGAGTTCGAACCATTCAGTCGGCTGAAAGCTTTCGCCGGTGAGCACGTCGCTCAGATCGATATAATACAGGCTGCGCACTTCGCCGTTTCCATTGAATACGCCCTTCATCGCTTCCGCAATCTCAGGGGATATCTCCTGCTCGACAACGATCGGGCGGATATTCCAATCGACATTTGCAATTCTTACGCCGGTTGTCTCATCCTGATGGTTGATTTCGCCAAACGCATTCAGAACCGCCTCGAACGTTTCTCTCTGGGCAACGAACAGCTTTTCATCGTCGGTCAGCGCTTCATAAAGCTTCGCCGTTTCGATCAGGTTGGTTTCCTGCTGCGCGGTTCTGTCGTGAAGATCGTCGGGCAATTCTTTCAGGAGCTTCTCAATCGCACCGCTAACCGCGTTCGTCGCGTCGCTGACCCTGTATTCGACCTTCACGCCCACATCGACTTCGCGGGTAGAATTCTCTGCAATCGCCGCGCCGAAAAGCATCAAAAACGCCATTACCGCCGCCAGAAGTCTCTTTTTCATCCGATTTCTACTTATCATTGCATTCCGCCTCCAACGTCCGCGCCCAGACCATTGCAGGTGTAGCACCATACGATCACGTCGCCATCCTTCAGCGGATAGGCGGAACATCCGTAATTCGGGAACCATCCATTGACCTTGTACATCCAGCCGGATTCGTTGCCGCAATCGAACTCATAGAGATTGTTAATGCCTTCGATATAATAGCTGTCGTACATCGGCGTCCAGCTGTATTCGAGTTGAATTTCCGCCGCTTCGCACGCGCGCTTGAGCACGTCGAACACCGTTTCTCCGTCGACAAATCCAATCGTAGACGTTGCGAGAATCACGCCGTTTGCAGGCACATAAGCGTTTTTTCCCGGCTCGAGATTTTCCATATTATCCAGAATCGTATCGCAGCGAATCTGAATCGTACAGCTCAATCCGGAATCGCCGCCGGGCACGCCCTCGACATTCTGCTCCGAACCGCCCTGTTCGAGCAATTTGCGTTCGCGCTCCAGCTTTTCGGCGAGCATTGCCGCGCGCTCGTCGGCGCGCGCCTGTACGACCGAATCAAACGCATCCGCCGAAGCGAACAGCGTATCCTCCTTCGCAAGCGCCGACGCCTGATTCAGAAAGAAATCGTTCAGCGACGCAAGATCAAGGCTGAACACGCTCGCGCTGTCGCCCGAATAGGAAAGCGTTTCGCCCGCCTTCACGCTTTGTCCGTCGATGCTGATTTCGCCCTTTAAGAGATTTACCGTTTCCGAGCCTGTGCGCACGTCGAGCGTAAACGCGCAGTTCTCCGCCGCAAACGTTTTTCCGGAAAAGGTAAATTCGGCTTGCTGACCGGCTGGAACGTTTACGAACGCTTCGCCGTCCTGCACCTCGATCGCCACATTTTCCGCATTCAGAACGCAAATCGAGCTGTTTTCGCTCATGACGACCGACGTTTCTCCGAAGCGTGCCGTCAGCTGTGAGGAAACCTTCGTTTCCAGAATATCCTTGCCGCGCAGCTTCATTTCGCCGTCGACGGAAAAGCCGAGTCCCCGTCGTTCGATATAGGCGACGCCCCAATCGAGCGTCGCGGTTGCGCCGCCGTCCGCAAACGCCGGAACGAGCGCAGTCGCCATCAGAAGCGCCGCGAGCAGCAGCGCGATGATCTTTTGACTGAATCGCATATTTCTTCTCCTTTTCGGCGGGATTTATTCCCACCAGCCTCTGACGCTGCCGGCAAACCACACGCCCGCCGCAGCGATCGCAACAATCGCGAGCACCATAATTGCATTCGCGATTAGGTGCTTCTGTTTCTTCTTCAAAATGCTTCCTCCCTGCGCAAAAAAAGCGTCCTCGCACCGGAAGAACGCTGCAATTTACTATGGCAAAGGCAACGCGTTCCCGGCGTTTTCTCCTGAAACGGACCCTTCATCCGATCTGAATTCTATCATATGTATATACGCGTTGTCAATTCATTCCCCGTAAATTTTTCTCCGCTGGGTGCACATCGAAGATCGCGGCGCATTCTGCGCCAAAAAAGGCGGAAATCCGACCATTTCCGTTGGATTTTGCACGAAAATTTTACACAAAAAGTACAAACATCTTTCGAAGGCGTTTCCTCCCCCGGGGGATTTACCATTGACTTTGAACCTTTCATTTGATAAAATGATAGTATCCATGGGCATGGGGTTTTTCCGCGAGGGCTCCGTGGCTTTGGATCGAATACGTATTACTCGTGCGGTCTGGGGCTGCCCATGTGCCATTCGCGGAACGAACCGCAGCGTTCATCACAACAAGTTTGGGAGGAAGTAACATTGAGCGAAATGAATACCACCTTCATCACGATCGAACAGATGGAAGCGGCAACCGACGCTTTGCTTGAAAACGGCAAAAAAGTTGGCGCGGATTCCTGGCAGCAGCGCGTGAAAAATCAGACTCCGCATTGCAAATTCGGCGAAGAGGGCATTTGCTGCCGCATCTGCACGATGGGCCCCTGCCGTATCACTCCGAAATCCCCGCGCGGCATCTGCGGCTGCGATGCGGACGGCATCGTCGCGCGCAACTATCTGCGCTTCACCGCCGGCGGCGCCGCGACCCATTCCGACCATGGCCGCAGCATCGCCCACACGCTGTACCTCTCCAAGGAGGGCGGCAACTATCAGGTAAAGGATCCCGAGAAGCTGCTTCGCATTGCGAAGGAATGGGACATCCCGACCGAGAACCGCGATATTTATGACGTCGCGCACGAAGTTGCCGAAGCCGGTCTGATGGAATACGGCAAGCCCTTCGGCGTGCAGCGCTTCCTGAAGCGCGCGCCGGAATCCCGTCAGGAGATCTGGCATCGCGAAGGCATCGAGCCCCGCGCGATCGACCGCGAGGTTTCTCAGTCCCTGCATATGACGCACATGGGCTGCTCCTCCCTGCCCGAGGCTCTAATTCGCCAGTCCCTGCGCGCCGGTCTGTCCGACGGCTGGGGCGGATCGATGATGGGCACCGAGATGTCCGATATTCTGTTCGGCACCCCGAAGCCGGTTGATACTACCGCGAACATCGGCGTTATGGAAAAGGACATGGTCAACATCATTGTCCACGGTCATGATCCGTCGCTGTCCGAAATGATCGTGCTCTACGCGCAGGATCCGGAAATGGTCGCTCTGGCCAAGGAAATGGGCGCGAAGGGCATCAACATCGCCGGCGTTTGCTGTACCGCAAACGAAGTCGCCATGCGTCACGGCATCCCGATGGCAGGCAACTTCCTGCAGCAGGAAAACGTGGTTCTGACCGGCGCGTGCGAAGCGATCGTCGTCGATGTACAGTGCATTTTCCCGGCGCTGGGCCCGCTTTCGAAGTGCTTCCACACCAAGTTCATCACCACCTCCCCGATCGCGCAGATGCCTGATTCCGATTTCATCGAGTTCCACGAGGAAACCGCGGGCGAAAACGCCAGGAAGATCG
>OLPR01000835.1_pt1 | contig 26858 bp, 18 predicted proteins | sample 1672761 | NCBI WGS metagenome assembly OLPR01 (sample SAMEA3136721, study PRJEB25190) | human gut metagenome | biome: human gut; feature: human-associated habitat; material: faeces | place: Austria | collected 2013 | reverse complement strand
AACCCACGTATCCAGCTTGGAAGGCTGGTGTTCTACCATTGAACTACACCCGCATCAACAATGCTCATTTATTATAGCATGATGTTTTCTAAAATGCAAGCACTTTTTAAATTTTTTTAATTTTTTTGACACTTAACTCAATTTCACATCTACAGGACCTGCCACTGGCAACTTCTCTTGCATACTTTGGTATCTACAGGACATGCCACTAGCAGCTTCTTTTTTACTCATGTCGATCTAAATCTGCGACTACCGCATCTCCAATTTGCAATATTTTTTCAAAGTGCTACAATAAATAACCGAAAAAATATTCCACCGCTGTAATCATCAGCAACGAAATATTTTTATCAATATCACAACAAAGAAGGCGTATGATATGTTCCAATATTATCTAATTCATTATTTTAATTTTAAGAATGCAGGCGGCTTCATGCTTGTCTCACTGCTCTGCCTGATCGCGGTTCTTGCAATCGTTATTTTGACAGCGAAGCTTAAAAAACACTACAAACTCAACACACAGGATCTGACACCAAAGCAGATTCGAAAGCTAAACCATATACATAAAGTAAAAGAAATTTCTCTTATCGAAAGCTTTTATGAGATGGTATTTTCCAGTACTTCGGTACTTTTATTCCTGTCTCTTTACTATATTATCGATGAGCGGATCCCACAGGCTGCCTTTTACTGGCAGAAATACCAGAACATTATCTTACTTTTATTCCTGGTATTTTCTGTATTTATGACAAACTGGTTCGATATCCTGTTCGTCCCATTAACTGCAATACCAACCAGACAAAAGGCTTCCGTAAGGCTGATCTCTGCCTTTTATATTATTCTGATCCTGTTATACATCAAGTTCATCTATCATGATTCGAACTATGATTCACTGATCATGTATTTTATCACACTGGCAGTTGGTCGTTTCCTCTACTTTGATTCTACACTCGAAGATATCAGAGACACACTGCAAGGTGTCGCAAGGAATTTACCGCTTCTTGTATTGATGGGAAGCTATTCTGCTATCGTATGCTGGTATGGATTCCACTGCGGATTCCTGCTGACTTCCAATGGTGTCATCCTTAGTACGCTGCTGGCGCATCTTTTTATGGATGTATCTATCTTTGTGCTGGATAAGACACAGTTGGTGAAATTGTTTATTTAGACTTCTACTCATTCACCAACCAATCCTTTTTAATGCCGATCAGTTCAAAATATCTTTATACCGCTCGATCTGATATTTTAATACATTATTCCACCGCCGAAAGATTCTTAAAATCTACTTTCTGGAGCAACGGATCCACCAGGCCTATAAAGATGGTATCAGACATTTTATCATCTCCGCTGCCGATCGTAATCTGATTGCTCCGGAAGTAACTCGAGATCATTATGCAAGAAAATCTGGAGTATTTCGTACAGTAACTATCTGTATGAAATACTCCAGATTTTTTATACTACAATATACCGGATAAGAAGGCAGCACTTCTTACACTTCACTCTTATTATTTCCCATGTATTTTTCCGAATGTCTGTTCATCCATATCAGTACACCAACACAGATAATGATTGAGATGATCGATCCTGCCGGTGCCGCACATCCCATCGGGAATAACGTATCCGGAAAATGCGTTGCCGCATAATAAGACAATGGGATTCTCGCACATATGATAGATATGGAATTGTGGATAAATGATACGATAGACAAGCCATATGCATAAAAATATCCGCTTAAGCAGAAATGTACTCCTGCAAATACACAGTCCCATGCATAACTTCGTAAATACTGTCCTCCAAGTATCTGTACTGCCCCGTCATTCGTGAATAGTCCAACAAACGGAACAGATACAAACTGCACAATCGTTGCCGCAACTAATCCATATCCTACTGTCATACATAATACATACCGCAATGTCAGGCGTGCACGGTCATGCTTGCCTGCACCAATATTCTGCGATGCCAGTGCCGATATCGTTGACAACATAGAAGACGGTACCAGGAACAGGATCCCTATGATCTTTTCCACAATACCTACCGCCGCCGCATCATTTAATCCACGCTGGTTGGCAAATATTGTGATTGCAATAAACGATATCTGGATAAATCCATCCTGCAGTGCAACCGGCACACCGACTTTCAATATGTTTTTCATCGTATGTCTCTTCGGACGAAGATCCAATTTTCTTAATTTGATCCCTGTGCCCTTTTTTATGACCACGGTAAGTAAAACAATGACACTGACTGCCTGTGCGATGGTCGTTCCAAGTGCTGCTCCGGCCGCATCCAGTCCCATGACTCCGATGAACAGATAATCCAGACCGATATTCGCTGCGCATGCTACTGCAATAAAGTACATCGGACTTTTGGAATCACCGATTCCACGGAAGATTGCACTGATAATATTATAAGCTGTAATAAAAGGAATCCCGATAAAGCAGATTGTCAGATAACGGATTGTTCCTTCTACTGCCTCGGCCGGTGTCGACATCACACTGACGATCGGTCTGACTGCCGCCAGTAATACGATCATAAGTATGATCGCAATTCCCATGAACATCGTTGCCGTGTTTCCAATTGTCTCCGATGCTTTCTTATAATCTTTTGCACCGATGCAGCGCCCGATCATAACCGTCGCTCCCATCGCAAGCCCTACGATCATAACTGTCAGCATATGCATGATCTGGCTTCCGATCGATACCGCCGTCGTACTGCTGACCCCGCCAAACTGACCGACAATAAATAAATCTGCCATACCATATAACGTCTGTAAAAAGTACGATAACAGATATGGCAGTGAAAAATAAATGACTGTCTTAAATACACTTCCTGTTGTTAAATCTCTCTCCATGTTGTAACGTCCTTGTCTTTAGAAATACTCATTTCATAATTCTATTCCTATTAACCTGGTAAATCAACTTTTCAGGAAGATTTTTTTGAAAGAGAGTGATTACTTTTGTGGTACTAAACCGCAAGGAGCCCCATCGTCCGCAATATGAATATCGTCACAAACAACGTAAATATCGAAAGCACCGATGAGAACACAACCAGCTGCCCGGCAAGCTGTCCATCCGCTCCCGCCTGCTGCGCCATGATATAGCTGGATACTGCAACCGGCGTCTGATATGCCAGCACCCCGGACAACAGGTCCGCATCCCGGTAACCCATCATAACCACCATCGGAATCATGATAAGCGGCAAGATTACCAGCTTGATCGTCAATACCACAAATGCTGTTTTTAAGTTTCCTTTTACTTTTGAAAAGTCCAGATCACCACCCAGAATCATAAACGCAATCGGTGTTGATAATTTGGCCAGATCCTGAACCGTTGTATCGACAGCTGTCGGAAGTCTGATCCCAAGAAGTGAAAATATAATCCCTAATACCGAAGATATGATCAGTGGATTCTTTATAATATCCAGAATGATCTTTTTCCAGTCATTTTCCCTTTTTTCACCGAAGATTGACAGCGCGACTACTGCAAGGAAATTATACATCGGTACCAGGATAGCACTTAAAATTGCCGCTGTCGTCGTACTTTTCGGTCCATACATATTCTGTACGACTGCAACTCCGAAGATCACATAATTGCTCCGGAAAATTCCCTGGATAACTACACCCTGCTGATTTTCCTGTGTTACGATCCTTGGAACGATCAGACACAACAATACGAACAGTATCAGAAGTCCCCCTGCTGCCCAGATGCACAGCCTGATCCTGCTATGTATCTCAGAACCGATATCACTCTGGTAGACATTGTAGAATAACATACATGGTAAAAATATCTTAAACACAATGGCATTTGCCTGTTTTGTAAGCTTTCCGTCCGCCAGAGATGTATAATTGACCAGAAAATATCCTAATACCATAAGAAAAAATACCGGTGCAATTACATTAAACGATACAATTATATTATCCAAATTTTCTCACTTCTCTCATTCTTAATAAATGCTGTATTTTCCTTTTGAATCTACAGCATTATACTTTTTATTTCTGTATATTTTCCAGATATTTACACATGAAATACGTACTCATCCAGACGCTCGAATGCTTCTTTTACTCTGCCAAGCGGTAATGCAAGATTCATACGGATTCCATATTTCTGGTGGAACGGTCTTCCGTCCTGCCATGCAACGCCTACGTCCCATCCTGCTTTTAACAGCTCATCCAGTGACTTATAATTTTCCTCACACCAGTCTTCGCAGTCCAGGAACAACATATAAGTTCCCTGCGGCTTACTTACTTCAATTCCTCTGTAGTAGTCACGGATATGATTCACTGCATAATCAACATTTTCAGATAATACCTGGCAAAGCTCATTGACCCAGGTATATCCTTCTGCCTCGTAAGCCCCGATCAGCGCATGCATAGATAATACATTCATTGTATTATAATGTGATTTTCTTGATTTTGCCTCCACCCGGTCACGCAGCATTTTGTTGAAGATTATATGATAACTTCCTACCAGACCTGCCAGGTTAAATGTCTTACTCGGTGCATACAATGCAATCGTACGGTTTCTTGCATCCGGACTGATCGACTGTGTCGGAATGTGCTGGCTGCCTTTTAAGATCAGATCTGACCAGATCTCATCTGCGATCACTACACATTCATTGTTCTTATATACTTCCATCGCCTCTTCAATCTCTCGGCGCTCCCATACACGTCCGGTCGGATTATGCGGACTACAGAAGATTGCTACATGGATGTTATTTGCCTTTAACTTGGCATCCATGTCTTCATAATCCATCCGCCAGATTCCTTTTTCGTCTTTTTTGAGCGGACTGTGTACAATCTTGTATCCATTCTCTGTGATGCATTTGGTGAATCCGATGTAAGTCGGGCTGTGAAGAAGTACGGCATCTCCCGGTGCGGCAAAAGCTGTCAGAGCAGAGATTACTCCGCCTAATACTCCGTTCTCATATCCGATATATTCCGGCATCAGTCCTTCTACATTATTGCGGATCTTATGCCAGCGTATGATCGAATCATAATACTCTTCCACCGGACTGAAATATCCATATGCCGGATGTGCTGCCCTGTCCATGATCGCTTTTGGAATCGTTGGGACAGTTTCAAAGTTCATGTCTGCCACCCACATCGGGATCACATCAAATCCGTCTTTTGGCGGTTCCGGTGTAAATCCCGGATTCTTTCCCAGTCCGTCTACTGCAATCGCATCTTTTCCATGCCTGTCTATAATCTTTGTAAAATCATATCTCATATCTTTCTCTCCTGTTTCCCGAAAACGATCTTCCACCGGCGCCTGCCGTCTGATCGCTATTTTTTTGAAAATACCCACATCGCTTTTATCTGGTCTTTGATATTGGCAAATACCCATGTTGCTTTCGAATTCTTTATGCTGAACGGATCATTCACTTTCACATTGCCATTCTCATAACCTGTCAGTACGATAAAATGTCCAATCTTAGTAAAATCTCCCGGACCGACACTGCATATGATCGGATGTCCCTGCGAAAGTTCTAAAGCTACCTGCTCTTCTGACAAAAGACCTGCAGTACTGTTAAGATTCCAGTTTGCTCCGGCTTCATCCATGAATCTCCAGTACGTGTTATTCTCTTCGTCCACATAACCATGTTCCGTTCCGTAAGCAGCTACCTTTGCCGGAGTGATCGACGCATCCTGATTCAGTCCGGCTGCTACCATCGCCATACATGTCGGTCCGCATCCACTTGCCGCTACTATACTGGTTCCGTATGGAGCATACCCCCATCGTTCATCCCACTGTAAAAGTTCCGGTATCCCTCTCTGCGAAAGTTCTTTTCCTATCGTATCTGCATACGGCTTATCTTTTTTCTTTTCATAATCGGCCACAAAATCTACTGTTTCCACATTTTTATCCAACAGTTCGATCACATTTTTCGGATATCCGTGTTCCGTTGCCTGCTTTCGTATACGTTCCAATTTCTGTTCAGCAGTTTCCGGCTTTGACTTTACTTTTGCCGCCTCTTTTTTATCCTGCTTTTCTTTTCTGAGCTCTTCTACTTTCTGTTTTTCTTCTACACGTTCACGGTGCAGACTATAGCCAGCAAAAGCAGCAGTTATTACTGCTGCTATCACACCGACTACTGTTATACGCCTTAATATCTGATTTCTTCTTGCACCTTTTGAAAGAGAAGTTCTTGGTCGTTGTTCTACGTTATTAGTCTCCTTCATCTGTCAATTCAGTCCTCTTAATAATAATCTATTTTCTCGACATCGTTCTTAATTATACAACAGCATTCCAGCGGATACAACTTATCATTTCCTTAATATTGATTCTGACTTTTCGTATTTGTGTCGTTTTTTTATATAATTATATCAAAACTGCGATAAAACGTCTATGGTTTTCTTCATCGTCATATGGCTATAATATTATTAACAAAGGGCGCTCAATTAAAAATATTCCGAAAACCATTTTCAAAATTAAGTGAGGTGTAAAGTAAAATGGGTAAAAAAATATTAATCGTAGGCGTTGGAGCACAGGGCTCAACAGTTGCACAGAGAATGGACGAAGAACCAAATGTTGAAAAAATCATATGTGCGGATGCAGACCATAAGGCTGTAGATGAATTAGTTAAAATTCTTAAAAAAGCTGAAGGTACTTATATTGATGCTAACGATATTGACAGTATCGCCAAGGCAGGTGAAGGTGTTGACCTTATCGTAAACGCTCTTCCTATTCAGTTCGGACAGAATGTTTTAGAGGCAGCTCTTAAAGTTAAAGCAAATTATCAGGACTTTGCAGCAACAGACGTACTCAATGGGCAGTGGTACGAATGGTGGCCTGACTGTGTACAGCAGCTTTATACAGACTACGGCAAAAAATTCGCTGAAATCGGCAAAATGGCAATAATGGGCACAGGCTCGGCACCGGGATTAATGTGCGTTGTAACCAAGAAGAACATGCAGCTTCTTGATACCTGCGACGACATTCTTATGATGGTATACGAAGGTGTTGAAGCTAAGAGATTTCTGCCTTTCTGGTGGTCACCGTTTACAGCATTGTCCGATATGACAGACCCTACATTCGCACTCAAGGACGGTGTTATGGTCGAAACAGAACCTCATTCACTTCCTGTAACAAGACACTTCAAGGGCTGTCAGAAGGAAGTTACATTAGTAGAACACGCGCACGATGAAACAGTATACATGGGAATAAACAAGGATACTCATTTCAAGGGCGCTAAGAATATAAACTTTAAATACGGCGGTGTAGGCATTGACTTCTCAACTCCTCTTTACAGAGCAGGACTTCTGAGCAGAGAAGAAGAAACCTACAAGGGACATACATTTGTACCGTTTGATGTGATTTTATCTCACATTCCGCCTGCACCTAAATACCACGATGAAATCAAGGAAATCCTTGATGAAGGTCTGGTTAAGGACGAGGGCGCATTTGTATCCGAAGCTATAGGTACAAAAGACGGCAAGAAAGTTCTGGTTGAAACATATGTATATGCTCCGGGCTGCGTAGAAAGCTTTGAAAGAGCAGGCATTACAGGCGAGCAGTATATGACAGGTCAGTGCGGTTCACTGTTTACAAAGATGTTTGTAAATGACGACTACACTCAGACAGGTCTGATTTCATCAGATATGCTTACATATGAAGAATGTGACAAGTATCTTGCTTATGCAGCAGAGCTTGACATTACATCAGAAACAGAGGTAATTCCTTTATAATATAGAAGCATTTCCTTTTATAACATAATAATTGCATAGTTTGACACGCTGCGGTCTGCCTGACTGCAGTGTTGTTTTTTTTCTGTTATTGTGCTAAAATCTATTTGTTGGTTTTTGCAGCATCAGTTACAAAGGAGAATTTTTATGTATTATGCAATAGACATTGCAGGCAAAAAAAGAAATCTTCAGCTTTATGAGGTGGGTGAAAATACGGATATTGCCGCATTTATACTTTTTGGCGATGTTGAAATCACGCAGCACGCTGCCGCAAAGCTTCTTGAAAAGGCTCCTGATTTTGATATTATGCTTACAGCAGAGGCTAAGAGCATACCTCTGATTTACGAAATGGCAAGACAGGCCGGTATGAACGACTATATCGTAGCGCGCAAGGGCGTCAAGGTATATATGGAAAACGTGCTTTCCGTAGAGGTTAAGTCAATAACTACAGATCATATTCAGCATCTGTATCTGGGAGATAATGAAGTTTCGAAAATCAAGGGCAAAAAGGTCCTTATTATAGATGATGTTATCAGCACAGGCGAGTCCCTTGCGGCTATGGAGGAGCTGGTTAAAGAAGCCGGCGGTATCACAGTGGGCAAAATGACAGTTTTAGCCGAGGGTGACGCCAAAAACAGAGATGATATCATATTCTTAGGAGAGCTTCCGCTGTTTGACGGACAGGGGCAGGTCAAGTAAACTTTGACAAAATCTTATAATTGTAGTAAAATTAGAGTCTGTGGGTATTTCCCACAGATTTTTTTGTTCTATTATATATATAAAAGGAGTGACTTATTTATGAACAACCCTACGCTAGTAGAACAGATTGACGGCGTTATTCTTCATATAAGCGATGTCTTATATCGGCCGTGGTTTTTACCTGTATTCCTTATTGTCGGAGGTCTTATTTTTACTTTCGCAACAAAATTTGTACAGGTTCGTCTGTTCCCGGAAGCAATCAAAGTTATCAAAGAAAAACCAAAGAATGAAAATGGTATTTCATCTTTTGGCGCATTAATGGTTTCAACCGCATCAAGAGTCGGCACAGGAAACATCATAGGTGTTTCAACAGCTATCTGCTGCGGAGGTCCCGGCGCTATTTTCTGGATGTGGATTACAGCATTCTTTGGCGGAGCTTCGGCTTTTGTCGAATCAACTCTCGCACAGGTTTACAAGAAGAGAAATCCTGATGGTTCCAGCTACGGCGGACCTGCTTTCTATATGCAGGACGCTCTCAAGCAGAGATGGCTCGGCGTTATCTTCTCAGTAATCATAATTCTTACATATGCTGTAGGCTACAATATGCTTGCATCATACAATCTGCAGTCAACATTTGAAGTGTTTGATTTCTACGGTCCTAAGACTCCTGCTTTAATAGGTATTATCCTTGCAGTGCTGTTTGGAATTATCGTTATAGGCGGAGCAAAAAGACTTACAAAGGTTACAGGATTTCTGGTTCCTATTATGGGTATCATCTATGTGCTGATGTCCTTTGTTATCTTAGGAATTAATGTTACAAACGTACCTTCAATGTTCGGTTCAATATTCAGCAACGCTTTTGATTTCCACGCAATATTCGGCGGCTTTGCAGGCTCATGTATAATGTACGGAATTAAAAGAGGTCTGTACTCAAACGAAGCAGGTATGGGTTCCGCACCTAATGCTGCAGCTACAGCTGATGTTTCCCACCCTGTAAAGCAGGGCCTTGTACAGATGCTTTCAGTATTCATCGACACACTACTTATATGTACAGCTACTGCATTTATGTGCCTGAGCACAGGCGTTGTTCCTACAGAGGATATAGCAGGCGCAGCTTACGTTCAGGAAGCTCTGAGCACTTCAGTAGGAAGCTTCGGACCAGTTTTCATAGCTGCTTCAATGACACTGTTTGCGTTCACAACACTTATCGGAAACTACTCATACTGTGAGGGCTGTCTGAAATTCATACTGAACAGAGAAGTAAGCAAGACGGGACTTATCGTATTCAGAATTATTGCTACTATATTAGTATTCTTAGGTGCTGTTGCAACAGCAGGTCTTGTATGGGATACAGCTGATATGCTTCAGGGCTTTATGGTTGTAATCAATATTCCTGTAATACTGATACTTATAAAACCGGCAATGAGATGTCTGAGCGACTACTGCAAGCAGAGAAAAGAGGGCAAGAATCCTCATTTCAAGGCTGCTGATATAGGTCTTAAAGAGGACACTGATTTCTGGAAATAGGAGAATATAATAATCGGGTCGGAATAATAACCGGCCCGAATTTGTTTTTTGAAATAAAAAAGGCGCCCGTAAGGCAGCCTGTAAATGTTAGGGGGGGATAATGGAAAGGAGTGATAGCAAACTCCTCTCCATTATATGTTGTATACATATTGAGTTTATATAATCAAAGAGGGTACTTTAATTAAATATATACAATACTTCTATAGTATATACGGTTTTTCGACATTTTTCAACTGTTTCTTTTATAATTTTTTCAGTCGATTTTTGTAAAAAATTAATAAATAATAATTTATTATGTGGTTTCCATATTATTGCTTTTATTGCCCGTTGCAAGTATAATATATATATACAGAAACCTCAGGAGAGCGAACTAATGAATGAATACAATTTAAAAAAACTACAGAACGGAAGCGACATAAGAGGAATTTCCCTTACAGGTGTCGGCGGAAGCGGTGTTCCAAATCTGAGGGATGCCGAAGCCTGCCTGCTTTCAAAGGGTTTTCTCTTATGGCTTTGTAATAAAACAGGAAAGCGCACCGATGAGCTTACTGTTGCGGTAGGCAGAGATCCCCGTATGTCAGGACAAATGCTGCTATATGGCATAATCAACGGACTTGCTCCATATGGAGTTAAGGTTCTTGACTGCGGACTGGCTTCGACCCCTGCAATGTTTATGTCTACAGTGTTTGATGAAATCAAAGCAGACGGAGCAATTATGATAACCGCATCCCATCTGCCTTATGAACGCAACGGGTTTAAATATTTCACCGCAAACGGCGGTCTTGACAAAAGCGATATTTCTCAGATAATAGAGTTTGCCGAAGCAGACGGCGCAGGTCTTGGCGAAGCTGAATATGCGGATAATACCATAACCGTTATGGGCAAAAAAACATATGCATCCGAAAAATGCAATCTTATGGAGCTTTATTGCAGTCATCTCAGGCAGCTTATCATAGACGGAGTAGGCAAAAGGGAAAGACCTCTTGCAGGACTTAAAATAACTGTAGATGCCGGAAACGGCAGCGGCGGGTTTTATGCCAGAGATGTGCTGGCACCTCTAGGCGCTGATATTTCTTCAAGCCAGTATCTTGAAGCTGACGGAACTTTCCCAAACCATGCGCCTAATCCGGAGGACAAAGAGGCGCTTGCTTCAATATCCCTACAGGTAATATCCACCGGCGCGGATTTCGGTCTTATCTTTGACACAGATGTGGACAGGTCCGCCGCAGTAGACGGCAGAGGCAGAGAGATTGCACGAAACGGAATTGTAGCAATGGCTGCTGCACTGGTTGCCGAGGAGCATCCTGCAACCACAGTGGTTACCGACAGTATCACCAGCACACACCTTACTGATTTTATTGAGGGCAAGCTGGGTATGAAGCATCTCAGATTTAAGAGAGGCTATAAAAATGTCATTAACAAAGGCATAGAGCTCAACGCCGCAGGGCAGGAATGCTGGCTTGCAATAGAAACCTCAGGCCACGCCGCGCTCAAAGAGAACTACTTCCTCGATGACGGCGCATATCTTGCAACTAAGATAGTAATTAAAGCGGCAAAGCTGGCCGCAGAGGGCAAAACCCTTGACTCTGTTATCGACACACTCAAAACACCGCTGGAAGCCAAAGAATTAAGACTCCCTATAACCTGTGAGGATTTTGTCTCATATGCGGACAATATACTGGGTGAGTTTGAGGAATGGGCCGAAGAGCAGCAGGATATGCAGGTTGTAAAACCTAATTTTGAAGGTGTCAGAATAGCCTTTGACGGCGGCTGGTGCCTGCTTCGAAAATCCCTGCACGACCCGCTTATGCCTTTTAACGTGGAGTCTGACAGGCAGGGCGGAGCAGATGAAATCATATCAAGGGTAACCGGATTTTTAAATAAATATGAATATCTTACGATATAAAGAGGTTGATTATGAACGAATATGTTACTTGTAAACAAATGAAACAGCTTGAAGAAAAAGCAGATGCCGCCGGGCTTTCGTATTATACTATGATGGAAAACGCCGGCAAAGCTGTGGCTGATGTTATCATAGATAAGTCTGGAATTACAACAGGCAAAAAAGCTGCGGTTTTCTGCGGCAAAGGCAACAATGGCGGTGACGGTTTTGTAATCGCAAGACTTCTTTCAGATATGAATATGTTTGTTACTGTTATCCTCACAGACGGAGAGCCCGTTACTCCTGATGCGATTACCAATTACAGGCTGCTCAGCGAGCACCCTATAAAAATAATGGATATACATAATGTTGAGTCAATGAGCAATCCATCAGCAGATATTATCGTTGACGCCGTATACGGCACAGGCTTTCACGGCAAGTTAAACGATGAGGGACTGGTTGCGGTTTATCTTATGAACAGTATGAGAAAATCCGCAAAGGTATTTTCGGTGGATATTCCATCGGGCTTAAACGGCGATACCGTAACGGGTGAAAAGATTGAAAACATACCTGTCAATGCAGACTATACCATAGCTTTTCACAGAAAAAAGCCTATACATTTCTGCCGTAATGCCAAGGATTATCTGGGAGAAATAATTGTAGCTGACATAGGAATTGATGATGCTCTTAAAAATACCGGGGAATAATTCCCCGGCTTTTCTATAAACAAGGTATCTTTTTATCAGGTTTACATTTATTGTCATACCACTGCATCTCCGTTCTCTGTAAGAGCAGTATATACTTTTTCAAGCAACACTTTCAGCTGCTGTTCTTCTTCCTCGGTCAGGTATCTTACTGCTTCTTCGCCTGCCTCTTTAAATATATTGCTGCTGCCTGTTTTCCCTTTGGCGTAAGTGATACATACAGCGACCTTCTGTTTCCATCCTTTTGTCATCTTGTGATAAGACCTTTGCTTTCCATTCCCGGAAGGATTGTTCCCACTGTTGCCTGCTCTATTTCGCAGTACTGCACTATTGATTTCTGGTTTGCCTCTCTAAAATCCGCAAGGCATTCCAGTACCTTTGGTTTGCCTGATGTCAAAACGCTTGCAGCAGCCCTGACGGAAAGGCTCCTGTGCATATTTATATGTGCCTTCATCAGGATATAGTGCAAGCTGTACATAATAAGTCTCCTTATAACAAGTATTCTTATTGTATTTCTATCCACAGCTTTTGTCAAATATGGCGGCTGCTATCTTTCAGCCATAAACATATATTTTTAGCTGAATTAATGATAATATATATACAAAGAGCGTAACCTTTACGGTTCGTTAATAATAGGGTTTTATAATAATCGCCCAAGCTTTATCAACGGCTTTGGCGATTATTTATTTCTTGTGGTTATCCATCATCTGTACCATCAATCCCATAATCATCAACACGACGATTATTACTTGGTAATCAGACTTCTTTACCTCCAAAAATACTGAACCGCTCAAGCACGCTCTATGTATCCTGCTATACATACATTTTATAAAACATACGTTCTTGTGTTAATGTTCTTTTTTGAAAAATAAATAGAGGTCTGCCTTAACAAACCTCTATAGTATCACTCTTTAATTTACAGTCCCAGTCCGAAGTTTTCTTTAACTCTCGCCATTGTTTTCTTTGCAATGGCATCAGCTCTCTCTGCTCCGTCTTTCAGGACTTCTATCAGATAATCCGAATGCCTTATTTCTTCGTATCTTTCCTTGATAGGCTTAAGCGCATCTATTGTAACCTGCACCAAATCCTTTTTGAAATCGCCGTAGCCCTTGCCCTCATATTTTGCCTCAAGTTCAGGAACAGGAGTTCCGGTAAGCGCGCTGTAGATGCTCAGAAGATTGCTTACTCCCGGCTTGTTTTCGATATCATATTTAATAACGCCGTCAGAGTCTGTAGTTGCTTTCATTATTGATTTCTTAATCTTTGCATCATCATCAAGCAGTGAAATTCTGCTGTGTATGTTTTCTGCGCTCTTGCTCATCTTTGATGTAGGGTCATCAAGCGCCATTACTCTTGCACCTGCTTTCATAAATCTTCCGTCAGGAACAACAAATGTCTTGCCGTAATGATGATTAACCCTTATAGCCAGATCTCTTGTAAGCTCTATGTGCTGCTTCTGGTCCTGACCCACAGGAACCACATCTGTATCATAAAGCAGAATATCAGCAGCCATTAAAACTGGGTATGTCAGAAGCCCTGCTCCAACCGACTCCTTACCGTTGCTCTTTGCCTTGAACTGAGTCATTCTGAACAGCTCGCCTGTGTTTGCACAGCAGTTTAAAACCCAGCCAAGCTCAGCATGACCCGATACGTCTGACTGTACAAATACTATTGATTTCTTAGGGTCAACGCCTATCGCAAGATAAAGCGCCGCCACATCAAGTATGTGTTCTTTAAGCTCTTTTGGATTTTGAGGTACTGTAATCGCATGTTCATCAACGATACAGTAAATACATTCATGATCCTCCTGGAGATCCACAAACTGCTTCAAAGCTCCGAGATAATTTCCGAGATGAATGTTTCCTGTAGGCTGTACGCCTGAAAATACTCTTTTCATTTCTATTGCCTTTCTTTTAAACTAACGTAAGCTGTTCTTCATTTTTGCCTGCTTCTTTTTTGGTATCAGGCTTTTCTTCTTCATCTTCTCTGATTACTTTAGCCATAGTTATAAGCTTGGTGTTTTCTTCAACTTTCATAATCTTAACACCCTGAGTTGCTCTGCCCAGCATTGAAATATCGCAGGCTTTAACTCTTATGATTATTCCGTCGGAATTGATAAGGAGAACCTCGTCATCCTCATCTACAACCATAGCTCCGATAAGCGGACCTGTCTTTTTGAACTTGCCCTTGTCGTAAGTCAGAAGACCCTTGCCGCCTCTTACCTGTATCTTGTAATCCTTGGCCTTTGTTCTCTTGCCGTATCCGTTTTCTGTAACAACAAGCACTTCCTGATCCTTTTCAACAAGCTCCATAGCAACAACCTCGTCATCGCCCTCAAGCTTGATGGCTCTGACACCGCCTGCAATTCTGCCCATAGGTCTTACATCTTCCTCTGAGAAGCAGATGCACTTACCCATCTTGGTAACAATAATTACATTGTTTGTGCCTGTGGTTTCCTTGATACCGATAAGCTCATCGCCGTCCTTTAAGTTCATTGCGATAAGACCTGTTTTTCTGTTGGTATCAAAGTTTGATAAAGCGGTCTTTTTGATTGTACCGTGCTTGGTTACGGCTATGAGATACTTGTCCTCAGCAAACTCCTGAATAGGAATTACAGCAGTTATTCTCTCTCTCTGCATCAGATTGAGGAAGTTTACCGCAGGAGTTCCCTTGGCAGTTCTTGTTGCCTCCGGAATTTCGTATGCCTTAATCTTGTGCGCCTTACCTGTGTTGGTAAAGAACATCAGATAATCAAGAGTTGAGGTCATAATCAGGTCTTTTACAAAGTCGTTTTCTCTTGTCGTAAGTCCTGTGATGCCCTTGCCTCCCCGTCTCTGAGTTTTGTATGTGTCGGCAGGAATTCTCTTGATATATCCAAGGTGAGTAAGAGTTACTGCAACCTGTTCTTCTTCAATAAGATCCTCCTCGTCCATTTCAGCCGCATCGGCAACGATTTTAGTTCTTCTCTTGTCGTTGTATTTTTCTTTGATTTCAAGAAGCTCGTCTCTGATTACTCCCATAAGCATATCCTCATCTGAAAGCAGCTGCTTGTAGTATGCTATTTTTTTCATCAGCTCTGCATATTCAGCTTCTATCTTCTCTCTTTCCAAACCCTGCAGCCTTGCCAGTCTCATATCGAGAATAGCCTGAGCCTGTATGTCCGTAAGAGCGAATTTTTCCATTAACTTTTCTTTGGCGTCATTGTAGCTTGAACGTATTGTAGCTATTATCTCATCAATATTGTCAAGCGCAATGCGCAGACCTTCGAGTATGTGAGCTCTTGCCTCAGCCTTGTTTAAATCAAACTGAGTTCTTCTTGTAACCACGTCTTTCTGATGCTTCAGATATTCGTCAAGCATCTGATAGAGCGTGAGAAGCTTAGGCTCTCCATTGACTATGGCAAGCATTATCATACTGAAGCTTTCCTGAAGCTGTGTGTGCTTGTAAAGCTTATTGAGCATAATCTGAGGATTTACATCTCGTTTAAGCTCGATTACTATGCGTATACCCTCTCTGTTTGACTGGTCGCTGATATCCGAAATACCCTCCAGCTTTTTCTCTTTGACAAGGTCTGCGATTTTTTCAATCATTCTCGCCTTGTTTACCTGATAAGGAATTTCAGTAACTATAATCTGGTGCTTGCCTCTGTTGGACTCTTCAATCTCGGCCTTGGACCTGATTATAACCTTGCCCTGACCTGTTCTGTAGGCCTGCTTGGCATTGTTCTTGCCCATGATAATGCCGCCGGTAGGAAAATCCGGTCCCTTTACGATTTTGATAAGGTCCTCGTTGGTACATTCCTTATCCTCAATCATCTTGACAGCAGCATCGATAACCTCTCCCAGATTGTGAGGCGGAATTGATGTGGCCATACCTACGGCTATACCATTTGAGCCGTTTACCAGCAGGTTTGGAAATCTGCATGGAAGAACTGTCGGCTCTTTTTCCTCACCGTCAAAGTTAGGAATAAAGTCAACTGTATCCTTGTCGATTTCTCTAAGCATTTCAAGCGCAAACGGCGTCATTCTTGCTTCCGTATAACGCATTGCCGCCGCCTGATATCCGTCAACAGAACCGAAGTTACCGTGACCGTCTACCAGTCTGTAGCGTATGTTAAACGGCTGAGCAAGTCTTACCATTGCATCATATATTGAACTGTCGCCGTGAGGGTGATATTTACCCATTACTTCGCCGACTATACGGGCTGATTTCTTGTGAGGCTTGTCCGGAGTTACCCCAAGCTCGTCCATACCAAAGAGTATTCTTCTGTGAACAGGCTTGAGTCCGTCCCTTACATCGGGAAGAGCTCTTCCGACAATTACACTCATGGCATAATCAATATATGAATTTTTCATTTCATCATATATCTCATGCTGCAGCATTTTCTGGTCTTCTAATAAAGTTGTCATCTGCTCCTCCTTTCCTAAATGTCTATGTTCTTAACGTATTTGGCGTTTTCTTCGATGAATTTTTTTCTCGGTGCAACCTTGTCGCCCATAAGAGTTGAGAAAATCTCATCGGCTCTGGTCGCATCATCTATTGTAATCTGAATTAATGTACGGTGCTCAAATGACATTGTAGTGTCATAAAGCTGCTCGGCATCCATTTCACCAAGACCCTTGTACCTCTGAATATTGATCTTGCCCTTGCCGTTAAGCTTTGCAAGCAGCGCATCCTGTTCTCTGTCAGAGTAGGTATAATAAATATCCTTGCCCTGCTTAACCTGAAACAGCGGCGGCTGAGCCGCATAGACATAGCCCTGTCTGATAAGCTCCGGCATATATCTGTAGAAGAAGGTCAGAAGCAGAGTTCTGATATGCGCTCCGTCTACGTCGGCATCGGTCATTATTATGATTTTGTGATATCTGAGCTTTTCGATATCAAAGTCATTGCCTATATTGCAGCCGAAAGCCGTAATCATATTCTTGATTTCATCTGAATTTAAAATCTTGTCAAGTCTTGCTTTCTCTACGTTTAAAATCTTGCCTCGAAGCGGCAGTATTGCCTGACGTGTTCTGTCTCTTCCGTCAATAGCGCTGCCTCCCGCAGAGTCTCCCTCGACAAGAAATATCTCTGAAACAGCAGGGTCCTTGGAGGAGCAGTCTGCCAGCTTGCCCGGAAGCGAGTTGGAATCGAGAACTGATTTACGTCTTGTAAGCTCTCTGGCTTTTCTGGCTGCCTCTCTTGCTCTTGCTGCTCTCAGACATTTTTCCATTATGATCTTTGCCTGCGCAGGATTTTCTTCAAGAAAAGCCATAAGGTTCTCGTTTGTTGAGGTTTCAACAAAACCTCTCATCTCTGTATTTCCAAGCTTTGCCTTTGTCTGACCCTCAAATTCAGGCTCGGCAAGCTTTACCGAAACGATAGCTGTAAGGCCCTCTCTTACGTCCTCGCCCGACAGAGCCTGATCACTGTCCTTCAGGAATTTATTCTTCCTTGCGTAGTCATTGAATACTCTTGTGAGCGCTGACTTGAAGCCCACCAGATGAGTACCGCCCTCAACAGTGTTGATGTTGTTGGCATAGGATAAAATCATCTCGTTGTATCTGTCAGTGTACTGCATTGCAACTTCTGCTTCGCACACATCTGCCTTTTTTACCTCAAAATATATTATATCCTTATGAAGCGCTTCTTTGTTCTGGTTCATATGCTTTACGAACTCTTTGATACCGCCTTCATAATGAAATACTTCTTTTTTCTTATTGCTTTCTCTTTTGTCCTCAAGAGTTATTTTGATGCCCTTGTTTAAAAAAGCTGTTTCTCTCAGTCTGTGCTGCAGAGTATCATAATCGTATTCAGTTGTTTCCGAAAAAATCTCGGCGTCAGGCCAGAAGGTGGTCTTTGATCCTGTTTTTTTAGTATCGCCCACAACCTCAAGCTTACTTACAGTCTTGCCCTGTTCATAGGCCTGTCTGTATATTTTGCCGTCTCTTTTGACTTCGACCTCCATGCGGGTGGAAAGGGCATTAACAACTGATGCTCCTACACCGTGAAGTCCTCCGGAAACCTTGTATCCTCCTCCGCCGAATTTACCGCCGGCGTGAAGTACCGTGTGTATTACCTCAACTGCAGGTATACCCAGCTTAGGGTGCTTGTCCACAGGCATACCTCGGCCGTTATCCTCAACTGTAATTGAGTTGTCTTTGTTTATAGTAACATTTATTTCTGTACAGTATCCTGCGAGGGCTTCGTCCACACTGTTGTCTACTATCTCATATACAAGATGATGAAGTCCCTTAGGGCCCGTACTTCCGATATACATACCGGGTCTTTTTCTGACAGGCTCCAGTCCCTCAAGAACCTGTATCTGCTCGGCATCGTAATTCTGATTTTGTTTTTTTGCCATTAAAATAGCCACCTCATTTTCATAAGATTATACCTGTTTATTGTATCATAAAATCACTCTTTTTACAAGATTTTAGCCTGATTTCGGTCTTTGGAAACATCAACATAAAAAACCTCGCTGTAATGCGAGATTTTTTATATCTAAACTTGTAAAAAATATGCGATATATATTGTATTTTACTTCTCTATTGTACCGTTTTTGATACGGTAGGTAATTCCGTCGGGAAAACTGTCTGCAACCTCCTCTGAAATTTCGGTCGTGGTTATAAAAATCTGAACTGTGTTAAGGCAGTTTACAAGATATGACTGTCTGCTTTTGTCAAGCTCGGACAGTACATCATCAAGCAGAAGCACCGCATCTTCGCCTGTCAGCTCTTTGACAAGTCTGATTTCGGCAAGTTTAAGGGAAAGCGCCGCTGTTCTCTGCTGTCCCTGTGAGCCGAAAAGCCTTATATCCACACCGTTGATGCAGATTTTAAGGTCATCCTTGTGCGGTCCCTTTGAAGTGGTGCGCTGAAACAGGTCTTTTTCGAGATTTTTCTCTGTTTCGGCCAGGAATTCCTCCCGCAGATTTTCACCATATGGTATGTTTGCTTCATACTCAACGGTAAGAGTTTCTTTGCCCGAGGTTATGCTGCTGTGGATTTCACTGCTTACTTCTTCTAATTTTTTTATAAAGTCGTTTCTTTTTTTAATTATTTCAGAGCCGTATTCCGCCAGCTTGTAATCCCATATCCTGAGTATGTCCGTCTGTATGTTATCCTCTTTGAGATATGCGTTTCTCTGCTTCAGAACTTTTTTGTAGTTGTACAGGTTTTCATAATATAACGGCTTGAGCTTGCTTAGCTCCCTGTCTATAAATTTTCTTCTTCTGTCGGGAGAGTCCTTTACAAGCTTTAAATCCTCGGGGGAGAATATAACGACATATACTTTTTCGAGAAGCTCTGTCATTTTGCTTACTTTCACTCCGTCATAGGATATGTACTTGCTGTCAGGTTTTATAAGCATGGAAAAAGGCTGATCCTCATCGTCTGCCGCTATGACTGCATCTATTCTGGCATAATCCCTGTTAAAGTTTATGGTTTCTCTGTCTTTGCGCGTGCGAAAGGATTTTGCAAAGGACATCATATATATTGCTTCTATTAGGTTGGTCTTGCCCTGCGCATTGTCGCCAATCAGGATATTGACTCCCGGATGAAATTCCACCGACAGATTGTCATAGTTTCTGAAGTTTTCAAGCTTTAAAGATTTTACATACATTACTCTTACCTGTACCGGAATTAAATTCTTACGCCTTTGCCCTTGCCTGTGATATGCTCTATATCTATTTTAACCATTCTCATGGCTGCCTTGGCCTTGTTGAAATATTCGATGCCGCCGTCATAATATTCATTGGAGTATTTCTCTATGATAGGAATGTGGCTCTGGAGCATTTCTTCAGGGTCCTCCACAAACGACGCCTTGCCGAAAGCTATAACACTTGCGAAATCAGTGCCGTATTTTTCAGGAACAACATCATCCTGCGCTATGACTGTAAAGGATACCTTAGGATTGTTTTTTATTGCATCCACCTTGTGGCCTTCCTTTGCGCAGTGGAAAAATATTTTGCCGTCACTGTACGCATAGCTTACGGGAACTCCGTAAGGATAGCCGTCATCTCCTATGACAGACAGTACGCCGCTGGTGCATTTGTTAAGTATTTTTTCTGTCAGCTCTGCTGAAAGCTGTCTTTCTTTTCTTTTCATTTCTCTGAACATAAATCTGCCTCCTTACTGTCTATTCATTCTATCATAAATATCTCACCTTTTATAAGGTATTTTAAAAGTTTTTAGCAGATTTCCAAGCTCCCTATATAAAATGCTCCAAACAAGGATAATCTCTACCTTGTTCAGAGCATTTCAATACTATCTGTTATTTACTTTTAGACAGCTTGGTCCAGACTCTAGCAGCATATTTGCACTGCTTAAGCTCTGTCTGCGCAATCAGTTTGCCGTCATTGTCATAAACCGCAACGCGAGCCTTGTAATAATATCTGGTACCCTTAGTACCCTTTGTGTTGATATAATAGTTTTTACTCTTTGCAGTCATAAGCCTGTAGCCGGATGTTTTCTTTGTTGAACGATAATATTTATATTTTACCGTATATCCGTCAGGAAGTTTATCTGTAATTGAGGCAATAACATTAACTCTGATATTTTTCTTTGAAGTTTTCGCAGAGCGAGCTTTTAAAGTCATATCATTTAACGCTTCTTTTACCTTGCTGTCAAGTTCTTCCTTAGTAGGCTCTTTAATTTTATCCTTGAAGATAACTTCTACCTTATCTCCCGGTTTTAAATCCTTAACCTCTGTAACAGCTCCGATATCTTTACCGTTTACAAGAACCTTATCAACTTCCTTACCCTCATCAGGTGTGATTTTTATTGTTGTTCCATCATCGGACAGGTCTGTCTTACCTCCGTCACCTGTAGTTATTTCAGGTTTCTGTACCGGTATTACTATACCGCCGCCACCGCCGCCGGAAGAAGCCGCTTTGACAGTCAGTGTTCCTTTTTCAAGTGTACCAACATCATATTTATCAGCCATTTCACCTTTAATCGTCGGTGCAGTAACTGTTATTTCAAATGTACCGGCAGTCTTACCATCTGCTGCAGTAGACACAGTTGGCTGTATTTCAAATACTGTTTCAGCAGTATCGCCATACACAAATCCATCATATGTCACATCAAACGTTGGAAGTGTATCATTTACAGTAATATTCTTATTATTAGCTTTAATATTAATAAGGCGTTTTACTACCTTGATTGTGACTGTTTTGCTTCCCAGCGTAGTACCGGATTCGTACTCTGCAGTAATAGTTACCGTACCGGATTTAAGGATTTTAACAGTTGCAGTTGCTCCTGAGCCTGTAACCTGCAGCACATCTGAATTACCGGATGTCCATTTCCAGCTACCATTACCGGTGCCTGCATCAGCTGCCTGTGCCTTGAGCTCAAAATCTGCATCGCCATATGTCTTTTCAGTCGGAATATCTCCTGTTAAGGTTACACCTGCGTCAGCTTTATCACTTACAGTAACAATAATCGTACCGGTCTTGCCACTGTATTCCGGTGTGCCATCACCATCTATATCTTTGGCTGCCACGTTAACAGTAACAATGCGTTCACCTGCAGTATCTCCTGAAGTAAATACGCCATTATTATCTATTGAACAGCCATCTAATCCAGAAGTAATTCTATACGTAATATCACCTTTAGCTCCTGTTACGTTGTTACTAAGGTCTACAGTATTACCACCTTTAGTGACAATTGCTGCAGCTGCAATCACTGCAGGATCTTCTGCTGCAGTAATGCTCCACTGATAATCAGAAATTGTTCCTGACAATTCGTAATTATCTTTATCATAATTCAATGTCGCCCTGGCACTATAACTGCCCGCATAAATCTTTTCATTATTCTCATAGCTTACAGTCACAATGTCAGGCACATCTGTCAGTTCCACTTTATGTACATTTCCGTCATATGTAAAGCTTCTTGTTTCTGTCCATTTAACTTTGCTCAGGTCTATAGTTGCCTTATTGATAGTAAAATTATCTGTAACACTAACGGCATTATAGTTTGTATCTCCTGCCATTGTTGCCTTAACTTTTACTGTACCTGCCTTAGTCGGGTGAAGTTTTGAACCCTCAATTGTCGCTGTACCTGTACAATCATTATCATTAACAATTTCATAAGTAACAGTACCGTTAGTATTACCGCCGGTTACTGCCAGTTGCAGATACTGACCATATGTCACAGTCTTACTGCCGGAGAATTTTATTGCAGTCTGATTAATCTTGTTAATAGTAAAATCTTTGCTTGCTGTACCGGTATAGTTACCTTTACCGGTGATATTAACAGTTCCTGTGCCCGCATTAGTGTTATTTCTATACGAGAAATCAAAGTCTCTACTAGCCACTAAAACATTATTACCATCCTTAATCATAGGAGTAGGTGTATGCGCTTGCTTGTTATAGTCCACATCAGCAATATCACCAATCATATCCGCAGTAACATTCTTAGGATTTACTTTAACATTAACTGACCCTGTAACCTCAGCATATTTAGTATTATCCGGTTTAAACACCCAATCTGCCTTATATGAGCCATTTCCAACGTCAGGAGTAACATCTCCATTCTTCCAGCTGAATGTACCGACAACTTCTTCATTTTCGTCTTTCATTGTACCGGAAATTTTACTTTCACTCAGTTGCTGACCATATGTAATTTCAGTTGCACTTATTTCCTTTAAAGCAGGTGCAATCTGTGACGACACGGTGAACGGCTCGCTGTAGCACTGGTAGCCGTTGCTGCACTGGACGAAAATGCGGTACTGGTAGCTGCTGTTGTCGGGCAGGTTGCTGATGGAGAGCGTCTTGCTCTGCCCGCCGGTATGCGTCGCAGTATTAACATCGTTTAATTTCGTGGTCCAGTCTTTGCTTGATTCGTCAAACCGCTCCCACCAGTAGTAGTAGGTAACTTCCTGCGATTCGGGCGTGATCACCGCGGTCAGCGTGATGCTGCCATTAGTTACAATAGCCGAGCTTCCGGTGTAGTTCGTATCGTTATTCGGATAGATCTTCTCGACCGCGAAGGGGGCTTTTTCAACGGTGACGTTTTCCGAGATTGAATTGGCGTTGGGGAGCCATTTGTTATCCCTTGTTCTTTTGTAAGCGTACCCCTTCGCCAGCAGCGCGTAGGGCTTGACATAGCCGGTGTCGCTCGTGATCTCGCTGTAGCTGCCGCCGCTGAGGCTGGCGCTGCTGCCGTCGTCCTTTACAGCCACACGGCTGAAGGTGCCGTTGCTCAGCGAAAGCTTTCCGCCGTTCTGCGCCGTGACAATGGCGAGCTTCGTATCCTTGTCGTTGACGGTCAACTCCGCGTCTTTGCCGTCCACCGTCACATTGAAGTCTCCGCCGCTGCCCGTGTCCGTGACCGTCAGAGAAATGCCCTTGGCGATGAGCACTACTCTCGTGACCTTTTTCCCGCCGGTCGCCAGCGTCACCGGCCCGCGGGTCAGCTCATAGGTGGTCGAATGCCCGTCGGCATAGCCATTCACATCCTGATACAGCGTGATGGTCTTTTCACCGTCCGCCGCGTTCGCCGCCTCGATGGCAGTGGCAAAGGCCGCGTACCAGCTCGTCTTGTCGCCGACGGTCAGCGACGCCGCCATCTGCTTGCCGCAGATGCTGCAAGTGCCGTTGCCGTCCGTGCCGCCGTTGTGCGTATGCGACACGACCTTGACATTTTCCAGCGTATTCACTCTATCATTGGTCACAGCCTGATTATCACTTGCTCCGTAATACGCCGCGCCCTCCGCCAGCAGGTCGGCAAGTTTGTGGTCGCCGTAGCTTTTGATTTCCTTAAATGTGCCGCCGGAGAGCTTGACTTTGGTGGTGTAAAAATCCGCGAAGACAAACGTGCCGCCGGTGATCGTGCCCGTGACAGAAGAATTGAAGAACTCAACGCCGCCATGCAACTTATCATTGGTAAAGTTGCCGCCGCTGATGTTCGCGATGCTGCTGCCGTTGAATTTGACATTACCAGTGAAGGTACCGCCCTCGACGTTCAGCTTGCCATTCACCTCGACGGGGGCGCTGTTGGTGAATGTGACGCCCTCCTTCACCGTCGCCGTGCCGTTGATGGTCGCACCGCTATAGATGCCGCTGGCAAAGGTCACGTCCGCCCCCTTGGCGACCGTCACATTCTTGGCGGTATGCGTTCCGCCCTCCAGCGTCAGCGTGCCGGTCAGCGGCATGGAGGTGCCGAAAGCATACATATCCCGCAGCAGGGTCAGCGTCGGCTCGGTGCAGCCCTCATTGCTCCAGCCGTTCAAGGTCTGGATGGCCTCTACATAGCCGTTTTCCAGCGCGCTGTCTTCCGTGAAGTAGGCAGTCTTGGTCGTGCCGTCAGCGGCCTTGGCGGTGATCTTCGTATACAGTTTCTTGTGGCACACAGAGCATACGGGGTTGCTGTCATCGGCGCACTGATGGACGCACTCCGGGAACTGCACCTTGTACGCTGTATAGCCGGTCAACTCTGCAATTTTGGTGCTCTTATCAACGATGCTCCATGTACCGTCCTTTTCGCCGTACAGCTCGCACTTCGCGTAGGCGGTTCCCAGCAGGTCATTAACGGTGAGGCTCTTGCTCGTCGTGTTATCCGTGAACCCGCCGATGGTGCAGGCGTTTGTATTGCCCTTCCACAGCTTCAGGCCGTAGCCCGTACTTGTGGAGCCATGCGCAGCATTGCTTAAAACCAACTCGCCGATTTCGCCGCCAAAGCGCTCCAATGCGCCGCCGGCCTGCAGCTCCACGCGCGAAATCTTGCCAGTGTAGGAGTTGTCGACCGCCAGCGTTCCGTTGGAGTAAACGAGGAACTTGACCGTGAGCGCCTGCGTTCCGCCGCCTGTTCCGGAATCCTTGACCGTCAGAGTATTGGGTTTGTTCCCGCCTCCGACACAAATGTAATAACGATCGCTGCTGACAGTTTTGCCATTCAGATCCAGCGTCGCTGAGTAGGTGTCAGAAGAGCAATTTCCTGTGAGCGTCACATCCCGCAGCAGCGTCACGGTGCTGCCTCTGGCTGCATCAAACGCCTTCGTCAGCGTCTGATAATAGGCGCTATCGCCCACGTGCGCGTCGAATTGCGTATGGCACTTCTTGCAGGTGTAGCCGGTATCGTCCATCTCGTGCGTGCAGGGCACAAGATAGACCTTGCCGTCCTCGCCCAGGTTGGTCACGCAGTCGGCGGCGTCCGCCTTGAAGTTCTCGGCGCGGAGCGTCACGCCGCTTGCCGGTTCGGCGATGGCCCCATGCTCTATGCCTTCACGCACGCCCACATGGATGACCGAATTCTCACTCAATTCGCCTGATACAAGAATGGGCAGCTTCCAATCAAAATTGGCGTAATAACCGGCCTTCACCGAGCCGGAAACAGTGAGCTCAGGAGTTGTTGTTTCCTTTCCGTCGTAGTAAACGTCATATTGAGAGTTGTCGGTAACGGTAGCATCGGTGAGGGTAATAGCGCCCTTTCCATAGATGCCGCCGCCCTCATAGGTGCTGTTGTTTCCGGTGATCGTCACATTCTTGACGGTTACCCCTCTCTGCGAATAAATGCCGCCCCCGTGGCCATAACTTGTATTTCCCGTGGCGGACGCCTTGTTGCCGGTGATCGTGGCTTTGGAGATCGAAACATTGCCGGCGTTAAAGTGGATATAGATGCCGCCGCCGTTGCCGGCGGTTGCCGTGTTGCCGGTGATGGTGCCGCCGTCCATGGTGAAGCTGCACTTCTCACCCACATATACGCCGCCGCCACCGCCGTCGGATGCGCCTGCGGTGTTGTTGGAGATGGTGCCGCCGTGCATGGTGAAGCTCGGCGCTGTGACATTGGAGTTCGTCGTGCTGATAAGGAACACACCGCCGCCGGCGCTGCTGCCTGCTTCATTACTGGTAATCGTACCACCATACATGGTAAAGGACGAGCCAGTCTTAATGTCATTATGTGAGCCAATCTCTACACCGTTTACAAAGCCGGTAATCGTGCCCCCATAGAGGTTGAATGTGCCGCCGTTGATGGACACGCCGCTCCCGCTTCTGCTGCCCTGGAGCTTGCCCGTGCCGGTGCAGTCGGTCAGCGTCAGCGTCGCGCCGCTGCCGACCGTGATACTGCCGGAAATCGTCTGCCCGTTCAGGCAGAGGTTGACCTCGCCCGTTGGTACAGTCCAGTCTGCCGTTACAGACTGCGTCAGATAATAGCTGCCAGCAGTACCGGGCAGGGAATCGGCTGCCGTCCATGCTGTGCTGTTGTTATGGGTATGACCGTTGACCGTTGTACCGCTGTCCTTGCCGCAGACACAGTGGGTATGCTCGCCGGACTGTGCGTCCGCCAACAGCGCGGTCTGGCTGTTGAACCAGCCGAGCAGCGCCTCGAAGTCTGCGCCGGTGATCTGCGCCTGCTGCTCTGCGTTCAGTGCTTCATAAGCATCATACGCC
>OLPR01000824.1_pt1 | contig 27164 bp, 24 predicted proteins | sample 1672761 | NCBI WGS metagenome assembly OLPR01 (sample SAMEA3136721, study PRJEB25190) | human gut metagenome | biome: human gut; feature: human-associated habitat; material: faeces | place: Austria | collected 2013 | reverse complement strand
GGCTATATCAGCTGGGGGATTGACTCCCACCACTGATACTAGCTTGTTTCTCACCCTATAGAGGTGGGAGTCATCTCCCAGCTGATATAACGTACCACAGGTTTTCGTGCGGCACCGACTTCGTCCAACCTGCGGACAGGTGTTTCAAATGGATATTCATGCATTTTTTCCGGATGGGCCTGGGACTCTGCTAGTACATCCAGGAAGATCTGTACTGCTTCATCCAATGTTTCGCGGCTTTCTGTCTCAGTAGGCTCGATCATCAACGCTTCATGGACGATCAGTGGGAAGTACATAGTAGGCGGATGGATACCGTGATCCAGCAATGCCTTGGCAATATCAAGGGCTGAAACATTCCGCTCATGCTTTTCCTGTTCCAATGTCATGACAAACTCATGCATGCAGGTGTGATCGTATGCCATCCTGTAGTGGCCGGTCAGCTTGTGCATCATATAGTTGGCATTCAGCACTGCAGTAGTGGCTGCTTCCGGAATACCTTCACGGCCAAGAGTCAGGATATAGCAGAAAGCACGGACCACAACCAGGAAATTGGAAGAGAAGCTGCGTACATTTCCAATGGCATGGGCAGCAGTCTTGGCTGTGAAAGTACCGTCTGTCTGTTTGTTAATGCGAAGTCCAGGAAGGAATGGCGTCAGAAAATCTTTGCAGGCAACTGGTCCGCTTCCAGGCCCGCCTCCACCGTGAGGGGTGGAAAATGTTTTATGCAGATTCAGATGCATTACATCAAAGCCCATGTCGCCAGGACGGGTAATGCCCATAACTGCATTTAAGTTTGCTCCATCGTAATAGCATAATCCGCCGGCATCATGAACGATCCGGGTGATCTCTGCAATATTTGGATCAAACAGACCAACTGTATTTGGATTCGTGAGCATCAGGCCGGCAGTGTCATCACCTACAGCGGCTTTTAATGCTTCCAAATCTACACACCCATGCTCATCAGACGGGATATTGATCACATCGAAGTCAGCCATAGCTGCACTGGCAGGATTGGTGCCATGGGCAGAATCCGGAACAATGATCTTTGTACGTTTGCTGTCACCACGACTTTCATGCCATGCTTTGATCAGAAGGAGACCGGTAAATTCACCGTGAGCACCTGCTGCAGGCTGAAGAGTACATGCCTGCATTCCGGTGATCTCACATAATGCTTCTTCAATGGAAGAGAGTACTTCCAGACATCCCTGCACATCCTTGGTATCCTGCAAAGGATGAATGTTGGTAAATCCAGGGAGAAGAGAGGCAGCATCGTTGATCTTCGGATTGTACTTCATGGTACAGGAGCCAAGAGGATAAAAACCATCATTAACTCCATGTGTCTGTTTTGCCAGATCCGTATAGTGACGGCTGAGTTCTGTCTCAGATACCTCCGGGAGATGCAGTGCTTTTTTACGCATTGGTACTTTAATAGTTACTTCAGGGGTTGTGCAGGGCGGGATCAGGTCGCAGCCTCTTCCGGGTGCCCCCATTTCAAATATAAGTTTCATGCAAGCACCTCCTTTATCACAGCAATAAGACTATCGATCTCAGATTTTGTATTCATTTCAGTGGTGCACCAGAGCATTTCAGACTGTCCGGTCACAAGTCCTGATAAATATCCGTGTGCAGCCAGCTTTTCAGAGAGAACAGCTGCATCACAGGGACAGGTGGTTACAAATTCATGAAAAAATTCACCGGTATATTTCCTGGTAAATCCCAGGGCAGTCAATTCATCCAGCAGATAGCGGGCATTGGCCATACAGGAAACAGCCACTTTTTCAAGTCCGGCACTACCCATAGCCGACAGATAGACTGCGGCGGTCATAGCACAAAGTGCTTCGTTGGAACAGATATTGGAGCTTGCTTTCTCTCGGCGGATGTGCTGCTCACGTGCCTGAAGAGTAAGGACATAAGCCCGTTTGCCATCCACATCGGTAGTCTGACCTACGATCCGGCCAGGAAGCTTTCTCATCATGTCTTTGGTAGAAGCCATGAATCCAAGATAAGGTCCACCAAATCCTATAGGAAGTCCCAATGGCTGGCCTTCACCTACAGCTACATCGGCACCAAATTCTCCCGGAGTTTCAAGAAGACCAAGGGCAATGGGGTTGCAGCTGGCGATCAGTTTGGTACCGGAATTGTGTACAGCATTCGCAATGGCAGCTCCATCTTCGATCAATCCATGATAGTTTGGGGTCTGAATGATCAGACAGGCGATGGAGGAAGTATCCATAGCGTTCCAGCTTTCCAAATCTGTAAGACCATCTTTTTCGGGAAGGATCACAAGGGGGGCTCCAGAACCAAAGCAGTAGGTACGGATCACAGATAAGGTTTTGGGATCCACGGAAGCACTGACACAGACAGTTCCTCGTTTTCGGTCACGACACATGGCGGCAGCCTCTGCGGCAGCGGTTGCACCGTCATAAACAGATGCATTGGAAACATCCATTCCTGTTAGTTCACAGATCATGGTCTGATATTCAAAAATCGACTGCAGCAATCCCTGGCTGATCTCTGCCTGATAAGGGGTATATGCAGTGACAAATTCTTCTTTTGAAGTGACTTGTTTCACGATGGCCGGAATATAGTGCTGATAGGATCCGGCGCCTCGGAAAATATGAGAAAAACGTGTGTTTTTCTCTGAGATTTCCTCCATTTTCCTGGCTACTTCCATTTCAGACAGGCCGACCGGTAAAGACAGTCCGTCTTTTAAACGAAGAGACTCAGGAATATCCGCATACAGTTCATCGAAAGAATGCATCCCGATGGAGTGCAGCATATCCAGTCGTTCTTCTCTGGTGCTAGGTATGTAAGAACCCATGACAGTTACCTCCTGTAGATAAATTCCGGCAGATCAGCCGTTACTTTCTGACTGACAGTGAGCTTCATACTCAGCAGCACTGATCAGCTCTTCTTCATCAGTGATATCTTTTACCTTGATGAGCCATGCATCATAAGGTGCTTCGTTGATCAGTTCCGGGTGATCCAGAAGCTCTTCATTGATTTCGCAGACAGTTCCGGATACCGGGGAGAAAATATCGGATACAGCTTTGACAGACTCTACATCACCTAAAGCTTCTCCGGCAGTAACGGTATCATCGATCTCCGGCAGATTGACAAATACCAGATCACCAAGCTCGCTCTGTGCAAAGTCAGTAAGACCGATCAAAGTGATATCGCCTTCTTTTTTAACCCATTCATGTGATTTGGAATAACGTAATGTTTCTGGACAGTTCATAATAGAAATCCTCCGTAATTTTATTATTATATGAAATTTATTTTTTTGTTTTTGAATAGAATGGAAGAGAGACAACTTCCATCTCAACTTTTCTGCCGCGTACATCGGCGGTAAGCTTGGTTCCCACAGCTGCGTATGCCTTGTCTACCAGCGCCATGGCAATAGGATATCCAAGATAGGGGGCATGGGTGCCGGAAGTGGTCATGCCAACCTTTATATCACCGGAGAAGACAGGCATGTGTTCTCTGACAATGCCGCGGCCGGTAATTTTCAGTCCTATGCGTGTTCGTGCAGGCTCGCTTGCCTCCAGGGCTTCTTTGCCGATAAACTCTTCTTTGGAAAACTTTACACAGAAGCCAAGGCCGCTTTCCAGAGGAGTGATGGTCTCATTCATTTCATGTCCATATAAAGGCATTCCGGCTTCCAGACGCAGTGTGTCCCGGGCTCCAAGTCCGCAGCAGGTCAGACCTTCTTCTTTTCCTGTTTCCAGCAGAAGCTCCCACATGGCTGCAGCATTCTCAGCATCAAGATAAAGCTCGTATCCTGCGGAACCGGTATAACCGGTCTTGGAGACTATGCAGTGCATACCGCCGATGGTACGGTCAAAGCAGGCACTATAGTATTTTACCGGAAATTCGTCTTCTGGAAGAAGCTTTGCCAGGATCTCATGGGCTTTTGGACCTTGTACAGCGATCTGGGCAACAGAGTGGGAAATGTCTGTGAATGTGGCTCCTTCAACATCCTGCTCATGAGTTTTCATCCATGTAAAGTCCTTATCTTTGTTGGCAGCGTTCACTACGATAAAATAACGCTCATCCCGGACCTTATAAACGATCAGATCATCTACGCAGCAGCCGTTTTCATAGCACATGAGACTGTATCTTGCCTGGCCGTCGTACATATTTGTGAAATCGTTGGTCAGCAGATGATTCAGCAGCTTTAGTGCCCCGGGACCTTCGCAAAGAATTTCTCCCATATGGGATACATCAAAGAGACCACAGGATTCCCGAACTGCCATATGCTCTGCGATCACACCAGTCTGGTACTGGACAGGAAGAAGATATCCGGCAAAAGGAACGATCTTGCCTCCGTGTGCCTGATGGGTGGAATAGAGCGGTGTTGTTTTTTCCATAGGTGATTCCTCCTTATCTCACATCAGAATGACAAACAAAAAAGCACAGAACAAATAGATACTTGTTCTGCGCTCTGTCATCTTAACCTGAAAGATTACCCGAAACTTGTGATCGGTTGCTTCTTCGGTGCAACTTTGCTGTTGCTTTCCAGAGGTTCGTCGGAAACTGGTCCGTTTGCCTGAGAGTTCTTCAGCCCCTTCGGCGCACATTTCTGTGTCTCTCCCAGTTTCGTCATCCGATGTCTTCAATTACCCTCATGCTAACATAAAATGCCGAGAACGTCAATGAAAAACATACATATTTTTGAAAAAAACAACCAAAAACATTGAAGCTAAACCAGCGTATACTAAACAAATTTAACAATGCAACACTGCGAATGAAGAAAGAACCTTGACAGGTATGCAAATTTTTTGCCCACGCCTGATGGAGCTGAAAGCGCAGGAAACAGAAATATGATTGGCAATTTTTACAGTTTATTTATTTAAAAATAGAAATAGTGCAATTTTTGCAGGATATTATACAAGAAATACATGACAATATATCGTATTATTGATAAGATGATTACAGTGTCAAAAGGTCTGATCCCACCTGTGCTTGCACAAGAGTGGGAGAATGATTTTGGAGATAGTATGTGAGGAGAAAAATATGGCAGTTGAAAGAAAAACACTAACGCAATTATCTATACCGATATGCCTGGAAACTTTGTTATATATGCTTTCTGGTATGGTGGATACACTTATGTTATCGTCTGTCAGTGATCAGGCGGTGGGAGCAGTGGGAACAGCAAATACATATATAGGCGTTTTTATCATTATGTTTGGAGTAATATCATCGGGTATGATAGCTGTTATGTCACAAAATATTGGAGCAGGACGACCTGGGATCGCATATCAGGCCAGACAGCTTGGACTGATATTTAATGCAGTGATAGGTATCCTGATGTCTATTGTTCTTGCTGTTTTTTCTGGCAATATACTTAGAATCGTAAGTATTGCCCCGGCTTTGCTTGAGCCGGCGGAAACATACCTTAAAATTGTTGGAGGTGCATGTTTTTTAAATGCGCTTATTCCTATTTTTGCCAGCTATTTGAGAGTGTTTGGATATACAAAGCATTCATTAATAGGAACTATTGTTGGAAATGTTCTTAATTTAATACTGAACTCGGTATTCTTGTTTATATTTAACTGGGGAGTTATGGGAGTTGCTGTTGCCACAGTTATTTCAAGGGTTGTCAATCTTATTATTGTAGCGATTATGGGAGCTGTACTTATAAAAGCAAAGCAGAATCCTCAGCGTATTGCCTCACGAAGGATACTTGCGCAGATTGTTAAGATAGGTTTTCCTTCTGCTTTTGAAACAGCACTTTATAATGTGGCACTGACATTCATCGTGCGTTTTATGAATCAGATGGATGCCAATGGAATGAATGTTACAGCTCGTTCATATACTCTGCAGATTTCAAACTTTTCGTATTGTGTAGGTGCTGCACTTGCACAGGCGAATGCGATTATGACCGGCTGGAGAATTGGAGCAAAGGAGTTTGAAGACTGTGACAGAGGTACGAGAAAAGCTGTGTTCTATGGTCTTGTAACAGCCGCCTGCTTTTCTACCACATTTGCACTGTCCGGACATTTTATAGTGCATTTATTTACAAATGATACACAAATGATAAATCTTGTGGTAAAGTTGTTAATAGTAGACATATTCCTTGAATTTGGAAGGGTGACAAATCTTGTATACGGACAGGCGTTAAAAATCAGCGGAGATGCACTTTTTCCTGTTATAATGGGGGCAATCTTTATGTATCTGTTTGCTGTTGGCGGGACATACTTTCTCGGAATACATATGGGACTTCTGGCGGTAGGATCCTATATTGCCATGGCAGCAGATGAATGCGCCAGAGCCGTTGGAATGGTACTTAGATGGAAGAGTGGAAAATGGAAAAGTAAGAGTCTTGTATAACCTTAGGAGAGATTATGTACTTTGAATTAAAGGAAAACAAACCACATGGTACAAAGGACGATCCATTTAGTATATATCATATGAGGAATGGGGGCAGGTCATTTCAGGTACCGGTGCATTGGCATGATGAATTTGAAATTGTATATGTAAAAAGTGGCCTTCTGACTGTAAGTATATCAGGTGAGAACTATATAGGAAAACCTGGGGATGCCTTTGTAGTGTCACCGGGCAATCTGCATTTTATGGGTTCACAGGCTGGTGCTGTGAATTATTTTACTTTTCTTTTTCCGTTAAAATATATATCCTTTCGTACAGATGATATGTTAGATGAGCGATTGCTTGAGCCATTAAACAGCGGTCATCTGATGATAACTCCAAGAGTGAAAGATACGGTAAAAGAACTATGCCAGCAGTTAATTGAGATATATGTGACAGAAAATGATGAAAGTCAGTCAAAAATAACTGCTCAGATCAAAACAAAAATAGTTCTTTTACAAATCATCCTTGAAATGTGGAAACAGGGATTTATAGTTGAAAATGATACCAGCGGCAGAAATACTATAGAAAAAGAGATGGTTTCGTATATACAGCAGAATTTTACAGGGAAGATATTGTTAAGGGAATTTGGGGCACAGTTTCATCTTTCAGAAAAATATATATCCCGGTATTTTAAGGAACATTTTCATATTACCCTTTCACAATATGTGACATATTTACGATTAGAGCATGCAAAACAGCTGCTGCAAGACACGGATATTTCTGTTACAGAGGCAGCCTTGCAAAGTGGTTATCAGAATGTAAGTTATTTTATCAGAAGTTTCAAAAAAGCATACGGAGTGTCGCCGTTAAAATATAGAAAAAATTAATGAGGACGGTCACTGGGATAAGCTTGATGTATATATGAAGGAGACAAAAATAATGATCAGAAAAGCAGAAGAAAGAGACATTCCAAGAATTATTGAATTACTAGGACAGGTGTTACAAATTCATGCCGATATAAGGCCTGATATTTTCATTCCAGGCACAACAAAATATACGGTAGACGAATTGAAAGAGCTTTTGAAAAACAAAGAGAATCCAATCTATGTTGCAGTGAACAAGGCAGATGTTTGTGTAGGTTATGCATTTTGCCAACTACGGGAACAGCCATTTTCAAACAATATGGTGCCGTTTAAGTCTCTTTTTATTGATGATCTATGTGTTGATCAACAGGAGCGAGGTCAGCATATCGGAGAAAGTCTGTTTAACTATGTAAAAAACGAAGCGAAGCGGCTGGGCTGCTATGAAGTGACATTAAATGTATGGGCAGGAAATACTTCAGCAGAAAAATTTTATGAAAAAATGGGAATGAAAACAAAAGAAAGACAGATGGAATATATTTTATCCGATTGATGTACGATACGAAAATAGTTGGAGCATTACTTACAATCCTTAATGGATTCATATGATAGATTTGGGATGTGTTGATAACCTGACTGCCAAGTAGTTTACTATGGCAATCAGGTTATTATTTTTATAGTGCTTAATTCTGAATTTTTGCAAGTGTTTTTTTGAACTGACCTGCAAATAAAACAGATGTAAAGGTTACTGCGATCAGATCAGCAATAGGCTCGGCCATATATACGCCTGCAGTTGGATTGGATACAACATGAGGCATGATATAGATAAGCGGAAGCAATAGTACAAATTTGCGGACAACGGCAACAATGATAGAGCAGACTGCTTTGCCAAGTGAGGTAAATGTCATTTGGCACGCAATCTGGATACCAAACAGGAGCATAGAACCCAGATAGATTTTTAACATTGGTGCAGTAAAATCAATAAGACTTGCATCAGCAGTAAAAATACTTACAAATAATCTTGGAGCGAGCTGTACGGATGCCCAGAGTAAGGCAGCATATGCGGAACAGGTAATCAACAGTAAACGGAAAGTTTTCTTTACCCTGTCTGCATTTTTTGCTCCGTAATTGTAACTGGAAATAGGCTGTGCTCCTTGTGCGATCCCTTGAAGGGGAAGCATAGCAAATTGCATAACGCTGGTTAAAATCGTCATTGCGCCCACGGCAATATCGCCTCCATAATGGAGCAGGGACGAATTAAAACAAACGGTTACAACACTTTCACTTGCCTGCATAATGAAAGGAGCAAGTCCAAGTGCAACACAAGGGATAATGACTTTTGGCGTAAGGCGCATGTATTTTTTTCTAAGATGTAGCTGTGTCTTTTTACCACAAAGAAACAAGATGATCCAAAGCGTGGAAATCGCCTGTGATATTACAGTTGCCAGGGCTGCACCTTTTACCCCCATGTGAAAGGCAAAGATAAATACAGGATCTAAAACAATATTGCAAATAGCACCGATCAGAACGGAAACCATAGAAATAGTTGTGAATCCCTGAGCAGTAATAAAGGCGTTCATACCAAGAGTCAGCTGAACAAACAGTGTACCGAAGGCATAGATACGCATGTAATTGGATGCATAGCTGATGGTATTTTCACTGGCACCAAAGGCCAGCAATATATCTTTGCCCCAGAACAGCAAAACCGCAGTCAGGATAAAGGAAACGATGATCTGGAGAAAGAAGCAGCTGCCTAATATTTTTTCCGCTGATTGGTTGTCCTGTTTTCCCATGTAAATAGATGCTCTTGGTGCACCACCGGAGCTGACCAGTGCTGCAAAAGCAGATACGATCATGATGATTGGCATACAGACGCCTACACCGGTAAGAGCCAGACTGCCATCACCAGGGATGTGTCCGATATAGATTCGGTCGACGATGTTATAAAGCATATTGATAAGTTGGGCAATTACTGTGGGAATAGACAGTTTGAGAAGAAGCTTTCCAATAGGTTCTGTACCTAGAAAATTTTTATTATTTTGCATGGGCAATATCTCCTTTTTGTGTTTTGTGTTATTCATTTAGAAGTATTCTTTTAACATTATTCATTGAGCATCTGGCGAGTATTCGCGGCCATAGATTCGGTGATTTCCTTGAAAATATTCATATATTTTTGGGGGATATCCAGGGTAAGCTTCTGGTTAAAATCTTGCTGCATTTCCAGGCCGGCCTTGAGAATTGGCTGGGCTTTTTCTGTGCAGGAGAGCAGAACTTTGCGCCTGTCTCCGGCTACAGTTCCCCGTTGCAGATAACCGGCAGTTACCAGTTTCTCAACATGGACAGATACTAAGTTCTTTTTTATGTTCCGAAATTCACTTATTTGCTGAGCTGTACATAAATCCGGATTATTATTCAGAAACATCAAAATATCAAAAGATACCTGTGGAATATCAAATTCGTGAAGAATAGGTTCGCACATTTTATTGTAAGCGTTTAATGCATCGTGAAAAAAAGTTATGAATGCTGAGGAACGCATATATGCTGCACCTCCTTACTGCATATAGTATTTATTTGAACTGTATTAAATAATATGATGTGCGGGTAAGAAAGTCAAGACAAAAGTCCGGCGGATATGGGAAGCTCCGCTGATATAAAATGGAAGCAAATGAACAGGACGAGTGCTGTAGCAGTTAAGGTTAGCGGGGCTCTGGCATTAACCATTATAGGAATAAAGAGATAATGAAACTGTTAAAAGAGCAATCCCAGGTGGATGTGCTGTCACTGGAACAAGTGAAAGAATACTATAAATTTCCGGTAATAAAAAAACAGTGGCTTCATAATGATGAAACCACTGGAAAATACCTTAACTGAATGACATTGTGACCTTGATAGCATTTAATTTGAATGAAGATGTGGTGTATCAATTAGCTCGAATTTGTTCAAATCACCGCGATATCTTGCAAAAGCATAATCAAGAATTGTGCCATCTGATCTCTTCGATATGTTATGAAAACTTAAGATAGGAGTAGTGGCATCAATCTGTAACAGATGAATGTCTTCTGCAGAAGCATTTGTTGCAGAAACAATCGATTTCGTTTCATGGATACAAGATTCTGACCGTGTCATAAGCAGTTCATATAAGGAACGTACAGTAAAATCTTCACTTAGGATAAAAGAACAAAGAGAATAAGGTAAGTAGTTCTGAATGGTAACCATAGGTACATTGTCTGAAAGGCGACGACGAAACATGGAAATCATCTTTTCTCCTGGTTCAATGCCTAATTTTTTTGCAAGCATTTCGCTTGCCGGAATTACCTGAAGGCTAATTAGTTCTGTAGAAGGTGTTTTGTTATGTCTGTTTACCTGTTGGTAAAAAGGCTCAAAAGAACGGATTAAGTTCTCGGAAGGGTGAGTATTGTTTGTGACAAAAGTGCCTTTGCTGGCGACACGCTCCAGCCAGCCTTCGTTAGACAAAGCAGAAATTGCCTGGCGTACAGTGGAACGGCTGATCTGAAAGTGTTCTGCCATTTGCATCTCAGTTGGCAGGCAATCTCCTATTTTAAGATTTCCGCTTTCAATTTCTGATAGAATCAGGGATTTTAGTTGATAATGGAGTGGAACCGGAACTGTTTTATCAATTTTCATTTCTAATAAACTCATAATTAATCTCCTATAGAATTAATGATTCAATTGTACGAACAAAAACAAAGAATATAGTAGTGGCGTTTATTGTACGTACAAAACGGAATAATATTGTATGGCTATATGATACATTACGAATAACATTGTGTCAATTAGTTGTTATACGTGATTTTTAACAATTTTCAACAAGAAAAATTATGAAATAATACAGTGAAATTAGAATTGATAATGACCGTACAAACTGATATATTATAGACACAAAGTTCGAATGTACGAATAAACAAAATACATACAAAAACAAAGCAACCTGAAATTAATGAAGGGCAGGTCACAAGAATGAAAATACTTTGTGTTGGAATGATGGTATGTGATACCGTAATTAGCCCGGTACCGGATGATGTGCTCAGCAGAGACTCGGTAATGATTGAGCCACCCATATTATCTTGCGGTGGGGATGCCTTGAATACGGCAATTGGCCTCGCCAAGTTATCCTGCGATGTTACAATGGCAGGAAAGGTAGGAGCAGATTCCAATGGGACTTTTCTGGTGGAACAATGTAGCCACTATGGAGTGCATACAGAGGGTATTATCAAAGATGACAATTGTTCTACTGCATGTTCATATGCGCTTGTAGATGCGGAAGGGGAACGGCATTTCTTATCGGAAGTGTCCGCTTTTCACCAGTTTGGGGCTGACGAGATATCGGATGAATTAATTCAGAAAGCGGATTTGGTTTATGTAGGATCTGTAATGGCAATGAATCGGATGGATAATGGTGGGATTTCCGACCTGTTTAAACGGGCCCATCGTTATAAGAAGCTTACTGTTATGGATGCGGCAATGAATGACAGTGAAGTATGTGACTGGGATAAAGTATTACCTCCGATTTTCAGAGAAACCGATATATTTTTTCCGAGCATGATAGAAGCATCGTTTATTGCCGGGACGGATCAGGTAGATCAGATTCGAGAAAAGTTTTCAGACAGTGGTATTCGGTATCTGGGAATTAAGCTTGGTGGAAAAGGCTGTTATGTTACAGATTTCAAAGAAGAGCAGTATATACCCTGCTTTAAAGATATGCCTGTTGTGGATACTTCAGGAGCTGGTGATTCTTTTATGGCAGGATTGATTTGTGCTTTGTCTCATGGAAAAACAGTTTTCGAAGCAGCAAGATTTGGTTCACTGATAGGAAGTCTGAACGTTGGTAAGAAAGGTGCTACGGGAGGTATCCCATCTTATGAGGAAGCAATAGATATTTTTAAGCGGAAAGCAAATGTGTAAATGTTTGATGTATCACATCATTCAAAATAAAAAATAACATTGAAGTGTAGGAGGAAAAACAATATGAAATTTGCACCAATGAAAGAAATCCTGAAACTTGCAGAAGAAAGAAATGTGGCATACGGTGCTTATGTAACTGTTTCTTATGAAATGGCTAGGGCTGCCATTGAAGCTGGAAACGAAACCGGTACTCCGGTTATCTTCATTACAGGTACAGACTGTGTAGAACTGGCAGGCGGTTATGAAGGTATGGTAAATATGGTAAAATTTGCAGCGCGGGATGCTCAGATTCCGGTATGCCTTCATGCGGACCATTTCAAATCTTATGAGGATTGTGCTAAGGCAATCAATGCCGGATATTCTTCTGTTATGATTGACGGTTCAGGTCTTCCATTTGAAGAAAATATTGCACTGACTAAGAAGGTTGTTGATCTGGCGCATCCGCTTGGAATCACAGTGGAAGGTGAGCTGGGACGTCTGGTTGGTGAAGAGGGAGACTTAAAGGTACTTGGACCAGAAGCAGCGCAGACCGTTCCGGAAGAAGCAAAGGAATTTGTAGAGCGTACAGGTATTGATGCACTTGCAGTTAGCATTGGAACACAGCATGGACATTATATTGCAGCTCCTCAGTTAAATATTGAAAGATTGGCTAAAATTGACGAACTGGTTGATGTTCCGCTGGTATTACATGGAGGATCTGGAACACCACTGGATCAGGTACAGGATGCGATTCGCCATGGTATTCGCAAGATTAATGTAGCAACAGATGTGCTGGTATCAGTTGCAAATTCTTTTGAAGAGATGAAGAAAGAGCAGGGAGATGCTTTTAAATATAATACAACAATGTTTATAAATTCAAAAGAAAGCTGCAAAGAATTTATTAAAGAAAAAATGATGCAGTTCCGTTTAGAGGCAAAATAAAATATATAAAATGTAAAAATGTATTGGGAATATACAACAAAAATTCAGGAGGAAAATTAAATGAACAGAAGAAAAATGATGGGTGCAGCAATTATAGCAGTGTCAATGATGGTAAGTAGCGGAGTATCTGTTTACGCAGAAGATGATGTAAATGCAACTGTAATTTGGAGAGCGTTTGATGATCAGTTCCAGAGTGGATTCCGAATTATTATGGAAAATGAAGAAGAAAATACTAGCGGAATCAAACTGGATATGCAGGATGCTGAAAATCAGGTATCTGTGGCAAACAACAAGCTGGATATGGCATTAACAAAGGGAACAGATATTGTTGCAATTTGCGCACCAGACCGTGAATCTACTGCTGAAATGGCACAGAAATGTGATGCAGAGAATGTACCATCGGTTTTCTTTAATATGCAGCCAATGGATGAAACTATGGAAGAATATGATAACATTTGGTATGTAGGAGCAGAAGCTTCAGAATCAGGTGCTATGTGTGCACAGGCTCTGATAAATTACTGGAATGAGAATAAAGAAATTGCTGATAAAAATGGTGATGGAAAACTCCAGCTTTGTATTCTGCAGGGCGAACTTGGCCAGCAGGATGTAGTATTAAGAACACAGGCTTATAAAGATACACTTGAAGCAGCTGGTGTTGAGTACGAGGTTCTTGCAGAGGACACCGCCAACTGGGATCAGGCACAGGCATTGGACAAAATGAACACATGGATTACTGCTTATGGAATTGATGGAATCGAAGGTGTTCTTTGTAACAATGACGGAATGGCTATGGGTGCCCTTCAGGCCGCTTTAAATAATGGTTATAATCAGGGCGAGAAAGATAAATTTGTGCCAATTGTAGGTATTGATGCAAATATGGATGCACTTGAAGCAATGAAAGATGGCGGATTACTTGGCACTGTATTAAATGACCGCAAGAGCCAGTCCATTGCAATTATGAATGTTCTAAAGGCTGTTGCAAAAGGGGAAGATTTCACAGCGGAAGACCTTGGCGTTGATTGTACAGTAGATGGAAAATATGTTTGGGTACCATATGTAATTGTTGATGAAACAAATCTTGATGACACAATAGAACTTATGAAGTCTATTTCAGAATAATTGATGTTTGTAATTATTATGTGATTTCGATGAGAATGAAAATGGCAGAGGGGTGCGTATATATATGACCTCTCTGCCCCTTTCAGAAAAAATAAGATACCTTGGGAGGGTGGATTATGGAAACGCTGCGTTTAAAGATGACCGATATCACAAAAACATTTCCTGGGGTAAAGGCCCTGGATAGGGTACAGCTAAATGTAAAGCCAGGTTCTGTACATGCGTTAATTGGAGAAAATGGAGCCGGAAAATCAACATTAATGAAGTGTTTATTCGGTTTATATCATGCAGATGAAGGAAGTATTGAATTAGATGGAGAAAAAGTAACGATTGATGGACCAACGGAAGCATTAAAACAGGGGATCTCCATGATTCAGCAAGAGCTCACTCCTATTCCATATAGAAATGTTATTGATAATATATGGGCAGGACGTTTTGAGAAAAAAGGCATTGTTGTTGATGAAGCAAAAATGAAAAAGAAAACAGAAGATCTGCTGGCTGATTTGGAGTTGAATATACCTGCTACAGTGCTGGCAAAAGATTTGTCCGTTTCACAGCTACAGGCGGTTGAAATAGCTAAGGCTGTTTCTTATGATGCAAGAATTATTATTATGGATGAACCGACTTCTTCGCTTACGAATGCAGAGACGAAACATCTGTTTAAGATTATTCGAAGACTGCAGTCCGAAGGTCGTTCAATTATTTATATTTCGCATAAGTTGGAAGAATTATTCGAAATTGCAGATGAAATTACGGTTATGCGAGATGGAACTTATGTGGGACAGTACCCAATTGAAGATATCAGCGTGGATGAATTGATTAAATTGATGGTTGGAAGAAGTATGGAAAATCGTTTTCCGCCAAATGAACATGTAGTACAGCCTGATATTCTTCTTAAAGTAGAAAATTTTACCAGTGCAGATTCACACTCATTTAAAAATGTGTCATTTGATCTTCATAAAGGAGAAATTCTTGGTATTGGCGGTTTAGTTGGGGCACAGAGAACGGAATTAGTAGAATCTGTATTTGGTCTTAGAAAGATTATAGAGGGAAAACTTTATAAAAACGGAAAGGAAATTGTAAACAGTAATCCGCGGGAAGCAATAAAAAATGGTTTTGCGATGCTGACAGAGGAACGAAGAGCAACAGGAATTATTCCGATGCTGTCTGTGTTAGACAATACGCTTGCCGTTGCATTTAAAGCAATGTCAGGAAATCGTTTTGGAATATTGAATCCGAAAAAATTACTGAAAGATGTTGAGAAAATCAATGGTGAGTTGAACGTAAAAACTCCCAGTATGAAAACTGAAATACAGAATCTTTCAGGTGGAAACCAGCAGAAAGTATTAATTTGTCGTTGGCTATTGGCAAATAGTGATATTTTGATTTTGGATGAACCGACAAGAGGGATTGACGTTGGCGCTAAGTATGAAATATATAGAATTATGCGTGAACTTACAAAAGAAGGAAAATCCATTATTATGGTGTCCTCTGAAATGCCTGAATTACTTGGTGTATCGGACAGGATCATGGTAATGTGTGAAGGAAAAGTAACAGGTGTTCTTGATGCAGCAGAGACAGAACAGGTAGATGTTATGACATTGGCAACGCAGAGCGAAAATAAGGCAAAGGCGGTGGATTAAGATGAATAAGAGTGCAGTGGAAAAAAAGAGTATAAAAGATTATATTATTGATAACGCATTGATAATTGCATTGTTAATCACTATTATTGGAATTATTATTATTGAGCCATCTTTTCTTCAATGGCGTGTAGTAACGGATATTATGACGCAGTCTGCTGTAAAACTGATTTGTGCATTAGGATTGATGTTCCCGCTTTTATTAGGAGGCACTGATCTTGCAGGTGGTCGTCAGGTTGGTTTGGCCGCTGTTGTGATAGCTTCCCTTACACAGAAAGCCGGATATTCTAAAGTATTTTGGCCGGGACTTCCGGAACTGCCTATTTTTGTTCCGATATTAGTGACTTTGGCAGTGGTAGCATTGATTGGTTATATTAATGGCTTAATGATCTGCAAACTTCGTATGGCTCCATTTATTGCAACTTATGGAATGGCATCAGCGGTGTATGGATTAAATCAGCTTTATTTTGCAAAGGAACCGAATAATTCTCAGCCGATTGGCGGTATCAGAGATGATCTGACAATTTTAAGCCGTTTCCGCATTGGTGGTCAGGTAAGCTTTTTGGTAGTGATTGCGTTGGTAGTAATGGCAATTGTATGGTTTATCCTGAACAGAACTACATTTGGAAAGAATATTTATATTACCGGTGGAAATAAAGAAGCAGCCAAGGTCTCTGGTATTAATGTTGACAAAGTAATCATCGCCTGTTTTATAATAGAAAGCATTCTGGTTGGACTTGCAGGTATACTGGAAGTTGCAAGAACCGGTGGAGCGAATGCAGGTTATGGAAATGCTTATGAATTCGATGCAATTTCATCTTGTGTAGTTGGAGGTGTATCTTTAAGCGGTGGTATCGGTAAAGTATCCGGGGCATTTATTGGCGTTATGATTTTTACCTTTATCAGCTATGGATTAAGTTTTATTGGACTGAATTCGAACTGGCAGCTTGTTATCAAAGGTATTATCATCTGTTCAGCAGTTGCATTGGATATGAGAAAGAACGCAAAATAATACTAGAATATTATTACAATAAAGGAGACTAAGTAATATGAAAAAAGTACAGCTTTCAGAAGGAATATCATTATCAGCAGTAGTACAGGGATTCTGGCGCGCAGACAGCTGGAATATGACTACAAAGGAAATGGTAGCATTTATGCATGCATGTATTGAACGTGGAGTTACCACATTTGATACAGCTGAGATTTATGGTGGTGCAGAAGCGAAAATGGGAGAAGCATTTGCAGCGGATCCATCTATTTTAAAAGAAATTGAGCTTGTTTCAAAGACAGGAATATATTTAACGGAAGTAGATGGTGCAACATTTGGTTATTATAATACCACAAAAGAAAGAGTGCTTCAGTCTTGCAAGGAAAGCCTGCAGAAATTACATACAGATCATTTGGATCTTTATCTTATCCATAGAGAAGACCCACTTCTTGATCCATGGGATACAGCAGAAGCATTGCTTCAGTTGAAAAAAGAAGGACTGGTCAGAGAAATTGGTGTATCAAATTTTGATCCATACAAATTCGAAGCTATGAATGGTGCTGTAGGTGGTCAGCTGGTAACGAATCAGATTGAATGGAATCCGGTTTGTTTTGAGCACTTTAATACTGGTATGATGGATTATCTGACTTATCATAAGATTCATCCAATGATTTGGTCACCATTGGCAGGTGGACGTCTTTTCAGCGGTACTGATGAGGAATGTGTAAAGGCCAGAAAGAAGATTGAAGATATTGCAGCAAGACATGGCGTGGAGCCGGCGGTTATTGTATATGCCTGGATCATGTATCATCCGGTAGGCGCAATTCCGTTGGTAGGAAGTCAGAAATTAGACAGACTTGATTTGGCAATTAAAGCATTGAATGTAAAACTGGAACAGTCTGAATGGTTTGAACTTTATAGCGCAAGCGGACAGCAGGTGATTAGATAAAAGTAAAAATATGAATATTAAGTGTGAAAAATAGCTATATGTATTAAGCAAAATGGAGAGTGTAGCCTTGGATTGAGCTGAACTCTCCATTTTGTTATTGGTGTAGTAAGTTTGAAGAGACTTCTTAATCAATCAAATTTAAAGAGTTGGAGCTCCAAAATGATTAAAAAGTATCTTGAGGCTTATTTTTTACCTTAAAGAACAAAATTGTATTTTGTAAAAAATAATTCCAAAACATGTCCGTATTTAGTTTCGTCAGTATAGAGATTGTGTAAGGAGCTTATGGAACTCTGATGACTTTCAGGCTGATTGATGATATAATCGATAATCATAGCGAGGTGCTATTACCTACAATCAAGTGGAACTCTGGGGGATCTTGCTAAAGATTCCCCTATATTTTTGAAATATTCTCCAAAAGAAATTTCTATGAATAGTATCGAAAGATAACAGACAAACAGCATTTACGAAGCAGATAGGAGCTGACATGGAACCGCGATATTCAATCTTATATTTCAAAGAAGAACTACTCCTGTATCATGATAAAATCAGGAGATATTTACTGAATGGAATAAAGGTATTCTGGTTTGGCGAAACCCATGATTGTGAAGCTTTGCGAAAAGAGTTTCCTGGATTTGTAAAAGGATTATTTTTGCAGACCTATGATATTAGCAGTTTTGAAGGCTGGGCATCAATACCATCATCTAAAGTGGTTGATGGTATTGGCTTGGATACTGACTACAGAGTTTTGTTTGAATGGTTTGAGAATAACATATATGCATTTAATACAGCACAGTACCGGGTTGAACATTGTGATAAAGCATCTAACATCGTGGTAAAGGCTTCTGCAGGAACAGGAAAAACCACAGTTATGATCGACAGGATCCTGTATTTAATGCATATGGTTCCTGATCTGAATATGTCTGATATATATATGATCACCTTTACCAACGAAGCAACCAATCAGATGAATGATAAGCTACAGGAGAAGCTATTAAGCAAGTATTCCCTGACAAAGAATAAAAAGTATTTGTCATGGCTGGAACAGCAGTCACAAATGCATATCAGCACCATTGACAGCCTTGCATATGATCTTTTCAGGCGATTTGGCACAGGAGTAGGATTTGGCCGTGATTTACAGATTCAACCCATGGAAAAAGAACGAAAAGATTTGATCAAGGATCTTCTTTCTGATTGCCTTAACGAACAAAAATCAATTGATGCACAGATTGGCATGACATATTCGGAGGCGTGTCGGCTGATAGACTGCTACTGGCGGGAACTGACCAGAAAAGGATATACGATCGATCAGATCCTGGAAAAGGATTGGGGTAATGCGGATCAAAACCAGGTAGTCGCAAATTTCCAGAAGATCTTATGTGTTGTATTAAAGCAATTCGAGGAAAAATACAGACAGTTAAAACTGGATGCCAATGCTATTTCCATTAATGACTTGTTTTTTGATTTTGGCCATTATTTATTAGATAAGCGGCTGGATTGTAATGGCTTGGATATGAGATATCTTTTTGTTGATGAGTTTCAGGATACAGATGCAACCCAGATACGCACCTTTGCAAATCTTGCGCGGACAATTGGTACAAGATTATTTGTGGTTGGGGATGTTAAACAGAGTATTTATGCATTTAAAGGCGCTACGGATCAGGCTTTTGATATTCTTGAGTGGGAGATGCAGGGAACGCTTCGTTATTACAGCCTGAGAAATAACTATAGAACATGCTCTAACATAATGAAGATCATGGAGAAGTATTTCTTTGCATGGTCACAGGAAGGCTTGCTGCGATATGAAGAATCTGTACGGCCTTTTAAGAAGGACATCGGAGAAGTGCATATGGAGATGGTTTATAAAAAAAGTGAAATACCTTCGCAAACCATGAATGTTATTAATCAGGCACTTCAGGATCTTGAACTGGATGTCAGGTCAGGCAAAAAGAAGATTTCTGAACAGACAAAAGTGGCAGTTATTGTGAGAGGTAACAGAAAAGCAGCAGAGATTGCCAATCTTTGTCGGGCAAACGGAAAGAGTGTTGTATTAAATTCGGACAAACCGTTTTTTCTGTCGCAAGCAGTTCGGGATTTTTATGCAATGATCAGCTCCTATATTTTCGTGGATCAGCCTGTATATACATATAATTATCTAATGACGCCATATGCTGTTTATGATAGCATGATTTCCGTTACAGAGATGGAGCAGCTTAAAGGGAATCAGAAGGCTTTGAATGAATATCTTCAGAATTACACTGTTCATACAAACTGGCATAAGTATCAAAAGGAATTTCGCATCAGACCGGTACTTTCTGTGATCAGGGATATTGTAGAAAATGAGCGTGTGATCGAAAACTATATCGCACTTGATAAAGTCCGTATGTATGGCGGGGATTGGACGGAGGCCAGGAAAAACAGACAGGCTCTTATTGATGCCAAAAGCTATCAGATGAATCTTGATAAGCTTATGGAGATGATACAGCAGAGAATGGATGGGGAATTTGCTACATTATATGACCTTTATACATATTTGACCTTAATGATCTCTACTAACCGGGAAGAAATGGAACCGGATATAGAAATGGCTGATGATTATACCAGTGTTTATATTATGACAGTCCATAAGTCAAAGGGGCTGGAATATGATACGGTTATAATGCCGGCTATGAATGGAAGCTTAATTCCCCATGAACAAACTACCATTTTAATGAATGAAGAAAAAGCTGCATGGTATTACAAAAGAAACTTTTCGGAGCATATGAATAGTGTTTGGTATGATGAGCTGCGTAAAGATGCAGTACGAAAAGGTATGGCAGAAGAAACGAGAATGCTTTATGTAGCTATGACCAGGGCTGTAAATAAATTAATTCTTTTGGTCAATGACTGGGACTCTTATGAAAGCTGGTCTTCACTGATCAGAAAGGTAGGATTGATCGATGAGTAACAGGGTCTATACATATGTGAAAATAACAGAATTGAAAAAAGCATCCTTCTTTTCCCAGATTGCAGCACTGCCTCAGCTGACGATGTCTTTGGAAATGGCCAGGAGCATGGCTTTTGATATGCGTATTTTTCAACGCAACATAATGGGCTTCTCTGGCTTTTTACAAAGACTATTTCCAGGCTGGAATACCAGTGGACAAAGATTTGCTTATATTACGGTGCTGAACCATTTTCTCAGGGATAAGATCCGTTCTGCAAAAGACAAATCTGAGAGAGACTGGTTATTTGGATGCAAAAAGAATCTTTATTTTGCAATAAATAACATGATTCGTTTAGAGGAAGCAAGGGTTCGTCCGGAAGATATCCAGGATCTATCCAGGGATATCCGTCTGTTTGTAGAGATGTGGAAGAAGCTTGAGAATGCAGATGATTTGATCCATAACTTCAGGAACAGATTAGTAGAATTGCAGGATGCAGACGTCTTTTCAGATGCTGTAAATAAAATATTTAAGTTTCATGGGAGAAAACAGATCGTATGGCATGGTTTTCAGTTTCTCACGCCTATACAGCAGTATGTGTTTGACTGCTTTGGGCATGCAGGATATGATATCTACGCATTGATTCAGGATGAAGAACAATATCCGTATGCCAATCAGATCTGGGAGTATTTGTATGATCATAAGAACGGCTTTCCTGAAAAGAAAATGTGGATCAGACAGGATGCTGATATAAAGATAAATCCGTTGGGTGAGATTTTTGAAACAGGTGAAAAGACCAGTGCGTCCAATATAAGCATTGTTAAATATAATAATACAGTTGAATTTATAGAAGACATTCCGCGTATCAAAGAAGCGGGGTATTATATTTATTGTACAGATGATAGGGCTGCGAATAATATGCTGAAGGATTATTATCCTGAACAGTATGAAACAAGAAATCTGTTGTCATATCCAATTGGCCAGTTTGTATATGCACTGCATCGTATGTGGGATGAAGACCTTCAAGGCATTGTATTAAGCCAGAATGGACTGCGAAAGTGTTTTGCTTCAGGATGGCTTTCTTCTAATGGTAAAAGCAGCGTGAATTTTACAGAAGATTTAGAGAGGCTGCTGCCATATTTTGAAGGGTGTTATACAGTGGACGAATGGAAGGCTCGTCTGGATACTTTTACAGATGCCTGTCATAACGCAGTGGATGTTTTTACAGTTCAGGCAGATGATCCGGAGGACAAAAGAAAACAAGAGGATTTAGGCAATCCACTTCGCTATTTTAGTGCATTTTCCATAAATGAAAGCCACATTGCAGAAGTGATGGATATTATTGATCAGCTGATAAGGATGGCTAAGGCTTTATTTGGAGGAAATGAGCCGGTTTCTATACATGAACATATGAATAAACTGGATGGTATGCTTTATATGCACAAAGGTATGCCGAAGGAACTATACCTGGAAGAACGTGAAAAGATAAAACAAATATTTGAAGCATTGGAAAGTGAGAAGGTCAGGGATTTTCTGTGCTACCCGGGAGATCTGGCAGCAGCACTGCTGTCTTTCATGGGCGGCAGGACAGATGATGAAGAACAGAGCCGAGCAGGACTTCAGACGCTTGTGTTTAATATTTTTCAGGTTGAAGCGGCACCGATTGCTGCAAAAGAGAAAGTGCATATATGCCTGGCAGACATTTCCAGACTGCCCGGTGCAGCCGGAAAGTATGGTTGGCCGCTGGATGAGGACATACTTTTAACAATTGCTGAGTGTAATAAGAATACTTATCTTAACAATTGGATTAAAAATAACAGGTTGACCCCATTGTCAAATCGATATTACTTATACACTGCACTTAAAAATAAAGATGTGGAAATTTCCTGGATACAACAACAGGGCGAAAAGCTATACTCGCCGTCGCCATACATTACATTACTTGATAAATTGAGTGATGCACAAATACGGGGAACAGATGCACGTTCACTGGAGCTGCCATATGTAATCGGTATTTATCCGCATAAGCATCTGGAATGTTCATTTGATATTCGAGACAATGAAAAAATGTATGAGCATGATGCAAAATTGGTTTACTCGTTATGTCCGATGCGTTTTGTATATGAATACGTGCTTGGAGACAGCTCCGCTTACAGAAGTGAATATCAGCAGAACAGGGCGATTGTCCGGCTGATTCAGATATTTAGTAAGCTGCTGAAGGGAAAGTATACCATCGAGCAGATTGCCGGGCAGGTTTTTGAAATATTTCCAAACATCAGGAAAGCAGAAAAGCGTCAAATGATAGATGATGCTGCAAGGTGGCCGGTTATGGAACCGGATGATGCTTACACTACATATAAGGGTAAAAATTATACAAACTACCGTTTGAATCTTACATTCCTGGATGAAAGAATTTATGAACAGGCCAGGAAAAATGCAGTTATGCTGATGAATCAGGAGGGACGCAGGGGGATTTTTTACGACCGTGGTCAGCAGACTGGATCAAGAAACTGTGAATTTTGCCCGCATTCTGTTTATTGTATGAGTGCACTATATGGTATAGATTATAAGGGTGAACAGGGATGATAGAAAAACAATTTTGGATCAATGTAAAAGAGGCATGGATCGTAGCCGCACAGCCTAAAATTACTAATGTTCATGCCGATTCCGAAGGAACAAAAGATTTCTCTATGCCAGACGATTCTGAGGATATGGAAGTGTCATTTGATGACATTGATTTTGACAGATCTGTAGAGTCTGTAATCAGTGGCGGTGACTTTGTTATGAAAGATAGACAGGATCATGTGGCAGCAAAAGAACAAACAGTGGCACCATCCAGACCAGCGCTTGATACTGCAGCTTTTGAACAGAAGATGGGACAGCGGACATTACAGGGGTATACAGAAGCCGCCAGGCTTTTACTGCACTGTGAGCTGCCGGAGGAAATAAAAGGATTATATGAGGAACTGATTTTAAGACTGCCAGTTCTGCAGGATGCAGTTACAAAGTTTGAAGGAGTGTATCAGACAGATCTGGATCAGTTTTATGATTATTATATTCCGGAAACATTACAGCTGACGTTTGCATATCTGGAGTACCTGGACGCAGGCATCGGAGAAGACATTGTGAATGAGACCGAGAAAGAGATTATTGATGCCTTAAAACAGCTTCTTATTGCAGTAAACGATAAAGTAGATGAGATCTACAAATTTGCATCAATCGAAATCAAAGCAAAAGCAAAGGCACTTGAAAGCCTGATGAGTCAGGATGGATATGTGGATCCTAAGTTCAAACTTTGAAAAAATGCATTTTCGTTTTAGTGTGTGGATTACACCGCAAAAGATCCTTGCAAAAAGATATGGAATACGATAAAACAGAAATGATTCCTATTTTTACATTGACTTTTATTTCAAATTGTATATAATAATAAATAAGAATCATTCCTGAAAAGTAACGTGATCATAAATATTATAAGGGAGGAACTGACAATGAAATACATTTGTGATGTTTGTGGATGGGAATATGATGAGGAGAAAGGTTATCCGGAAGGCGGTATTGCACCGGGAACCAAGTGGGAAGATGTTCCGGACGATTTTGAATGTCCATTATGTTCTGTTGGAAAAGATCAGTTTTCAGCAGAAGAATAACTCTTGAATCACGAAGAAGTAATTAATGATACCCCGTTGGAAGACCAGCGGGGTATTTTTAGCAAGGAACAGACAGTATATACGCTGCCTGTGTCTTATTATAGAAAGGTAGGAATGATACGTGGCAGAGTTTACAAAAAGAGCGTTAGAAGAATCACTTAAGAGGATGCTTATGAAAAAACCGGTTAATAAGATCACGATCAATGATATTACCGAAGACTGTGGCGTTAATCGTGCAACCTTCTATTATCATTTCAAAGATATTTATGATCTGGTGGAATGGTCCTGTGAAGAAGATTCAAAAAGAGCAGCGGATGGAAACACAACGTATGATACATGGGAACAAGGCTTCTTGAATATTTTTTATGCAATTGAAGAAAATAAGCCTTTTATATTAAATGTATATCATTATGTAAGCCAGGAGCAAATCACACAATATTTATATAGAGTTGTTTATCGACTGATCAAGGATGTAGTTGAAGAATGCGCAGATGGCATGAGTGTTCGGGAAGAAGATAAGAAATTCATTGCAGATTTTTATAAATTTGCTTTTGTAGGAATAATTCTGGACTGGATACGGAATGATATGAAGACATCACCGGAACAATTGGTTGCACGAATCAGTGCACTTATTGAAGGGGATGTGGTACGTATGTTGGAGAAGTGCCGCATAGATTGAGATTCCAACAAGTTGCTGTTTTTGTTGAAAAAAACGACAATGCAGCTTTACTGTTAAAGAATTCGATGGCACGGTTGTTTTGTTGATTGCAGGAGAATGACCACTAACATATAATCAGGGCATAACTAACAAACATAAAGTCGTCAAAGCTTTAGGAGGTATGATTATGTATTATTCAAGTGGTAATTACGAGGCATTTGCTCGTCCGAAAAAACCGGAAGGTGTGGATCACAAGTCTGCTTATATTATTGGCACAGGCCTTGCAGCACTTTCAGCCGCATGCTATCTTGTTCGTGATGGACAGATGAAAGGGGAGCATATTCATATTTTTGAAAAGGATCCTATTCCAGGTGGAGCGTGTGATGGATTTGAATATCCAGGCGTGGGATATGTGATGCGTGGCGGACGAGAAATGGACAACCATTTTGAAGTTATGTGGGATCTTTTCCGGTCCATCCCATCAATCGAAACAGAGGGAGTCAGTGTTTTGGATGAGTATTACTGGCTGAACAAGGAGGATCCTAATTATTCACTTTGCCGTGCCACTGTAAACTGTGGAGAAGATGCACATACAGACAAGAAATTTGCAGTTTCTGACAAAGCCCAAATGGAGATTATGAAGCTGTTCTTTACCCCGGATGAAGATTTATATGATAAGCGTATTGATGAATTCTTCGATGATGAAGTATTTGATTCAAACTTCTGGCTCTATTGGAGAACGATGTTTGCTTTTGAAAACTGGCACAGTGCCCTGGAAATGAAACGCTATATCAAGCGTTATATTCATCATATCGGAGGACTTCCGGATTTTACAGCGCTTCGTTTTACAAAATACAATCAGTATGAGAGTATGATTCTTCCGATGGTGAAATATCTGGAAAAAGCCGGTGTGGCATTCCATTATAATACCAGAGTGGTGAATATTGAATTTCATGTTGAACCCGATAGAAAACAAGCTACACGGATTGAAATTGTAACAGAAGGTGAAACTCGCTATGTTGATCTGACAGAAGATGATTTTGTTTTTATCACCAACGGCGGATGTGTGGAGAATTCTGCAATGGGATCCCAAAATACGCCGGCACCATATGACCCGGAAATCAAGCCGGGCGGTGGATGGGATATGTGGAGGCGTATTGCAGCCCAGAGTCCGGACTTTGGAAACCCGGATAAATTCTGCTATGACAGTGAACTGTGTAACTGGATGAGTGCTACTGTGGAAACGCTTGATCAGCGTATTATTCCGTACATTAAGAACATCTGTAAAAGAGATCCTTTCACCGGAAAAGTGGTAACCGGAGGCATTGTAACAGTTAAAGATTCCAGCTGGCTCCTGAGCTGGACCATCAATCGTCAGCCACAGTTTAGAACTCAGCCGAAAGATCATTGTCTTGTATGGGTATATGCACTCTTTAATGACAGACCTGGTGATTATATTAAAAAACCGATGCGAGACTGTACAGGAAAAGAAATCTGTATGGAATGGCTGTATCATATCGGTGTGCCGGAAAATCAGATTGAAGAACTTGCAGAGAACAGTGCCAATACAGTTCCGGTTATGATGCCTTATATTGACGCATTCTTCATGCCCAGAAATGATACAGATCGTCCGAAGGTGGTTCCTGACGGGGCAGTGAATTTTGCCTTTATCGGTCAGTTTGCAGAAACAGCCAGAGATACTATTTTTACCACAGAATATTCTATGAGAACCGGCATGGAAGCAGTGTATACACTTTTAGACGTGGATCGCGGTGTGCCGGAAGTCTGGGGCAGTACCTACGATGTGAGAGATCTGTTAAATGCTATCGTAAAGCTTCGTGATGGAGAAGCTTTGACGCAGATGAAGCTGGGATTGAAAGAAAAAATAGCGATTAAAAAGGCCTTAGGGTTTATCGAAAACACAGATGTTGAAAAACTTTTGAAAGAATATGGTGTTATTTAACTGAATCAAGCAAAATTCAAGTAAGATTCCCGCATCAATTGGGGAAAACAATAAGCAGTGTGAGGAAACTTGCTATTGGATGTGCTTGTGAAGAAAGACAGGTGAAAATTTCTTGAAAATCAAGGAGTTTGAGCCTGTCTTTTCTATTTTATAAAAACATATGGGCGAAAAATATGATGTGAGGTGATATTATAGTGGATTGACAACATAGCATATATCGGATACTATTAAATAACGCAATGCGTTATTTTGGTGGGAGAGTTTTA
>OLPR01000819.1_pt1 | contig 27282 bp, 20 predicted proteins | sample 1672761 | NCBI WGS metagenome assembly OLPR01 (sample SAMEA3136721, study PRJEB25190) | human gut metagenome | biome: human gut; feature: human-associated habitat; material: faeces | place: Austria | collected 2013 | reverse complement strand
CCCGCGGCCTTTTGGTCCCGAACCAAACGCGCTACCAAACTGCGCTACACCTCGACAAAAATGGAGCCAATAATGGGACTCGAACCCATGACCTGCTGATTACGAATCAGCCGCTCTACCAACTGAGCTATATTGGCAAACCCAACGCGAATTATTATAACAAAACTTTGGGATTTTGTCTAGAGGAAATTTCCTATTTTGCCTTGTTTTTTTGTGTCATACTTTTCAGCAACGCTTTTCCTGAAAAATGCTATCATCATATGGTGTTCTCCTTGACTGCGCGTGGGGCATAATGGGTTTGCCCTTGACATATGTGCTATGATGCATAAGAGGAGGTGCCTTCCATGCAGGCTGGCTTTGTATCTTTAGAGATGCTGTATCCTTCTTTAATGCTGGATATCCGTTATGCCACATCACATAATTTAGCCGGAGAACCTCTGGACGGCTATCTTGCACCCAAAGCTTTAGCTACGCAGGAAGCTGCCCAAGCCCTCGGACAGGCGTTGCGTATCTTTGACAGACATGGCTATGGGCTGTGCATCTATGATGCCTATCGGCCGCAAAAAGCTGTGAACCACTTTTTGCGTTGGAGTCAAACCCCGGAGAATGGCCGGACCAAGGCGGAGTTTTATCCTGAGCTGGAGAAAAGTGCCTTGTTTGACCTGGGATATATTGCTTTGAAATCCGGGCATAGCCGAGGCTCCACCATTGATTTGACCCTTACGCAAAACGGCGTGCCATTGGATATGGGGAGCTGTTTTGACCGCATGGGCGACATATCACATCATGACTATACAGCCTTGCCCAGAGACGTGCTGGACAGGCGTCACCTGCTGCGTAGGGTGATGGAGGATGCAGGATTTACTGCCTACGAAAACGAATGGTGGCACTACCGGCTGAATGCCGAACCGTATCCAGATACCTATTTTGATTTTGACATTGTGTAACATTGAAACCGCGCCGTACTGCACCTTTAGAGGTGCTGCACGGCGCGGCTTTGCATTTGTGATGCTCTATGCCTTATTTGCGGATCTCTACCTTGGTGCCATCCTGCTTGCAAATATGTCCCGCAGGAATCACACCCCGGACGCTGGTCAGCGGATATACCCGGGAGCCTTTCCCTACAACCGTTCCCGGATTCAGCACGGAACCGCAGCCGATTTCCACATCGTCTGCAAGCATCGCGCCCACTTTCTTTCTTCCGGTTTCTATGCGCTCCTGGCCGTCGTGGATCACCACCAGGCTTTTGTCGCTCTTCACGTTGGAAGTGATGGAACCGGCTCCCATGTGGCTGTGCCAGCCCAGAATGGAGTCGCCCACATAGTTGTAGTGGGGTACCTGTACCCCATCAAAAAGGATCACGTTTTTCAGCTCCGTGGAATTGCCTACCACACAGCCGTCCCCAACCAGCGCATTGCCGCGGATGAACGCGCACTGCCGCACCTCGGTCTTTTCACCGATGATGCACGGCCCGGTAATGGAAGCCGTGGGCGCTACCGTAGCGCTTTTTGCAATCCAAACATTTTCCTGAGGATGATCGTATGCTTCCGGGTCCAACGTGGGCCCCAGCTGCATAATGGCCTCTCCAATACCATCCAGCGCCTCCCAGGGATAGGTTACACTCTCCAGCAGCGTCCGCGCGCGGGTATGGGTCAGGTCATACATGGATTGAACAGTCATCATGGTTTATTGCTCCTTTCATGATTCCAGCGCATACGGTCAACCGGCATCATATGCCCGTAGCAGCGTTTTGTAGAAATCCACCGCGGGGGGTAACGCTGCTGCGTGCAGGTTTTCGTTGACTCCGTGTATGCTGGCGTATTGCTGAGCGTCAATTTCAATGGGTGCAAAGCGCAGCGCGTTATCACATACATCGCCATAATACTTGGCGTCTGTACCGCCGGTCATGACATAGGGTACCACACCATAACCAGGATAAATCTCTCCGGCAACTTTCTCCAGCAGCTTAAAGGGCGCGGCCTGGTAGTCCACTGGCTTACAAGGATAATCCTGATACAGGATCTCCGTCTCCAGGTTATATTTCGCGGCCCGCTTGCGCAGAAGCGCAATGCTTTCCTCATTGGGCTGGTGGTGAATAAACCGCAGGTTCGCCGTCACATAGGCTTCCGAGGGCAGCACGTTGAGCCCTTCCGCTCCCTTGGCCGTGGTGAAAGCGCAGGTAGTCTGCATCATGGCCGCTCCTGCGGGGCTGATGGCCGGCATTAACTTTTTCACCAACGGACCGAAAAGCCACAGATTCGCAAAAATCAGCTTCATGGGGAAACCCATGTTGGGGGCCATCCGGCTGAACATCTCCCGCACGGTGGGCGTTATCTCTACGCGGAAGGGACTGTGTTGATCTATGTCGCTCATGAATGCGCCCAGCCGCGGCAATGGCGTATGCTTGCCCGGCGCACTGGCATGACCACCTTTGCCCCGCGCGATAAACTTTACATCACCGTACCCCTTTTCCAGCACACCCACGATGCAGTAGCGGCCTTTTACTCCTGCGATGGGCTCTTTGAGGATCATGCCGCCTTCATCCACCAGCATGCCCAGATGCACGCCCTGCTCTTTTAAGTATGCCACAATGGCGGGAGCGCTGTCTCCGCTCCATTCCTCAGTACAGGAAGAGGTGATGTACACATCCACATCCGGCTGCCAGTTTTCCTTCAGCAGTTCCTCCAGGGCCTGCAATTCGCACATGAGGCTTCCCTTGGTATCCACCGTACCACGGCCCCATACGCGCCCAGCCGCATCAATGTCCCCGGAGAACGGCGCGTGCTCCCAGCCTTGCTCGGTGGCAGCCACTACATCGTGATGACTCATGAGCAGAATCGGCTCTTTTTTTGAGCTTCCTTTCCCTGGCAGGCGAAGCACCAGGCCCGCCCCGGGGTGCGCCACCTGGCAGGCGGCAAACACACGGGGAAACAACGCCGGAAGAGACTCCTGGAATTTTTCAAATTTGCTTCTGCTTGGATCAAAACGGCTGGAAACTGTTTCCTGCCGGACCATGGCAGCAAGTTTCTCTGCATAGGCGCGCGCCCGAGCAGCATCTGCCTTGGGCGGCTCAGCAGTCAACGCAGGTGTTGGCTTGAGCATGGCTGCCCGAATCACAGCAATGGCCAGCAGCGCAACCACCAGCAAAAGGATTCCATAAAGCACGATCATTTATGAAGTGCCCCTTTCTTATAGAAAAGCCACGCCACCGCAATGGTCAGCCCGCCAATAACGATCAGCAGTACGCTGGTCTGGCGAATCATGGAAGGCATCAGGATACACACAAGGCTGGCAACCACCAGAGGAATGGCCGCAAATTTCTTTCCCTTCAAAAAGTACTTCAGCCCCAGCGCGCCAAACAGCGCAGGAACCACATTGTCAAAGGCGGGGGTTAAGGCAGGGTTTTCCAGGATGGGCTGCAAGGGCACCAGCAGTGCCACGCCCAGCGCCAGCACCACCACCGTCACCAGGGAACTGGTGGCCACGGACAAGGTGGAGATCACCTCGTTCTCCGGGGTACCTACTTTGGCATTGGCCAAGTCCCGGGCATTGATGGCACAGGGAATTTTCAAGTTGGAAAGGTTCCCTGTGATGAAACTCAGATAGCTGGCGCCGCTTCCCAGCATGGGCACGTAAATCAAGTACTCCACCACACTGGTGGGATAGTAGATAATGGCTACATTGAGAAAGCCGCGCCAGAATACATGCATGTCCGGTACCGTGTCCAAAGCCCAGCCCATGAGAAAGGGCATGCCCACCAGTGCAATCAGGCAGACCAATGTCCAACCGCGACCCAGACGGTGAATCCCATTGTTATACTGCTCAAACCAGCGCTGCTTTTCCTCCACGGTGGTCAAAGGGCGTTGCGTTTCCATCTTCGTATCCTCCTTTACAGCAGCGCATGGAGACCCACGGCAGCAGCCATAGCCACCAGCATGCTGGCTGCCAGGTCAAAGTTCTCCAGCCAATGTGCTTGCTTTTTTCGCTCAAACCATTCGCACACAGCCATGGCCGCAGCAGCCACCAGTGCCGTGAGCAGCGGCAACCAGCTTGCCTGAGCTGCCTGACCCACATAGCTGCCGATATAAGCCGCGCACATGCCCACAAACATGGCTACCATGGCCCAGTCGCCAAAAGAAGCCTTAGCCTCTCCGGGCTTCTGCGCCTTGTTCCCGCGCAACTTTTTGCTGTATGCTTTCAGGGTAAACAGGCACAGCAGCGCACCGCCCAGAATGCCGCAGGTCATGACCAGCGCGATGGTTACGTATGCCTGGGGTGTCAGCTCGGAGATTTTCAGGCCGGACAGCCCAATTCCCGTGGCGGCAATCTCAGCCACGTTGACCTCGTATTGCAGATTGCCAATCACCGACAGCCGAAGCCAAGGCAGCGGAATGCCCAAGCTCCCCGACAGGGCGATCACCCCCAGCAAAATGCTGAAGGCAGGCAGCAGCGTAAAGGTTGCGCTGGAAATGACCGTTTTTTTCAGTACCGCACGATCCATGCCCAAGCGAAGGCCGGCACGCCAGCTTTTCACCATAAAGGTAACGCACATGGCAACCACCAACAGAATCGCGCCGCCCACCAGGGCGTACAGAATTGGAGCATTCAGCTGTTCCAGCAAATGGTCCATTGCTTCCCCTCCCCAATCACACAAAAAGCGTATACGTTCCATGCAGCAAATGCACGGCATTTTTTTATTATAGCTGCCTGTAACAGGGAATGCAAGTTTTCTCTGCTGGTCGTCTGGTATTTTGATGTAGAGCTACAATACATGTGGTACAGGCCGGAGAAGTTGCACCTTGAGCGCTAAGCTGATATAATAAATTGTAGTAGCAACCAAGAGAGTCTGGAAGTCCAGCGCAAGCTGTGTCATCCACAAGTGTACCCCAAAAATCGCTTTCACGTCTATTTCTGGCCGCGCCGTCACAATGGCTCTGTGCAAAATCTGATCTTGTATACCTGCCCTTCTCCGGGCAAAGCAAATAGATGCATGTAGGTTATGGTAGCGGAAGGACGTTGGAGTACCGTGAACTATCGTCTTACGCATCCGGAAGCATCCGTGGTTACCCGAAGGCTGGAAAGTGATGACCCCGCAGACATCGCGCAAAGCATCCGTATGCTTGATAGTTCCGTGGATATTTACTTCACTCGAACCAATTTTACCGGTTACCAGGCAATGCTGGAAAAGGGATTCTGCGCTGACTTGTCTGGTGAAGCTGAGCTTAGCCGCCAGGTCAACGATATGGCGGATTGCATAAAAGACGCTGTAACCGTTGACGGGAAAATATGTGCCGTACCATATGGGGTGATCTTTGGCAGCTTCAGTACCCTGGGGTGTTCCCAGGCTGCCTTTGATACGTTGGGCATATCCATCAGCGAACTTCCGTCCAGCACGGACGAACTGCTGGACTGTATTCTGTCATGGATTGAGGCAGGTATGCTTGATGACCTGTGGCTCCACGATTTGCACCAGGATAGCAGCATATTGTACGGTCTGACATTGAATAACTATATATCCCATGCGCGTCAGGACGATGGCATGGTGGATCTGACGTCCTCGGATTTTACCGCTTTGATGATGAAGCTCGATCAGATCATACAATGGATCAATACGCGCGACCAACCGGACGATGATGCACCGGCGCTTTTCTCGCAGAAAAGCCTGGGCTACTTTCTAACAAGCCCAGAGGACGACGACTGGAAGATGCTGCGTTTGACGCCTTATCCAATGATGACGCCGAGTTTTGACGTGTGCTTGAATGTAGCGGTCGTAAATCCGTTGTCCCGGCATTATGAGGAAGCGGTTAGCTTCCTGGAATGCGTCCTACAGGATATGGAGCCAGAAGCGGCAATGCTTCTCTGGCCTTCCCGTGCGCAACCGGTGGAAAACCCGGACTATGCCCAGGAATGGGAATACTGCCACCAGGAGGTGCTACGCCTTCAAGCAGCATTGGAGACAGGCGAAGGCTCGCCCCAGCAGAAGCAGGCGCTTACGGATGCACTGGAAGACGCACAAGCGGCGATGGAACTGGTGGAGGCAAGTCGTTGGCGCATCTCGGAAAGAACGGTTTCCTCTTATCTGGCGGCTGTTCCTGCTCTTGTTGTGCAGAAGGATAGCATATTGAACCTGGTCTATGACGCAGGGGGCTTGGCAATCGAGCAGCGGTATGGTGCGCAGCAAGCAACGATGGAAGAATTGCTGCTTGCCTTTGCCCATCTGTCGGAATCCATTGCCAAGGAAGAATAGCCAACGCTGTTTCGACGAAAACGATGTACTTATCAATTCCGAAAATGAACGGTGGTGGTCAAAACATATGGCTCCAAACGAGTATAGCAAAGCTGAGATCATGCTAGCCTATGTTTAGGCCACCCCCAAAGGTTGTTTATTACGGCATTTTTGGGCAATTTGAGCGTGCAGCCATAACGCACTGGGGAAAAATAGCTTTATCTCATTTGCTTTATGATACTTTCTTCTGCGTAAGTATCTAACAAAAATGTATGTACTTGTTTTCTTTATGCATCAATGCTACCATAAATCTGCCTGTTAGGCAATCGATGATTTTGAAGGAAGGTATTGGTATGAAAAAGAATCTTGGCGTCGTACAGGCCGTATATCCCATGCCGGTGCTCATTGTCGCAGCATATGATGAAAACGGGAAAGTGAATGCCATGAATGCGGCATGGGGGATGATTTGCAACACGGACCGCATAGCGCTGTTCATTGACGAAGACCATAAGACAACCCAGAACCTTTTGAAAACAAAGGCATTCACAGTCAGCCTGGCTGACCGTGCGCATATGGATGTGGCGGATTTCTTCGGCATCGCCACCGGAAATAAAATGACGGATAAATTTGAACGAACGGGCTATCATGCCAGCAAGAGCCAGTTTGTCAATGCGCCCATCATTGATGAGTTCCCGGTAGTGATGGAGTGTGAGCTGGCAGAGGTGACCAGTACCGACAGCTTCTATGCCATTGTGGGCCGTATTGTCAATACGGCCGCGGAGGAAGCAGTGCTCTCGGAGAATGGCAAGGTAGACCCGGTACGTCTGAATGCGTTGATTTTTGATCAATTCCAGCATGGCTATTATGTTTCTGGCGAGCAGGTGGGCAAGGCCTGGCATGAAGGTGCAGGCCTGATGAAAAAGTAACTGCTTGGCTTGAATCCCCAGCATCTTGCTTTCATTTCTTGAGCGCATGCAGAGGGTGAATGGTATGGCCGTCCGAAAAGACATGCAATGATTTCCGGTGCCGTATCGCATGCCAAAATTATGTGACGTTCCCGCATCCCTGAATAAACGCAAAATTCAGGGATGCTTTTTTTCACATGCTTCTTTGCATAAAATTACTGTGGAAAATGCAGTCCACAGAACTTGGGATGAAAGGCGTAACGGTGGGCGTTGAGAAAATGTACTGGATGCCTGGATATGTAGTGCTCTTGCGGAGAAGAAATATATGGATATTGGATAGAGGGCGCTGGGGCCAAAGAATATATCTACCACACCTGAAAGGCAGCAAATAAGCGGCATTGGGGGATTGCACGTGAGCGGCGCAAGGGGGAAGGGCCATGAAAGGCATGACTGCCAGAGCCATCATGGATGCAGTATACATCAGAGTGTTCTCTTGACAAAATACTATCAAATTGATTATAGTGAGTTTGACGGTGTTTACTCCCACATCATAACAGGAGGGAAAAAAGGAATGAACATCAGAAAATGGTTGAGCTTTGTGCTCGTGGCTGTGATGCTGAGCACAGCATGTGTTGCCAGTGCCGCAACATTCACTCCGGGCGAGTATGAAGCGTCTGCACAAGGCTTTGGTGGCACGATTACCGTAAAAGTGACAGTGGACGAAGAAACGATCACTGCCATTGAAATCGACGGTTCAGGGGAGACGCCTGCGCTGGGCGGTGCTGCCATCGAGCAGTTTACCCAGGCGTACGTGGGCAAGGCGGATGCCGATGCCGTGGATAGCGTTACCGGCGCAACCATCACCAGCGAAGCCGTGAAGACGGCTGTGGCCAGCGCACTGGCTGCCGCGAAGGGTGAAGCAACGGAGGTAGCCGAGATTGCCTTTGTGCCGGGCACCTATGAGGGAACTGCTGCCGGCTATAATGGTGACGTTGTACTGAGCGTGACGTTTACCGAAGATGCCATTACGGGCATTGAAGTGGTATCTTCTGCCGAGACGGAGCATGTGGGCGACGTGGCGTACGATATCCTGTTCCCGCAAATCATGGAATACACTTCCACCGGTGTGGACAGCGTGTCCGGTGCAACCTTTACCAGCCGCGCTGTGTTTAATGCCGTAAACGATGCTGCGGAGCAGGCCGGCTGCGACATTGCTGCCCTGCAGACCGGTGCGAAGCCCTTTGCCTATGAAGCGGAGGAAGCCATCGAAGGCACCTATGACGTGGTCATCGTTGGTGCCGGTGGCGCGGGTATCGCTGCTGCCGCGCAGGCTGCGCAAAATGGTGATACCGTACTGGTGATCGAAAAGAATGCCGAAGTCGGCGGTAATACGCTGGTTTCCGGTGGTCAGTATCAAAGCGTAATGCCCTACCTGGTCTGGGACCCCGAAGATCCCGATGCGACCACCGGTGTTGGCTTTGATGGCAATACCTACAACAAGGTAAAGTCCGTACAGGGCTGCATTGACGAGCTGAAGACCATCCTCGCATGGAATGAGGACGAGTTCGATGCCGACTACTACAAGGATCATGAATACGTCGCTGGGGACATGAAGGAACTGTCCAAGCATGGTGTCCATGCGGACTATCTGCCTGTTCTTCAGGAGCTGAAGGCTGAGATTCAGGCGTACCTGGACTGGGCACAACCCCAGCTGGATGCTGGCGTACCGGAGAATCAGCTCACGCTGTTCTCCACGCTGAACCTGCACATTTTCCAGACCTACTATGGCGGACTGCGTCAGAGCGCGGATGGCAGCGAATGGATCTATGGCGACATCGATCTTGTTACGCAGTTCATCGTGGATGGCCAGGAGCTTAAGCCTTGGCTGGAGGCCATGGGCTCCACCTTTGTGGAAGATACGCAGCCCACTCTGATTGGCGCACTCTGGTATCGGGAGAACGAGTTCATTGGTGCAGATGTGGATACCGATGGCGACGGCGAAACCGAGAGCTATCCCGGACGCTGGGGCACCTATTTCGTTGCGCCCATGAATGAATTCCTGTCGGCTAACGAAGCCAATGAAATCATGCTGCGCACTACCGCCGAGAGCCTGATTACCGATGAATCCGGCCGTGTGACCGGCGTGAAGGCTACGCGCTACGATGGTACGCCGGTAACGGCCTATGCCACCAAGGGTGTCATTCTGGCTACCGGTGGTTATGCAGCCAACATTGACATGGTGCTGGATACCAACATCTACTGGTCCAATGAATACCTAACCAGCGCCACCAAAACCACCAACCGTTCTTCTTTGACCGGCAGTGGCATTGAAATGGCGGTGGAAGTTGGCGCAGCCACAACGGGCATGGGCTTTACGCAGCTGATGCCTATCTCCTGGGTGGATAACGGAAACCTGGCCTTTGGCGGCGGCAATTATGCCGTGTACATCAATCCCACAACGGGCAAGCGTTTTGTGGACGAAGGTTCCGAGCGCGACGTGCTGTCCCTGGCCGAGTTTGAAAATGGCATGGAAGTGAATGGCACCAAGGGCGTCTTCATTGAAATTTACAATGCGGCAGAGCCCATTCCCGGACCGATCCAGCTGGCTGAAGGCGACTATGATGGGCGCTATTACACGCGCAAAGCGACGGAGCTTGGCGAACTGTTTACGCAGATTGGGGTAGAAGCCGATCCCGAAGTGGTTCTGGAGACGATCCGCAAGTACGACATGGCCGTGATGGGACAGGGCGAATTTGAGGATGTTGGCAAGTCCATCGCCTCCCGTACCATTGGCGATGTGGAGAAGAACGAGGATGGCAGCTACAACGTTGACACCTATGACCTGGAAAACACCACGCTGCGTATCCGCATGATGGCTCCTTCCACGCACCATACCATGGGCGGCGTTTCCGTGGATACGGAACGGCATGTGCTGGATGCTGAAGGAAACATTATTCCCGGTCTGTATGCTGCGGGCGAAGTAACGGGTGGCATCCATGGTGGCAACCGCCTGGGTGGCAATGCAATCGTTGAAATCTTCGTTTCCGGCAGAACAGCGGCAAACGCCATTAAGGCGGACGCCGAATAAGCGTGTTGCACACAAATTGAACCCATAAGCACAGCGTTGCCCCTGCATGTTTTGCAGGGGCAACGCTTTTATTCGGATCGGTAAAAACTTGGCTGGATGCCGGCTTACATAAAATATTTTATATCTGTGGGAGATGGATGCTATAAAATATGAATAAAGTAGCCCGACCAAAAGCAAAAAATGGCAAGTCAAAAGTAAAATAGAAATATTGCGTCTATTTTTAACCATATGCTACAATTTCAACGTGAAAACGAAGGGGCAATCCTTTGAAATTGACATTGCTAGGAACGGGCGCCGGGGAAGGATACCCGGGGTTTTGGTGTGAGTGCACAAATTGTGCGGCAGCCAGAAAACTGGGCGGAAAAAACATACGGGGCAATGGTTGTGCCATGCTGGATCAGGATGTGCTGATCGACATGAACGAGCATTTTTTTGAAATGGTGTCCCGGATGCAGATTCATCCGTCGCAGATAGATACGCTGCTGGTGACCCATCCTCACCGGGACCATTTTACACCGGTGTTACTTACCCAACGGGCCATGCCAAAGGAATGCGTGGGCATGTCTGCGGCACAGCTGCATGCGTATATCAGCCCCTGCTTTACATGGTTGCCGGAGATGCATATCTTCGGTAACCGATATGTGGAGGAGGCGATTCGCGCCGTTCCTGGATTGATGGAGAGCGCGGAACGCTGCCGCTTTGCTTTTCATTTGCTGGAAGCAGGCAAAGTGGTCCAGGTCAAGGAGAACTTGTCAATATTGCCACTGGAAAGTATCCATACTGAGATACCTGGCTATGCTTTCAATTATATTTTGCGGCGGGATGGCAAGACGATCCTGTATGCATCGGATACGGGCGGTTACCCGCCGGCCATGCTGGACATACTTCTGGCCCAAAAGTATGACTGCGTAGTCATGGAAGGAACCTTCGGCCTGGGAGCAGAGTGCGAAGGACACATGTGCTTGCACAAAAATATTCAGATGCGGGATCTGCTTACCAAGCACGGCTGCTGGGCGGGAGAACCCACGATGTATTTAACGCATATTTGCCCCCATTGGGCGCCACCCCATGACGAGTGTGCTGCCGTGGTTGCGGAGGAAGGAATGGTACTGGGCTATGACGGTCAGTCTATTGAAATCTAAAGCAAATGTGGGAACGCGGTTTGTGCGTGCCATTACCAAATATTGGCAACTTTACCTGCTTTTCTTACCGGTGATGGTTTGGTATATTATCTTCTGCTACGCGCCCATGGGCGGTATTTCCATCGCTTTCCGCAAATTCTCTGTTATTCGCGGTATAGCAGGAAGCCCGTGGGTCGGCTGGGCAAACTTTGAGCAAATGTTTTCAGCGCCTATGTTCTGGCGCGCCTTCCGCAATACGCTGATTATCAGCTTTCAAAATCTGCTGATTGGTTTTCCAATACCGATTTTGTTTGCCCTTCTGGTGAACGAGATACGGCATGCGGCGTTCAAGAAAACAGTGCAAACCATCAGTTATCTGCCGCACTTTATTTCTTGGTCCGTGGTGGGTGGCCTGGTGTACATGCTGCTGAGCCTGAACACCGGTACCGTGAACAACGTGATTGAGGCCCTGGGCGGTACGCCGCAAAACTTTACCGGGATGAATGCCTACTTCCGGGGCATTGTGGTGGTTTCTGGTATTTGGAAGAGCATGGGGTGGTCAGCCATTGTATATCTGGCGGCCATCACCGGTGTGGATGAGGAACTTTACGAGGCCGCTTATATCGACGGTGCAAACCGCTTTAATCGCCTGTGGCATATTACACTGCCGGGTATTCGCACAACCATTTCTGTAATGCTGATCCTCCAGGTGAGCAATCTGCTGAGCGTAAACTTTGACCAGATTTACATTCTGATCAACGACATGGTGCTCGAAACAGGCGAGACCCTGGACTACTACGTATACCGTGTGGGCCTGTACTCCACCAACAACTTCAGCCAGGCTACGGCGGTGGGCCTGATTAAATCCTTGATTGGTTTTGTGCTGGTGATTACGACAAACATTATCACCAAAAAGATGACCGATGGAGAGGGGGGATTTGGTGAGCCAGCATATTGTGATCAGCAAAAAAGAGCGTGTGTTCGACTGGGTGAATACCGTAATCATGCTCCTGGTCATTATCCCCACGCTGTATCCCTTCTGGTACGTGATTGTGGCCTCGGTTTCCTCCATAAGCCATGTGACCAACAGCGTGGTGCTGCTATGGCCCGATGGGCTGAACTGGGATGCTTATCAGCAGGTATTCCGCAACAATCTGGTACCTACAGCGTATGGCAATACCCTGTTTATCACGATTATCATCACACTGATGGGTACGGTCATCAGCATGCTGCTTACTTGTGCCAGTGCCTTTGTACTGTCCCGCAAGGAGCTGCCGGGGCGCAGGCTGATGACGCTGTTCGTGGTATTTACCATGCTGTTCAACGCAGGTCTGGTTCCCTTCTATCTGCTGGTGCGGGATGTGGGGCTGCTGAACACACGTTGGTCGCTGATACTGCCTTTTGCGGTAAGCACCTACAATACCATCATTATGCGCAACTTCTTCCAGGGGGTTCCCAATGCCCTCTATGAGGCAGCATCCATTGACGGTTGCTCCTACTTCAAATATTTCCTACGCATTCTGTTGCCGATTTCGCTGCCATCCATTGCAACGATTACGCTGACTTTTTTTCATGAAGTGTATACGAGTATACGCCAACGCATCGGCGTGATCATGTGCTCTATTAGCAAGGACCGGCTTTTCCGCCTGCTCCAGAATGTTGAGGGCATGATGGTTACGAACGCGCAGGATATTCTTTACACATGGGACGGCGCAAAGCATCCCATGCCCGAACAGCTACAGGCTGGTGCCTGGCTCGAAAATAACGCCTACTATATTGCGCAGCCACTGGAGCGCCTGGGGCTAACGTTGCTTATCTGTACGGAACTGCAACCCCTGCGTGCGCAAGCCCTGTATAACGCGCTGGTGAATATGGCAGCCATTTCTTTTGTTGGCTTGCTACTGCTGGCCGTTTCCCATATACAGGTACGAAAAATGCTGAGCCATTTGGAGCAAACACGGAAGGCGGTTATTGATTTGCCGGAGGGCGCGGACCTCTCTTCCCGATTGCCGGATACCTGGAATGACGAAGCGGGGGAGCTCGCGGCGGCCTTCAAGCGGCTTAACAGCCGGGTGAACGAGTATTATCATCGTCTGCTGCAGGAAGAGAAGGACAAGCGCCATGCACAGCAGATTGCCTTACAATATCAGCTGAATCCGCACTTTCTGTTTAACTCCCTTTATTGGCTTCAACTTCAGCTGAAAACCGGGACATGGACGATACGCTCAGCGATGCCATAGCGCAGCTGGGGCAGGTGCTGCACTATAATCTGGAAGAACAGCTGACCGCAACCCTGATGGAAGAAAAGCAGATGGCACAGGCCTATGTGAGTTTCATGAGCAGCATGAAGGGGAGCGAAATCTCCCTGGACATTGATTTGCCGCAATCACTCCGCTGCAGCACGGTGCCGCGCTTCACATTGCAACCGTTGCTGGAAAATGCGATTCAGCACGGCTTTGTAAAGGGCGCCCCCCTACACCTCCATGTAAGTTTTCAGGCGAAGCACGGAGGTTCCGCACTGCACATTACCGTTTCCAACGATGGAAAACCCATTCCTCCGGATCGGCTAGCGCAGTTGAATGCTTACTTACAGCAACCGGCGGAAGATCATCCGGCAGGTGGCGTAGGGCTTAGGAACATCAAGCGCCGTTTGGTACTCTTCTATGGGGAAACGGTATCCATGACAGTTGCTTCCGATGTGCAGAACACGCAGGTGACGATTACGCTGCCTGCATCCAAAGAGCAGCAAAAGGAGACAATCCGATGAATGTATTGATTGTCGATGACGATCAGATGATATGCGATGGCACCGCAAGGCGGCTGGAAAAAAGCGGCATTCAGGAAATTACCGACATAACATGCGCATATTCCGCGGAAGAAGCCATGGCAATTTTCGAGAAAAAGACCATACACGTATTGTTTTCGGACATTCGAATGAATGGACTGACGGGACTGGAGCTGATTGAGGCGGTCAAACGACTCCAACCGTACGTAATCTGTATTATTGTCACGGCGTATGATCAGTTCCAGTATGCGCAGCAAGCCATTCGCGTGGGGGTACATGAATTCCTTGTCAAGCCATGCAGCGGACGTGAAATGCGGGATCAGGCACTGCGTGCGGTGAACCGCATGCAGGACTCGGAGCCTCAACGCCGCCGAATGCTGGATGAGGCCCTGCGCTCGGCAGCCATCCAGGCAAGCAGTCCGGTGGATGAAATCTTTCGCTATCATGCCATGGAAGCCCCTCGTCAGATTCGGGTGCTGCGGTTTTCCGGTACAGGTGCATCCTTGCCTTTGCCGGAGGGGACCTGGCGATACATTCCGAAAGAAGCTGATTTTCTGCTTCTGGACGCATTGCCGGATGCTGCACTGGGGATGCTGAAGACCAATCCGGAGGTAGCCGGCATCAGCAGTCCAGGCAGTGACCTGTATGCATTGTATCAGGAAGCAGGGGAGCAATGTACAGACCGGCAAATCGTTGCCACGGCCATGCGATACGCCAAGGAGCACATTTGTGATCAACTGGATATGGCGGTGGTAGCCAATGCCATGAACCTTAGTTACAGCTACTTTAGCAGAATTTTTCATGAGGAAACGGGAATGACTTTTTCCAAGTATATGCAAAAGCTGCGCATTGAGGAGGCCGGCAAAATGCTACTGGCGGGCGAAAAGCTGGTGGAGATTGCGGCTAAATTGGGCTATCAGAACGCGGCGAACCTTACCCGTGCCTTCACCCGGGAATTAGGCATGAGCCCAAGCCAGTGGATGGATCGACAGATAAAGCAGTGATTTGTCCCATGGATCGGGAGTCCCATAACAACACCTTCGCGCAATCAACAAAGTGTTCCACCATGCGTTGGACCTGCGCATCCGCAGAAAGCGCTTTCTTATGGGGCTTTATTCATCGCTGGCGTCCCAAAGGAGTATAGTGTCCATTGCCTCCAGCAAGCCAAACACGATATGCGGCATGGATTCTTTTCTGTATGTCAACGATCGCATTTTTGTGGAAAGTGGCTGGGGACCTGTGGCATATGGCCGCCATAGTTGACAAAAAGGGAAAGAATATGCTATATTGCAAAAAAAGAAAGGAAAGGTTGCTGCACGATGGCAATACGTTGGCGGCAGACAGGGCTGTTCAGAAGGTATGCGATTATTTTTTTTCTTACCATCCTTCTGGTCGCCATGGGCATTACCATACTATTGCTGGACTTTTCTTCGGATAAATTTGTTACCTATGAATTGAATCAAATGGAAACCAACATGGTTTCCGCAGCCAATGACCTGGAAAAGCAATACACCATCTTGCAGGATGTGGCGCACCAGATTCGTTCCACCTATTCCTACCGGCCGGGGGTGCTGAATGGGGATGTGTACCGGGAAATTGAACTGCTGAAAGATTTTTCTCGATACGCAAATTATTCGCCTTTGATTGGCCGGTACTTTCTGATGTACCAGAATAATCCCAAACTCTATACGTCGGAGGGAAAAACCTCCTATTTTTCATACTATATTACAGCAGCGCTGGGCATTGATGAGGCTGCTGCGGAGAATCTGTTCCAGGAGCTTAACGCCCTTGGAAACGAGCGCATCCTGCCCATCAAAAACCAGCTTTTATTTTTGTTCCCCATACGCTTTACAAATGTCACACAAGATGTTCAGAATGCGGTGCTCTGCTTCATCATTTCGCCTGCTGAATTGATGAGTCGTATGCTGTCCGTGGCGCCGAAACTGCCGGACCACAGCCTGCTGAAGCTGCAGGGAACCGCATTATGGCAAGATGACTTAACCTGCGAAGGGGATAGCTACACGCTGTCCGTGCAGTCTGAAGAGACTATGGTGCAGCTGCAGGGCGTGGTGCACATCGAACGCTGGCCGCTTTTGCTTTCAGCAGTGCCACAATGGCTCTATCTTGGCATTGTATTGGCATTTGTTACGGTATCCGCCCTGGCGGTGCTGCTAGCATGGGCGGCTGTAAGACCATTGCAGCACTTGATTCGTAAATATGCCGCGCCAACCGATCAGCTGCAAAATGAGTTCGTGCAGCTGGACCAGCTGGTGGCGCGCATTGAAGAGGAAAACCAGCACTCGGCGCGCTTGCTCCGCGACCGCACGCTGCTGACGATTTTGCAGGGATATTACAGCGAGCGCGTTGTGGGCCGCTGGGGACTAACACCCTTGAATTTTGACAAGGGACAATACTGCGCGGCAGTGGTGAGCACCGCGCAGCTGCCCAATGAGGCAGCGGAGGACATGGTCGGGCAGATAGAAGCGCTATCCAACGAGCATGTGCGCGTGTTTGCTGTGCAGATCCAGACGGATGCCATGATCGCGGTTATCATTGGCTTTGATGCCTCCGTAGAGAAGGAGAAAACGATTGCCCAAATTTCCGAGCGCTTGCCGGAAAATATGGCGCTGTTTGTGGGGGCGGTATGCTCAACGCCACATCGTTTATCAGCCTCCTATGTGGATGCGCTTACCGCATATCAGCGTGGACAGAACCAGGAAATTATGGATATACATAGCTATGTGCTACGGATGGTGGCGGCCAGCGAGTCCGACCAGCAGACCCTGCAGGAGCAGCTGCAACAACAAATGTGCACGCAATATCAGAGTGCTTCTTCCACGTTAATCAAGAAGTGTGCTACGGAGCTGGTGGGGGAGCTAAGCACATTGGCTGTACAGAAGCATGTTACGCTGGATCATGAACGTCTAAACGCCCTTGTAACGCTTTCCAGCATGGATCTTCTTTTGAAAGACGTACAGGAAATCATTCAGCAGGCGTTCCATCGCGAGGCATCTCCGGGAACAGACCGCATGAATCAGACGGCGATGGCAATTGTGGAATATATCCATGCCAACAGCTTTGATCCCGACCTGAATCTGAGCGATATTAGCCTGCACTTTAATTTGAGTAACGACTATATCAGCTCCATGGTCAAGACGATGACGGGTCTGGCCTTCAAGGAATATGTCACGGATTTAAGAATGCGACGGGCTTGCACGTTGCTGGTAGAGCGGCGCGATATGACCATTACGGAGGTGAGCGAGGCGGTTGGATACCGCAAAGTATCAAATTTCATCAGGAAGTTCAAGGAACTTTATGGGGTAACGCCATCGCAATACCGGTAAAAAGGCGTACCCAATTTGCAGAGTTTGGTATAAATTCCGCCAAATTGATATGCTTTTCAAGATTTTGGGCATTGAATTCACCCTTTCTGTGGTTGTAAACTAGCTTCGGAAAAGCCGCCAGGGCTTTATAGAACGCCAGAGTACAAACCGGAGAAAGGGTGCTTTTTTATGCAGGGACGACAAGTGAGCTTTGGACAAAAAATTATCAAACGATTGAAGCAAAGCTGGCAATGGTACCTTCTGCTGCTCCCTGCAATTATCTATGTGGCCATTTTCCAATATGGCCCCATGTACGGCTTACAGATCGCCTTCAAGAACTATCGCCCGCGCTTGGGGATCACGGGAAGCGAATGGGTTGGCTTTGAACATTTCATTCGCTTTCTGAACTATCCGGATTTCTGGAAGATGATTCGGAATACCTTGTCCATTACCCTGTATTCCCTGTGCACCTTCCCCTGTGCCATTATTTTTGCGTTGCTCCTCAATGAAGTCCGTCAAATACGGCTGAAAAAAAGCGTGCAGATGATTACCTATGCGCCGCATTTTATGTCGGAAGTGGTTGTCTGCTCCCTTGTCATGATGATGCTGGACCGTGGAACGGGGCCGCTGAACGCGCTCATAGAGGCATTGGGGGGCACACGCACCGCCTTTATCAGCAATCCCGGGTATTTCTCGTCCATTTACGTCTGGTCGGATGTATGGCAAAACCTTGGTTGGGGTTCCATCCTGTATATATCGGCGCTGGCTTCCATCTCTCCCGAGCAAGTGGAGGCAGCCACAATCGATGGGGCGAATCGCTTCCAGATTATACGCCATGTCAACATCCCCGGCATTCTCCCGACGATTGCCATTACCTTTATCATGCGCACGGGTAGCCTGCTCTCCGTGGGATATTCAAAGATATTCCTGCTGCAGAATGACCTGAACCTGGACGCCTCGCAGGTTATCTCCACCTATGTGTACAATATTGGCCTGATTGGGGGACAGTACAGCTACTCTACGGCTATTAGTTTGTTCAATAATATTGCGAATATCCTTGTACTGCTGTTTGCCAATAAAATCGTGAAGAAGATTACGGACACGGGTCTGTTCTAAGGAGGGATGAAAGGTGCTTCCATTACAGCAAAAGGCGACTGTTGCCAAGAAGAAAAACAGGATGGGGATTTTCGACTTTTTCGTGATAGCAGTGCTGGTGTTGCTGACGTTTGCCATTGCGTATCCCATTTATTACACCATCATCGCTTCCTTTTCAGATCATCAGGCGGTAGCTACCGGTCAAGTAAACTTGGTTCCAGTGGGATTCCAACTGACGGCGTACCAGGCGGTTTTTGAGAATGACCAGATATGGCAGGGATATCTGAACACCATCATTTACACGGTGGGCGGAACGGCATTCAACCTGTTCCTGACGATTCCAGCGGCCTATGCCATGAGCAAGAAGCAGATGCTTGGGCATGGCGCACTCACATGGTATTTTCTCATTACCATGTATTTCAGTGGCGGAATGATCCCAACGTATTTGCTTTACAAGGACTTGAACCTGATCAACAATCCATTGATTATGATTATCTCCGGTGGACTGAGCATTTATAACATGATCGTGACCCGCACCTATTATCAAAACAGTATTCCAGACAGCCTCTATGAAGCGGGACGCATCGATGGCAGCAGCGAAATCGGAATATTTTTTAAGATTGCTTTGCCATTGTCCATGCCAATCATTGCGGTTATGTGCCTGTACTATGCCGTAGGGCACTGGAATGGATACTTCACCGCCTTGATGTACCTGACAAAGACAAAGTATCAACCGTTGGCGTTGGTGCTCCGGCGTATATTGATCATGAATGAAACTGCCCTGGATGAAGCGGTTGGAGCTGCGCTGGACCCGAACCTGATTGCCAACGCGGCGGCCCGGGCAAACCTGGTGGTTACCATGAAGTACGCGCTGGTAATCATTGCCAGCTTGCCCATGCTGATTCTCTATCCCTTCATTCAGAAATACTTTGTCAAGGGTGTTATGATTGGTTCGGTAAAAGGCTGATAAGCCCGGGAAAGGGCATTCAGAACATACAAGAAAGGAAGGTATCCCCACATGAAAAAATTGGTGTCCCTGCTGCTGGCGGTTGCACTGCTGGTAAGCGTGTTTTCCACGCTGGCTGTTGCTGAAGAAAAAGTGACCGTCAGCCTGCTGACCACGCGTAACTCAACTGCGACCAATGACATCGAAGACGTTTGGTTCTTCAAGTATCTGGCGCAAAAGATGAACGTGGATTTTGAGCTGGAGCAAACCCTGGAAACGGATCAACGGATCAGCCTGATGTTTGCTTCCGACTCCGTGCCGGATCTGGTATGGGGCATTGGACTTAGCAACAACGACGTGATGGTTTACGGCGTGCAGGAAGGCATGCTCCTTAACTGGAAAGACCTGATTACCCCGGAACTGATGCCCAATACCTATCAGGCCATGCAGGACTATCCTGACGCTTTCACCGCGAGCACCGCTCCCGATGGAAACATCTACACGCTGCCCATGATTACGGGTTCCAGCTACTATGCCAATACGGGCAGCTTCTCCGCTGCCATTCGTATGTACATCAACAAGGACTGGATGGACGCGTGCGGCATTACGGAGATCCCTACCACGCTGGATGAATACCTGGAGGTTCTCCGCACCTTCAAGGAAAAAGATCCCATGGGCCTGGGCGAGAACAATATCCCGCTCATTGGCAATCAGGAGAAGGATAAGACCTTTGTGTGGAATGCGCTGGGATTCCACGGCACCGCGACCCAGGCGTATGGCACTGCCTTTGACCTGAAGGATAATCAGCTGGTTCTGCCCTGCTACACCGAGGAAGCGAAAGAATTCATCACCTTCTATAACACGCTGTACAACGAGGGGCTCATCTCCCCTGACTACTTCACCCTGGATCAGACCGCTGCCCGTGGGCTCATGGCATCCGGCGTGTGCGGTGTGCTGGGTGACTCCACGCTGACTGCCATTGGTGACGCATGGTCTTCCTGGATTGCGCTGTCCCCCCTTACCAGCGATGTGAATGATGTGGCTGTGGCCGCCTTCAATCCTGGCTACTCTGTGGGGCAGCTCTACGCTTCCGCCTATACCGAGCATCCGGAAGTCCTGGCCCGCATCGTGGACTACATGTACTCTGACGAGGGCGCCCTGTACTACTTCTACGGCCCGATGAAGGGAACCGAAGAAACCCTGGGCATGGTGGATGGCTGGTATTACGATGAGAACAACCGCATTACCACGGATAAGGTAGTAAACGGTGAATTTACTGATATCAGCGAGTACGCCTACCAGTATATCAAGTCCTACTCCAGCGCGCCTGGACGCTTTGACCATTATAGCCAGACGGCTGCGGCCATGGCGGGCATTGAGTTCCCCGGCAAGGAAATGACCATTGTCGATAAGCTGACCGGCGCGGAAATTCCTTCGCTGATCATGGACGTATACACCGACGACAACAATGATGGCCACTGGCGTATTACCCAGTCCGAAGCCATGATCGACCATCTGACCGCCGTGCGCCTGCCGGATGTGTACCTCACCGCTGAGCAGAATCAACGGGTTGCGGACCTGAGCACCGTCATCAACGACTATGTAACGGCCGAATCCGCGAAATTCATTGTTGGCACGCGGCCCCTCAGTGAGCTGGACGCCTACTTTGAAGAGCTCAAGAGCCTGGGAATTGAAGAATACATTGCCATCTATCAGGAAGCCTATGCGCCCTTCCTGGAGACGCTCCAGTAATGCTCAGTTGACCACTGCGGCCGGGGATAGCCCAATACAGGCTTCTCCGGCCGTTTTTATGAACATGGAGGTAGCATCATGTTTCGGTTGTTTGACAGGACCAGGGGTGCAGCCGTATGCGTCCAGGCAGGTGAAGCCGGCTGCGTTGCTTTGGCGGTGGAAGATCTTTGCAATGACGTCCGTCGCGTGAGCGGGTTGACATTGTCCACTTGTTCGACTCCATGCGCTCAGGGTACGCAGCTGATCATTGGTACCCTTACAAATCCGGCCATCCGGCAATGGGTGCAGGAACACCATGTGGATGTATCGCCCATGGAAGGCCAATGGGAACACTATCTCATGGAAACGCTAAGCGAGACCACCATGGTCATTTTGGGAAGCGATGAGCGGGGAACCATGTGGGGGATTTATGAGTTTTGCACCCGGTTCCTGGGGGTTGATCCGCTGTATTGGTGGACGGAAAACGAACCGCGCAAGCTGGATAAGCTGGACATTCCTCACCTGCGCATCTTGGATGGACCGAAAGGATTTCGTTTTCGCGGATGGTTCATCAACGACGAGGATTTGCTTAGCGCATTGAGCGCGCAAGCGGGGAGCTATGGCCCCGTGCTGGCTCGAATCATTGAAGCGGCGCTGCGCTTAAAACAGAATCTTTTAATTCCCTGCTCTTTCCTGAATATCTTTGATCCCGCGGAGGAGGCCATTATCCGCCAGGTAACAGAACGTGGCTTGTTCATTTCCATGCATCATCAGGAACCCGTGGGCATTTCACAGCAGACGGTGGAGGATTACTGCCGTACAAAGGGAATGCCGCAGGTTAACTATGTGGATAATCCGGAGGTTTATGAGCAGCTGTGGAAACAATCCATCCAGAAATGGGCGAAATACAAGCATGTGATCTGGCAGCTGGGGTTACGTGGCCGCGGAGATCGCCCCGTATGGTATGGATGCAGTCAAATTCCCCAAACAGATGCGGAGCGTGGAGCGCTTATCTCCAAAGCCATTGCCAGGCAGCTGGAGCTGGTGCATGAGGCTTGCGGCGATGCGCCGGTTTACTCCAGCACGACCCTTTGGATGGAGGGGATGCCACTTTACCAGGCGGGCGCCCTGGATCTTCCCGGGGAAACAATTATCGTGATGTCCGACTTTGGCCCGGACCAGACCTGGCCCGATGGTTATGAGGCACTGCCGCGATTCCCAGGACACAGCTATGGCATATACAATCATCTGGCATTCTGGGGATGCGGGCCGCACCTTGTGCAGGGAAACTCCCCGGAGAAAATACGCTGGAATTTTCAGCGCGCGGTGCGCTGCGGCGATACTGCGTACAGCATAACCAATGTAGCCAATGTGCGTGAATTTGTTTGCGGCATTGCGTACATGGCAAGCCTCACGTGGAATCCCACGCAGGATGATCCCACGGCGTTTATGCAACGCTGGTGCATGGCTGAATATGGCGGCGAGGAGGCAGCAGCGTGTTCGGCGCTATATGCGCAATACTTTAACGCCTTTGCGCAGATGGATACCTCGCTTTTTCCCCGCCGTATGGTATTGATGGATGGCATGTGCCGCCGTGTTGCCATGCAGCTGATGAACATCATACGGGGGCAGGAATTGACCCAGCCTGATATTCAAAACAAGCGGCTCTTTGACTTTCCCACGACGGATGCATTCATTGCCTGGTATCGCAAGGCCACTGAGGACGGCATGGAACGCTTTGCAGCAGTATATCGCCGGGCAGTTAGCCTGCGGGAAGAAATGCCCTTGGAACGCCGCGGCTTTTTCAGCGATCAGCTCCTGATGCAAAGCGGAGTCATGGAACAATTATACACCTGGGTCTGGGCACTGTGCGGCGCAGCGGCAAACCGTAGAAGCGGAGGAGATGATCAAGCGTTTTTGCAATGTGTAGCACAAGCAGAAACAGCCATCCAGTCAGCCATACAGATAAGGCAATGCGCGGCCCATGGCCCCTGGAAAAATTGGTATGCACAGGATAAGCTGTCTGATTTTGCCGACGCCTTATGCAAAACAGCAGCTTTGAAGGATATGGAAAACAAAGCAAAGACATAATCGCAGCAAACTAAGCATATGCCACTGATACGTCCACTGGTGCCATTCCGTTTTGCATAAGAACAGCTTCGCCCCCAAAAGAGTGCTTTGTGTCCAGCATAACGGCTTGTCAAACAAGGCGCAAAGCAAAGGCCCTCCTGGGGTTACTGGAGCCGTTTGCATTCAGCCAGTCATTGAATCACTGTGGAGAAACCAGATCAACGATATAGGTAAACCGTGGCTTCCAGCCCTCCACAAGGCTGCTGCCACGGTTCCTTTTTTCTCATCCATGAATAACCCAGGAAGGTGGGGAAAAGTGTGGCAAGCATTTGATGCGTGTTGTTTTCGGAGCTATCAATAACGGACATTGAAACAAAAATGCAAAATATGGTAAGTATGCGGACAAATAAAGCGGTTTTGTCGGGGTTGGTGCAGGATCTTCCGGTTGAACTGCGTATGAAAGCTGCTACAATAAAAGCAAAGCTAAGGAAACGGAAGTGAACAAATATGAGAGCACTAAGACGGTTTGGCAGCAATCTTGCCTATGATTGCAAGCACAATAAGGCACTGTTGCTAATGATTTTGCCCATAGCCATTTATCTGATCATCTTTCATTATCTGCCCATGTGTGGTATTGTCATTGCTTTTAAGCAGTACAATTTCGCTCAGGGTATATTTGGAAGCCCTTGGTGCGGATGGAATAACTTCCGATTCTTCTTTATGTCTGGCAAGGCATGGCAGGTGACACGAAACACATTGCTGTATAATGCTGCTTTTATTGTTGTGCAAAATGTGCTGGAAATTGCAGCAGCCATCTTCCTGTCTGAAATAGCGGGCAGAAAGTTCAAGAAATTCACACAGGGCGCCATGTTCTTGCCCAACTTCATTTCTTGGGTTGTGGTGGGGGCCATTGCCTATAACCTCCTTAGTTACGATTTCGGCTTTGTAAACAATATGCTTACTTCCATGGGGCAGGAAAAATGGCCCGTGTATACCGATGCACAGTATTGGCCGGCAATCTTCATTTTCCTCAGCGCATGGAAGCATGTGGGGTACGGGTCCATCGTGTATCTGGCGGCGATCATGGGAATCAGCCAGGATATTTACGAAAGCGCAGCCTTGGATGGGGCGAATGAGTGGCAGAAAATCCGTTACATCACTCTGCCGGGCCTGCAGTCCACGTTCATCATCTTGTTGATCCTGGCCATTGGCAATATCTTCCGCGGGAATTTCGATATGTTCTATCAGCTGGTGGGGAACAACGGCTTGCTTTACAATGCCACGGACGTTATCGATACCTATGTGTTCCGCTCCCTGCTAACCAGTTATGAGTTCGGAATGTCCTCCGCCATTGGTCTGTACCAATCGGTGCTGTGCCTGGTTACGCTGATCGCAACCAACTTGCTGATCCGGCGGATCAGCCCGGAGAACGCACTATATTAAGGAGGAATGAGCGGTGACGGTGCAAAGCGTGAAATTGCAAAAAGGCATACGCAAAACAAGAGACCGGAAAGCATTTGAAATTCTGTCCTACTCCTTTATTACGCTGGTAACGGTGCTGTGCTTGCTGCCGTTCTGGCTGGTGGTCGTTGGTTCGTTTACATCGGAGGCGGAGATTTATCAGCATGGGTATTCCCTGTGGCCCCAGGAGTTCTCCCTGGAGGCATACAATGCAGCCTTCAAATACCCCGAAAAGGTGATTCGTGCCTATGGTATCACGGTATCCATTACGGTGCTGGGCACCTTCCTGTCGCTACTGTTTACGTCCATGTGCGGTTATGCCCTGCAGCGGGAAGACTTCAGGAGCCGTGGCTTCTTCACCATGTTTGTATTTTTCACCATGCTCTTTGGTGGAGGGTTGGTACCGTGGTACCTGCTGATTACCAACTATCTCAGGCTGAAGGATACCTATTGGATCATGATCCTGACGCAGCTGGTAAACGTGTACTTTGTTATTTTGATGAAAAATTTTATGCGGACCGTTCCCAAGGCGCTGGTGGAGGCCGCCAAAATTGACGGCGCCGGAGAATTCTATACCTTCTTCCGTATTGTGCTGCCCCTGGCAAAGCCTGCGCTGGCCAGCATCGGGATGTTCACGGCACTGAACTACTGGAACGAATGGCGAACCGGTATGCTCTTTCTGCAGGATAGCGATTTGTTCCCGCTACAATACTACCTGTACCGGTTGCTTAACAGCGTTGAGTTTTTGAAGAGTTCAACGGTGCCCATGTCTTCAGAAATTTCCAGCCTCTCATTTCCCAGCGAGAGTCTGAAACTGGCCATGACGGTGATTGCTACGGGTCCCATTATTCTGCTGTATCCTTTCCTGCAAAAATACTTCGTGAAAGGCATTACCATTGGCGCGGTGAAAGGATAAACCTAAACTTGGCTTTGGTGCCGGCATTGGCACAATGGATAGAGAAAGGAGATACCCAAATGAAAAACTGGAAACGATTACTGGCTACCCTGATGACCCTGGCAATGATCTGTACAGCGCTGCCATGGACGGCACTGGCAGAGGCGCAGCCCACGGAAGTCATTTTCTACTTCTTGGGTGAAGAACTTGAGGACGATAAGGTTGTTTTGGCAGCCATCAATGAAAAGCTGAAAGAAAAGCTGAACTGCTATATGACGGTTACCTATGTGCCCTTTGGTGAAGTGAACACCACTTATCCGTTGCTTTTGGCTTCCCAAACCCGCATGGACGCGATCTTTTCCGCCTATTTTACCGGTTATGGAACCCTGGCCGGCAAGAATGCCTTTATGGAAATGACGGAAGACATGCTCAAGACCTATGCGCCCATCACCTGGGAACACACGCCCAAGGAAGTATGGGATCAGGCAAAGGTCAATGGCAAGATCTACATGGTTCCCCAGGAAATGATTCAGAATATTCAGGCTACAGTGGGTATTCGCGGTGACTTGCGGGAGAAATATGGACTTCCGGAAATTACTGACTTGACATCCCTGGAAAACTACATGGCGGCTGTACACGAAAATGAGTCTGGCATTGTGCCGCTGCTCTTTGGCAGCATGTATGGTTACCTGGATGACCTGCTGATGTTTACGCCCAACGAATGGGCATCGGACGGCAATTTCTCTCAGCTTTGCATGGCGTATGATCTCACGGAGGAAGCGCCTGTGCCCTTCTGCTATCTGTATACGGATGAGTTCCGTGAGCGCTGCGAGATTGCCTATCGCTGGAATCAAAACGGCTGGATTTCCAAGGACAGCCTGTCCAATACCAATACCAACCGCGAAAATATGGCCAATGGCAAAACTGCCGTTATGCTGGATAACGCCGGTACGGTCAACTCCGCCAACGAGGACCTGAAGAAGAATGGCACCGGCGAATTTGTGGAGATCTATGATCTTTCCGGCGACAAGAGCATGCTGCGCTACGCGGCCACTGGCGGCGGTATTTCCCTCCCCATCAACAGTGAACATCCCGAACTGGTGCTGCAGATTATCGACTACCTGCGCAATGACAAGGAAATGAACTACCTGGTGCAGCGTGGTATTCAGGGTGAAGATGCCCAATGGTACTTTGCCGGTGAACTTAACGAGGATGGAACGCTCAACGAAAACGTCATTGCAGCCGGTGCGCGCAGCCAGCTGTACGGTGGAAACTGGATTTGCTGGAGCGCCTTCCGCAACTGGGATTATCAGGTCATTGAGTCTGAACAGAACAGCATTCCTGGCTATCGGGAGATCTTCTATGATATGGATTCCCGCAGCGTAAACAATATTCTCCAGTCGTTTACCTTCGACAGCAGCATGTACCAGAGCGAACTGGCCACCATGCAGAATGTTTACGAGCAGTACGGAAAGCCCCTGCGCTTGGGCTTTGTGGACCCTGCCACCGGTGTTGATGAGTATATCCAGATGATGGAAGCCGCCGGCTTGAAAACCGTTGTCGATGCCTATGTGGCCCAGGCGGCTGCCTACGTGGAAGCAAACAAGTAACAACAGGACATGACGTGAGACGGGGG
>OLPR01000818.1_pt1 | contig 27303 bp, 26 predicted proteins | sample 1672761 | NCBI WGS metagenome assembly OLPR01 (sample SAMEA3136721, study PRJEB25190) | human gut metagenome | biome: human gut; feature: human-associated habitat; material: faeces | place: Austria | collected 2013 | reverse complement strand
CATCAAGCCCGGTGTGAAGGTCAAAGCGGTGGATGCGCTGATTACGAATTTCCATCTTCCGGGTTCGACGCTGATGATGCTGGTTTCGGCGCTGTACGACCGCGAAAAGATCATTTCGGCATACGAGCTGGCTGTAAAGGAAAAATACCGTTTCTTCTCATTTGGCGATGCAATGCTGATTCTGTAAGGAGTGCATACGATGCGAAACGCGATTCATATGCTCAAATCGGTCACGAACGTTCAGATGAACAGCTTCGCGATCACGACGACGGACGGGCACGTCGTTTTCGTAGACGGCGGCTTTGATCAGGATGCGGAATACCTGCTTGAATACCTGCGCGAAATCACAGGCTCGGCGGTTCCGCACGTGGACGCGTGGATTCTCACCCACCCGCATATCGATCACATTTCCGCATTCCTGACGATCGTGGAAAAGCATCCGGATGCGATTGAATTCGATCGCATTCTGTATAATTTTCCATCGGTTCAGTTTGTTTCGTCCGAACCGCGCGATTCCTATGAACCGCTGATGCGGTTTTATCGGGATTTGCCAAAATTTGCGGAGAAGATCGTGATCTGCTCCGGCGGCGACAAATACGATTTCGGACTTGCGCATTTCGATATTCTCTGCTCGCCGGACTGTGCGCTGAATATGAATGTCGGAAACAATGCCTGTCTGGTTTTCAAGCTCTCGCTCGGCAAAAAGACGGCGCTGTTTCTCGCGGACTGCGGCGAAGAGGAGGGCGACAAGCTGCTTTCGATGTGGGATTCCAATACCCTCTCCGCCGACATTTGCCAAATGGCGCACCATGGTCAGGCGGGCGTAAAGCGCGATTTCTATGAAATCGTTCGCCCGAAAACGTGCATCTGGTGCGCGCCGGACTGGCTTTGGAACAACGACGCGGGCAAGGGCTACAACACGCATACCTTCAAAACGCTCATTACGCGCGCATGGATGGACGAACTGGGCGCTGCCGATCATGTCGTTCTCAAGGACGGCACGCAGGTCGTTTCCATGGACTGACATATTCCAATATCGCCCCCGCATACGGTGAATGCGGGGGTGTTTTTCGTGCGGATTCCGTGGGAACTGGTGCTTTCGTTTGCGATCGGGCTGGCGCTGCTGTGCCTGATCGGGTATCTGCTGCTCGCACCGATGCGGCTGATGAGCCGGCTGGTCGCAGGCTGCGTGCTCGGCGCGCTGGTGCTCGCGGTGGTGAATGCGCTCGGCGGGCTGATCGGCATTCACGTTGAAGTCAATCCGTTCACGGCAATGGCGGTCGGGTTTCTTGGCTTGCCCGGCGCAGCACTGGTAATCGCGCTTCAACTGCTGATCTAGATTGCGCGCGAGCGAATGATGCATTATTTAATTCATATACATTCCCGATTTGAATCAGTTTTTGTTAAATTTCCAATTGAACGATAGAAATCACGTTTTACCGGTTATCATTTATTTGAAGGCTTGAAACCTTCCAATCTATATTACAGAAAAGAGGGATACACATGAAGGCGAATGGAATGAAGAAGATGAAGGGCTTCGCAATGCTGGGCATTGGCAAAACCGGCTGGATTGAAAAGGATGCGCCCGTCTGCGGACCGCTCGACGCAATCGTAAGGCCAATTGCGGTTTCGCCGTGCACTTCGGATGTTCACACCGTATGGGAGGGCGCGATCGGCGAACGAACGGACATGATTCTCGGTCACGAAGCCGTAGGCGAAATCGTTGAAACCGGCGCGCTGGTCAAGACGCTGAAGGTCGGCGATCGGGTAATCGTTCCGGCAATCACGCCGGACTGGGGTTCCCTCGAAGCGCAGGCAGGCTACTCCATGCACTCCGGCGGAATGCTTGCTGGCTGGAAATTTTCGAATTTCAAGGACGGCGTATTCGCCGAATATTTCCATGTCAACGAAGCCGACGCGAATCTCGCGCCGCTTCCGGACAGCCTCGATCCCGCCGAAGCGGTCATGCTCAGCGATATGGTGCCCACAGGCTTTCACGGCGTCGAGCTCGCGGACGTGCAGTTCGGCGACAGCGTATGCGTAATCGGCGTCGGACCGGTGGGGCTGATGGCGGTCGCAGCTGCGGCGCTGAGGGGCGCTTCTAATCTGTATGCGGTCGGCTCGCGCAAAGTCTGCACAGACGCGGCAATCGGCTACGGCGCGACGGCGATCGTCAATTACCGCGAGGGCAGCATTGTCGATCAGATTCTCGAAAAGACGCACGGGCGCGGTGTGGATCGCGTGGTGATCGCCGGCGGCGACAATGATACGTTCATTCAGGCGATTCAGATGCTGAAGCCCGGCGGAAAGATCGGCAATGTCAATTATCTCGGCAGCGGCGATTACGTGCGCATTCCGCGCGTGGAATGGGGCTGCGGCATGGGGCACAAGCAGATTGCGGGCGGATTGATGCCCGGCGGCCGGCTGCGCATGGAAAAGCTCGCGTCGCTTCTCGAAACGGGCAGACTTTCCACCGCGCCAATGCTGACGCACCGCTTCAACGGCTTTGAACATATCGAGGAAGCGCTGATGCTGATGAAGGATAAGCCGCGCGACCTGATCAAGCCGGTCGTGCTTCTATAAAAAAACAGGGCGAGGGATTATTTCCCCCGCCCTTTCGCAAATTCAGATCGAGCTTTTCGTGCCCTTGCAGACCTCCGCGATTACCGCCTTGACCTTTTCATCCTTCTCCAGATCCTCGCGATGCTCCAGAAACGCGCGCACCTTCGGCTGCTTCGTCGCCGCCAGCGCGCGAACGACGTGAATGCGCGTCTCCGCATCCGGCGCATTGATCAGCGTTGTCAGCGTATTGAACGCAACCTCGTCCGTGCAGCGCCCCAGCGCGTCGATCGCCGCAAGGCGCACCTCGGGCTTTTTATCATTTACCATTGCTTTCAGCTTTTCAGCGTTTCCCTTTTGCGCGTATTTCTCGATTTTATCGAGCTTGCTTCCGAACAGACCCATTCTTCCTGCCTCCTGCTTGACAAATTTGCATTCCGGTTGTATCCTATTACCGGTAATCAGATATATACAGTAAATATATATATACTATATTCCTGATCGCCCGCGTTGTCAAGCGCAATCAAAAAGTGATACAAATAATTCACATTTACCCAAGGAGGACGCAATGAACGGCGAAAAAACGCAGAAATTAAGCCGGCAGATGCTCATTTTCTACCGGCTTTACAACGAGCGCATCATGCGCAGATTTCAGCCGCATCGGGCGCGCAATCTGTCGCAGGGGGAAATGTTTTTGCTGAGCATACTGGTCGATCAGGGGGAAATTCCGCTCAGCGTCGTCGTCGAACGTTCGACGATGTCCAAGCAGCAAATCAATCGCCTGATCAATTCTCTGGAGGAAAAAGGGCTTCTCGAGCGCGAGCGGCCGGCGGAAAACCGGCGATCGGTGGTTCTGAAGCCAACCGAAGCGGCGATTCAAATTGCCGCCGACGCGCTGTGCGAAATTGAAAGCGCGCTCTCCGGCGTCTTTGATTCGCTGGATGAGCGCGCTCTGGACGAATACCTTTCCGCGATTGAAACGATCAACCGCATTCTCGAACAGTTTCCGTCCGGAAAGGGCGAAAATCAGTAAAACTCCGCCGGCTCGTCGAGGCGGCTCAGGATTTCGCGATCAACTTTGCGATACAAAAGCAGGCAGACCGTCAGCGAAACGACCTCGGCGATCGGGAACGACCACCAGGTCGTTTCCAATCCCGCGCGGCTGAGCAGCCATGCCACCGGAATCAGCACGATCAGCTGGCGGCACAGGCTCATGATCAGACTGTAAAAGCCCTTGCCGATCGCCTGGAACACGGTGCTGAGTGTAATTCCAATCGCAGCGAGAATAAAATGCGTGGAAATGATTCGAAGCGCCGGCGCGCCAATCGCACAAATCGAACCGTCCGCCGTTTTGTCGAACAGCCCCATCAGCACATTCGGAATCGCCATGAACAGCACCATGCCCGCAGCCATGATCGCAATCGCGTACACGAGCGCAACCTTAACCGATTCATACACGCGCTTCTTCAGCCGCGCGCCGTAATTGTAGCCGACGATCGCGACCAGCCCGTTGCTCAGCCCGAACACCGGCATGAACACGAACGACTGAAGCTTGAAATACACGCCCAGCACGCTCACCGCCGCATTGCCGAACGGCATCAGAATCAGATTGAACAGCAAACTCATCACCGACGAAATCGACTGCATGATGATGCTCGGGAAGCCGACCGTCAGGATATTCTTCATCGTTTCGCCCTTCGGACGGAACCTGCGGAACGAAAGCTTCAGCTCCGGATTCTTCGTCTGATTAAGGATAAAGCCCAGAACCATGCTGAACATCTGACCGGCCACCGTCGCAATCGCCGCGCCCGCAATGCCCATTTTCGGACATCCGCAATAGCCGAAGATCATAATCGGGTCAAGAATGATGTTCGTAATCGCGCCCACGAGCTGCATGATCATCGAAAGCATCGTGTTGCCCGTCGCCTGAACGAGCCGTTCAAAGCCGATCGAGAAAAACAGACCGAAGCTGAAGATCGTAACGATGCCGGTATACGTTTCGCCGAGCGCGCGCAGTGTTTCGTCCTTCGTGCTCATTCTGAAGAACAATCCGTCGAAGAACAAACCGAAAATCAGGAACAGCAGATAGCCGAGCAGCAGAAGGAAAAAGCCGTTCTTTGCCGCGTCGCGCGCATCCTCCACGCGCTTTTCGCCCAGGCGTCGCGAAATCAGGCTGTTGATGCCGACGCCGAGACCCGTCGATACCGCAATCATCAGCACCTGAATCGGGTATGCCAGCGACACCGCGGTCAGCGCGTCCGGATCGTATTTCGCTACAAACATGCTGTCGACCACGTTGTAAAGCGCCTGCACCAGCATACTGATCATGATCGGCACGGACACCTTCGGAACGAGGCTCGTCATCTTCATGCTGCCGAGCATCTTGGATCTCTCTTGCTGCTCCATGTGCAAAAACCTCCGTAAAAAAGTCCGCCTACCGTTTTCACAGTCGGCGGCGCATTGCAAGCCGAAGAGTATAATAGCACAGTTTATATTGATATGTCAACGAATAAACCGCGCGCGAATGTAAAATATCAGTCTGGCGTGTGGATATCATCCGCTTCGCGCCTCAAACCCGCTTCTGCGGATACAGTTGATTTACATTTATTACTCTTATTTACAATACACGTATAACATCAAAGCAAGCCCATTTTTTTCCGGTGATACTGCGCGCCTTTGCTGCAAAATGCAGCTATTTATCGCATTTTTTAGCGTCCGGCGCGGATTTTGACGTTTGCGCCTTCATGTCATTGCCGTGCATCGCAGATTTAACATTTTCTGGAATTTTTTTACAGTAGAATGCTTCTCTGAAAATTCATTTCCTGCGCCGGTTCAGCGTCTTCGAGCCGTGGGTCCTTTCTGATGACGAACGCGAGAACACGCTCACGCCGGAGGAAATCGCCGCAGTCGATGAAAGCATCGCCGAGATTCGCGCACGCTCGATGTACGCGGTTCCCGAAATTGAAGTGGATTCCACCGACCGGATTCTCGCGCTTGTTACGTGCAGCTACGAGCTTCCGGACGCGCGGTTCACTCTCTTCTGCCGTGCGCTGCGCGAAGGCGAAACGCCCGAATCCGTCGCGGCAATCGTTCAGAATGCGACCGCAATGAACTAAAATTCAAGCCCAGCTTCGTTTGAAGTTGGGCTTCGGTTTTACCCAAATACCATTGCCTTTGCGCTGAAAATGTGATAAAATAGTTTGAAACATGGTATAAATGGAGGCGTTTGCATGGAATCGACCGCGCGCTATAAGCCGAGCGCTCGAAAGATCGTTTTCTTCTCGCTGATCGCGCTGGTGATCGGCGCGCTGCATCCGATTTTACTGATGTATCAGACTTTGCTGCTGGCGTGGCTGCCGTATGTTTATGTCATCGCGGCGGCGCTGCTGTATGCAGGCGGCGGAATCATTCCCGCGGCGATCATGGGCGTTGTCGGAATCGCCGGCGCGTATTGGAGCATGAGTCCAGCGATCGCGACGGTGACGCTTCCGCTCACAGTGCTGCCTGCCGTCGTCATCGTTCTCGGCATTCGCGCGCGAAAACCGTTCTTTATTCAGCTTCGAAACGCGCTGATTGCCGCCGTTGCAGGCGCGCTGCTCGCGATTGTGCTGGCAATCGCGCTGATCGGCGGCGATATGGTTTCGCAATTCATGGATATGCTCCGCTCGATTTCCGACGGCGCGATGCCCTCCCTGTACGAAATCTATCTTCCCGTGCTGGAAAGCCGCGGCGCAAGCGTGACCTACGAGCAATTCCTCGCCGCCTATCGCGAGGTGCTCGCAACGATGCAAATCCTTTATGAGACGAACCTCGCCGGCGCAGTGCTTGCCGATTCGATTGTGACCGCGTTGATCGCCGCGCTCTGGGGCAACTGGATTTCCGCGCGGCACGGCGACGCAACCGCAGAATCGTTCATCGGTCTCGCCGGCTGGCATATGCCCTCGAACATGACGATCGGGCTGTTGCTGGCATTGGCGGCGGGCGGCATACTCGCGGCGATTGGAATGCACGGCGCGGAAATCGCCTGGGCAGCAATCAGCAATATCGCCTCTCTCGCCTTCTGCGTCCAGCTCTTCGCGGCGAACGATCGCCGTCTGAAAGCCGCGGGCGCAACGCGCGGCAGGCGCACCGGCATGGGCATTCTGCTGTACGTGCTGATTCTGATCGTGCCGATTGCAAAGATGCTCGCACCTCTCATCGGCGCAGCGTCGGCGCTGTTCGGACGCACCGGCGCGGTCACGCTTTGGAAGCAAAAGCATGATCAATCGGACAATTCACTGTAAAAAAACGAACGGAGGAAATGAAGATGAAAGTCATTCTGCTTCAGGACGTCAAGGGAACCGGCAAAAAGGATCAGATCGTGGAAGCGTCGGATGGATTCGCCCGCAATTACCTGATTCCGCGCAAAATGGCGCGCGAAGCGACCTCCGAAGCGATCAACGCAATCGAGAAATCGAAGAGCGCCGACAAGCATCGCGAGGACGTTCGCCGCGCGGAGGCGGAGGAACGTTCGCGCAAGCTCAAGGGCAAGGTCGTTCAACTGACCGTGCGCGGAGGCGAAAACGGCAAGCTCTACGGCGCAGTCACGAACGATCAGATCGCCGAAGCGCTGAAACAGCAGCACGGCATCGAGATCGACAAGCGCAAAATCGAAATGGAAGAGCCGATCAAGACCGCGGGTCAGTCGTTCGTTACGCTGAAACTGATGGCGGGCGTGTCCACGCGCATGATCGTAAATGTAAACATCGTCACCAAATAATCTTTTCGCCGGTGAATCCGGCTTTACGGCAGGGTGGAAACCATGGAGCAATACAATCTTCCGCAGGAAGGCGTGCGCATTCCGCCGAATCACCCGGAATCCGAAAAGAGCGTACTCGGCGCAATGATCCGCTCGCGCGAAGCGGCGCTGCTCGCGATTGAAACGCTTTCTCCGGATGATTTTTACGACCCCGCAAATCGCGAGGTCTATTCCGCTATGCTCTCCATGGCAACCGCGTCGCGCGAAATCGATCTGGTCACGCTTGATGAAGAGCTGACACGCCGCGGAAAACTGGACGCAATCGGCGGTGCGGCGTATCTGGTCGAGCTCAGCCGATCTGTGCCCTCCGCGGTCAATGTGCAGGCGTACATTCGCATCGTGGACGAAAAATCCACGCTGCGCAAGCTGATCGCCGCATCCGAAAACATCTTAAAGGAATGCTACGCCGCCGAAGAGGAGACGCAGGACATTCTCGAATCCGCTGAAAAATCGATTTACGATATCACGATGCGCAAGGGCGGCGAACAGCTTCAGCCGATTCAGCCGGTTCTGCTCAGCACGTTTGAAAAGATCGAACTGCTGGTTAAAAACAACGGCAAAATCGAAGGTGTGCCGACGGGCTATACGGAGCTGGACGATATGCTGACCGGTCTGCACCCGGGCGAACTGGTGCTGGTCGCGGGGCGCCCGTCGATGGGTAAAACGAGTATCGGCATGAACTTTATCGAAAACGCGGCGATTCGTGCGGGCAAAAAAGCGGCGGTTTTCTCGCTGGAAATGCCGGCGGAGCAGCTCGCGATGCGTATGCTGTGTACCGAAGCGCGCGTGGATATGCAGCGCGTGCGCCGCGGTCAGCTTTCGGACGACGAATGGCAGTCGCTGTGCAACGCAATGGTTTCAATCGGTCCGGCGACCATTTATGTCGACGCAACGCCGGGCATTACGCCCTCGGGCGTTCGCTCCAAGGCGCGCAGGCTTCAGCTTGAGCACGGGCTGGACGTAATCATGATCGACTATCTTTCGCTGATGACGGGCGTCGGCAAATTCGGCAGCCGTCAGGAAGAAGTTTCGTCGATTTCGCGTTCGCTGAAGGCGCTGGCGATTGAGCTTGGCGTTCCGGTCATCGCATTGCAGCAGCTTTCGCGCGCGCCCACGGGTCGTTCGAATCATCGACCGGTACTTTCGGACATCCGCGATTCCGGCGCAATCGAGCAGGACGCGGACGTGGTCATGTTCATTCACCGCGAGGATTACTACGATCCCGAAACGCCGGACAAGAACATCGCCGAAATCATCATTGCCAAACAGAGAAACGGTTCGCTCGGCACGGTCAAGCTCGGCTGGAAGGGCGAATACACGTGGTTCATGGATCTTTCGCCCACGGCGAACGAAGCGTCCGGACAGTAAAAGCAAAGCCCGCTTTCCCGAGATCGAATGGGAAAGCGGGCTTGTTTATGTGTCCGTCCGTTCGCTGCCGCCGTGTATGCGGATGTATTCGCGCGGCGTCATATGATAGCAGGCTTTGAACGCAGTGTAAAACGTGTGCGTGGAATTAAAGCCTGCCTCGGTTGCCAGCTCCACAATCGGCGTGTCAGTCGAAAGCAGTACGTCGCAAATGCTCCGGCAGCGCAGCATATTCAGATACTGTGGAAGGCTGTAGCCGACGGTCGTCTTGAACAAATGTGAAAATCGGCTGCGGCTGTAGCCGAAGCTCGCCGCGACCTGCTCGACGGTCAACCGTTTGCTGAAATTATCGTTCAGGTAATTCAGGATCCGACAAATCACATCCGCCTGATCGGTCGGGCCAACCGGCTCGAGCGGCACGCGATCGAACAAAAGCCCCAAAATCGCGTAGCTCACGCCCTTTTGAAACGTCGGCTGCGCGGGGCCCTCCGCGAACAGGCGCATCAGGAATTCCAGCGACCGCTTTTCATCGTCCGAAACCACCGTTTTTGAAAAGCGGTTCGCGGTCAGTTTTTTTTGAATCGAGGGCACCGCGCCCAGTGGTATCACCGCCACGATGGAATCGCAATCGGCGCTCGGCGCGTACGCGTGAACAAAATAACAGTTCGTAATCAGCATTTCGCCTTTCCGAACGATATGATTTTCGCCGTTGATTGCGGCATTCGTGCTGCCGCCGAGCATATACACCAGTTCGATGCCCGAATGAAAGTGCGGCTCGCAGCCGTTTTCCTTGCTGTACCACGCGTGCGGCTGATCCATACGGTCGCGCGCGGATTCGTAGTAGCTCTGCATGAATTCACCTCGGGTTGTTTTCCATCATTTTGCCGCCGAGAACGATGCGATGAACCTCCGATCGAACGCCGATTCTCAGCGGCATTTTGCTCGCGCCCACGCCGCGGCTGACCAGAATGCGTGTTCTCCCCCGCTTTTCCGTTCCGGCGATGTGCGCAAGGCGTAATTTTTTTTCGTAGCCGAAGGTATACGGCGTAATGCCGAATAAATTGAACTGCCCGCCGTGCGTATGGCCGGAAAGCATCAGATCCGGCGCGCATTCAAGCATTTCTTCAAGCGGATAATGACTTGCGAGAATGCGATACGCGCGCTCCGGCGCATTCGCAAACGCGCGCCGCGGGTTCGGTTTTCCGTATTTCGCGTCCGCAGCGCCGGCGAGAAACGCATTGCTTTCCGGAATCAGAATTCCTTCGTTTTCAAGCAGCTTGATTCCCTCGTCCGCAAGCGCCAAGCCGAAACGCTTCGCCGAGCCGAACGCTTCAATGTCATTATTCCCGCAAACGGCGTATTTTCCGCGCGGAAACGAAAGCGCGGAAATCGCCCGCAGCATTCGGCGCGCATCCGGTTCGCAGTCGGCGATATCGCCGCCGAGAATCAGCGCATCCGCGTTTGTGCTTTGAATGATCGCGGCAATCGCGTCCACATTCATACTTTTCCGAATGTGCAGATCGGATGCGAATGCAATCGTCAACCGGCACGGCGCTTCGGGAAAACGCTGCTCATCGACGACGGGAATCATTCGCCGCGCATTCAGAATCTTTATAAATTCACGTCCCACAGCTTTTCATCGCCGACGGACACCGCCGACGCGCCCGCCTGAAGCGCCAGCGCAATTTCGCGCGGCTCGCTCACGAGTCCGCCCGCGATTACCGGCTTGTTCAACGCCTCACACAGCGCGCGAATCGCCTTCGGCGCAATGCCGGGCAGCACCTCCGCCATGTCCGGCGGCGTGTTGCGGAGCATCCGCTTTCCGTGTTCAAACGAAGACGAATCCATCAGAAACAAGCGCTGAATCGTCAACGCCCCCATCTCGCTCGCCGCCTTCAAAAGACTCGGGCGCGTGGAAATCACGCCGTCCGCCTTATTGTTCTCCACGCACCAGCGCACGGCGATCTCGTCGCGCCCCAGTCCGTCCGCAAGGTCGAGATGCACAAACGCGCGTTTTCCGCATTCATGCGCAATGGCGATCATGTCCGGCAGCGTCAGAATCGAGCCGCCAAGCAGGAAAATCGCCGCCGCGTTCGTCTGAGACGCGCGCTTTACTCCGTCGAGCGTACGCGCCGCGGGGATCACCGGATTCTTCTGGAATTGTTTAATCAGATTCTGCAAGGATCGTTTCCCCTTTCTTTTTTTACAGTGTATGCGTTTTTACGAATTCGCGATAGCCCTTGAGCTGCTCGCGCATGGATTCATATGGCTTCAGCCCGTACGGACAGCGCTTTGCACACGCGCCGCAATGCACGCAATTCTCGATTTTCTCCATTTCGCGCTGCCATTCGGGCGTTACATAATTCTGCCAGACCGCGCGGCCGAGCAGCTGCATCATGCGGTTCGCCTGCGGGATCTTGATGTCCGCCGGACACGGCAGGCAATAACCGCAGCTGCGGCAGAACGCGCCGGAAAGCTCGCGGCGGTCACGCTCGATCAGGCGATCAATTTCGTCCGTGCGCACCGGCGGGTTCTGTTCCATATCGATGATCTGATTCAGCTCCTCCATCTTCTGAAAGCCCCAGATCGGCACGACGTTTGCATACTCGCGCAGGAACACAAACGGCAGCCGCGCATCGGTCACCAGTCCGCCGGACAGCGCCTTCATCGCAACGAAACCGACGTTTTTCTCGCTGCAAAGGCGAACCAGCTCGCGGTCGCGCTCAGTGGAAAGGTGATTAAACGGGTATTCCATCGTATCGTAAAGCCCCGAATTCACCGCCTGAAACGCGCGCTCGATCGAATGCTGTGTAATGCCGATGAAGCGGATCTTGCCCTCGCGTCGTGCCTGAACCGCCGCATCGTAAAGCCCGTCCTCGCCGCCGGGAACCGGCACGAAGCCCGGATTGTGAAACTGATACACGTCGATCACGTCGGTCTTCAGCTCGCGCAGGCTGGTCTCCAAATCCTTTTTCAGCGCCTCGCCGGTTTTCGCGTGCGTCTTGGTCGCGATGAAGAATTCGTTTCGGCGATTGCCGACGCCCGCGCCAATCTTCGCCTCGCTGTCGGAATACGCGCGCGCGGTATCGATATAATTGATTCCGGCGTCCAGCGCGCGATTCAAAAGCCGCGCAGCCTCTTCAAACGATACGCGCTGAATCGGCAGCGCACCGAATCCGGAACGGGAGATTTCAAGCCCCGTGCGCCCAAGAATCATCTTTTCCATGCTTCTTCTCCTTTATTTCGTTTGAACGATCGCAAATCCAAGCCCCTTCAGCACCGTCGCGCCGCCGATTTTCTCGCCGGTCAGCGCGTTCACGCCCTTTGGAAGCTCAATTTTCTGCGAAACGGGCGAAAAATTCATTGCAAACAGCCATTTCTCCGCACCGTTCGAGCGTTCCGCAACGCGCACGCCCGCCGGCAGCGCGTTCACAAGCGGCTGAACGCCCGCTTCCTTCAGCGCAGTGCGATAGAAATCGTTCAGGAACGCCTGATCCGGACGCGTGGCGATATACCACGCGCTGCCCTCGCCGCGCTTTGCGCGCGTGACTGCTGGACTGCCCGCGTAAAAATCGTCCGCATAAACGCCGAGCACTTCCGCATCCTCCGCGTGAATCAGATCGCACATCGTCGAACAGGCGTAAAGCGAGCCATCCTTCATGTGAATGTGATTCAGCTCGTCGTCCCAAAGCGCGTCGGTTTCCTCCGCCCATATGCCCAGCAGCTTTCTGAGCGGGCCCGGGAAACCGCCGAGGAAACAGAGATCGTCCTGATCGACAATCCCGGTGCGGCAGGTCGCAACCAGCGTACCGCCGCTGCGAACGAACGCCTCCATCCGCTCCGCCACGCCGGGCGTGAGCATATACAGCATCGGCGCGGCGATCAGCTTATAACCGGAGAAATCCGCCGTCTGCTCGATCACGTCGACGTTTACACCGCAGCCGGACAGCGCGGCATAGTTTTCAAGCACCGTTTCAAAGTAATGCGCGTCGCGCCGCGGGCCCTGGCTGTTTTCAATCGCCCAGCGATTGTCAATATCGTAAATCACCGCGGCGTCCGAATGCGTTGTGCTTCCAAGGACGGGCGTAAGCGTTTCAAGCACCTTTCCCACCTCTGCGACCTCGCGGAACGTGCGCGTATGTTCGCTGCCCTCGTGATCGACCACCGCGCCGTGGAATTTTTCGCTCGCACCGCGACCCTTGCGCCACTGGAAGTACTGAACCGTATCCGCGCCGTGGGCGACCGCCTGAATGGACGAAAGCAAATGCATTCCCGGCTTTTTCAGCTTGCAGACCTCCTACCAGTTCACCTGCGACGGCGTGGATTCCATCAGCGCGAACGGCTTATTCAGAATTGAACGCGTGAAATCGTATTTGAACGCCGAAAGCATCGCTTCGCGCGCGTCGTCGCGTCCCCATGCGGGGTAATTATCATAGCTCGCAAAATCGAGATTGCCGGCAAAACGCCGATAATCGAGATCGTGGAAATCGCTGTGGAAATTGGTCGTGATTGGAAGAGACGGATTCGCCGCGCGCAGCGGTTCAATTTCCGCGCGCATAAAATCCACGGTCTGCGCCGTCTGGAAGCGCTTCCAGCTCAGGTTCAGCCCGTGAATGCTCATTTCGCCGATCGGCGCAGGCGAATGAAGCTGGTTCCAATCGGTGTAGGTTTTCGACCAGAAGCCCGTCCACCACGCGGCGTTCAGCTTATCCAGCGTTCCGTAGGTCTTCTTCAGATATTCGCGAAACGCATTCTGGCACAGCTCGCAATGGCAATCGCCGCCGTATTCGTTTGAAACGTGCCAGCCGACAACCGCCGGATGATGTGAAAACCGCTCCGCCAGCGCCGAATTGATGCGCTTTACAAATCTGCGATACACCGGCGAAGTCAGGCAATGGTTATGCCGCTCGCCATGGAGATTGCGCCCGCCGTCCGGACGCACGCGCAGTACCTCCGGATATTTCGCGCTCATCCACGCAGGACGCGCGCCGCTGGGCGTAGCGAGGAATACGAAGATGCCGTTTTCGTGCAGTCGGTTCAGCACGTTCTCGAGCCAGTCGAAATCAAAATTTCCCTCTTCCGGCTCGAGCGCCGCCCACGAGAAGATGCCCACGCTCATCAGATTGCAGCGGGACAGCTTCATCAGGCGAATATCCTCTTCGAGAATGCCGGGGTAATCGCGCCACTGGTCGGGATTGTAATCGCCGCCGTGACCGAAAAACGAAAGCTTCAGATCAGGCATAAATTTTCCTCCTTATTTTTCCACCAGCAGCGCCGCGCCGATCATGCCGGCGTCGTCGCCAAGCTCCTCGGGCAGGAACTGCGCGGGGAATCGCTGATCCATCAGCGAATAATGTCGGTACGCGGCAATAATGCGGTCGATAAACTTCTTGCCGAGCTTCGTTACGCCGCCACCATAAACGAACACATTGATATCAAAGATCATATTCAGCGAATGGAACATCCGCCCCAAATATTCCGCACCGCGGCTGACGACCTCCAGCGCGAGCGGGTCGCCCTGATTCAGCGCCTTGCCGACTGCGCGCATATCGATATTGGAAAGCGTGCCCGCGTGATCGAGAATGCGGCTGTCCATGCCCTCCTTGATGCGGTCGGTCACATATCGCGCCATATGAACACCCGAGGAAATCGACTGGACGCAGCCGGTTACGCCGCACGAACACGGATAGCCGGTTGAATCCGAGATGAACATATGCCCGATTTCACCCGCCATGCCGTGAATACCGCGATAGAGCTTGCCGTTCAGGATCAGCGCGCCGCCGATGCCGGTGGCGATGGTCGCATAAATCATGTCGTCGTGTCCGCGGCCCGCGCCCAGCTCATGCTCCGCGAGCGCCGCGCAGTTCGCGCCGTTGTCGAGCCAGACCGGAAGCTTCAGCCGTTCGGACAGCATATCGCGCACCGGCTGATCGGTCAGCGAAATGATGTTGCTCGTCTCGAGCACAACGCCGTTTTTATAATCGATAAACGAAGGAAACGCCGCGCCGACGCCGCGAATATCCGCGCGCGTCAGTCCATGCTCCTTCATCAGCTGCTCCGCCTGACTCGCCAGAATGTCCAGCAGCTGATCCGCTTCCAGCTCTTTATCCGTCAAAGTGTTGATCACATTCAACGGATGCATTTCGGAATCAAACAGACCGATCTTGCTGTTGGTACCGCCAACGTCGATGCCGATTGCGTATTTGCCCATTGCGCTTCCTCCAAAAGTAAAAATATATTCAATTCTAATTATACCTGAAATTCTGCAAAACATCAACGCTATGCGTGGGAAAATTGTTAAAAAACCTGTATACCGCCTTCCGCCAAAAAACCGTCCAATTTCCTTGACACTTAACGCGCGCTTCTCTATAATAAATATGTATGAATTTCGTCCAGCTGAGAGAGAAGAGATATGGAGGGAAATCACTATGGCAACGAAAATCACCATCATCGGCGCGGGCAGCGTCGGTTCCACCATTGCATTCATGATGGCGGTTAAGGGCATCGCTTCCGAAATCGTCATCATCGATATCAACGAAAAAAAGGCGCTCGGCGAAGCGATGGACATTCGTCAGGGCACGCCGTTCTGCCAGCCGTGCAAAATTTACGCCGGCCGCTATTCCGACGCAGCGGGTTCCGACATTGTGGTCATCACGTCGGGCATCGGCAGAAAGCCGGGGCAGACGCGTTTGGATCTCGCGCAGACGAATGTAAATATCATGAAGTCGATCGCTTCTGAAATCTCCGTCGTCGCGCCGAACGCGATGTACGTCATCGTATCGAATCCGGTAGACGTACTGACGTACGTATTCAACAAGGTCACAAGCATTCCCGAAAGCCACATCATCGGCACCGGCACGCTGCTGGACACCGCACGCCTGCGCTCGCGCCTTTCGGATTATCTGAACGTCAGCCAGCAGAACATCCACGCCTACGTGCTCGGCGAACACGGCGACAGCTCGTTCGTTCCGTGGTCGTCAGCGCGCGTATGCAATGTTCCGCTCGAGAGATTCAAGGACTGCGCAACCAATCCGGACGCAATCCCCGCCGAACTGAATTACGAGGACATCGAAAACTATATGCGCACCTCCGGCGGCAAGATCATTCAGCGCAAGGGCGCGACGTTCTATGCCATCGCAATCTCCGTCTGCCACATCTGCAAGTGCATTCTGGATAACGGCAATTCCATCGTCGCGGTTTCGACGATGCTGCACGGCGAATACGGCATTGAGGACGTGTGCCTGAGCATCCCGACGATCATCAACGCAAACGGCGTCGTCGGCAAGGTTTTGCCCGACATGACGGACGAAGAAATCGAAAAGCTCCGCCACAGCGCGAAAATGCTGCGCGAAGTGATTGATCAAATCAGCCTGTAAGGAGACGGACGCATGGAAGACAATCCCAGACCCGCCATTCCGCGCACCACAATGGAGCGTCTGCCCGGCTATCTGAATTTTCTGCGCATGAAAACCGGCCCGGAATACGAGCGGATTTCATCCACGGTCATCGCGCAGGAAATGAATCTTTCCGCGATCACCGTGCGCAAGGATCTCGCTTGTATCGCGAACGGCCGCCCGCGCATCGGTCACAAACGCGAAGAACTGATCACGCGCATCGCCGAGGTGCTGGGTTCCAGCGAATGCAATTCCGCTGTGCTGGTCGGCGTGGGCAATCTGGGGCACGCGCTTTTGTGCTACAAGGGCTTTGCAAATTATGGAATGCGCATTCTCGCGGGCTTTGACGTAAGCGGTCACCTGATCGGCAGCGAAATCAACGGAAAGACGATTTACCATATCAACAATCTCTATTCGTTCGTCAAGCGCACGGGCGCAAGCATCGGCATCATCGCCGTTCCCGCGCCGAGCGCGCAGGAGGTCTGCGATCGAATGGTCGCCGCAGGCATTCGCGGCATCCTGAATTTCGCGCCCGCGCATCTCCGCGCACCGAACAATGTCGTCGTCCGCCATGAGGACTTCGCGGTTTCGCTCGCATTGCTCGCCGTCGCAACCGAACGCACGGAGCACGCCGCGGCGATTTCCGCGGATTTGGATAAGTAAATCCAAATGAACAGGGCTACTCCTTATCGGGTAGCCCTGCTTGTATTCAAATCGGTTCTGCGTTTGCAGAATCGTCATTCCAATTTTGCGCACTGAACAACGTTTTCTGCATGAGGGCTGCGCGCTCGCGCTGCTCATCATCAGCCAGCTCCGCTCGTATTCAAATCGGTTCTGCGGAATCGACATTCCGAAGTTCGCGTGCTGAATAATATCTCCATCCGGCATGAAGGCTTCTCGGTTTTGCTCGCTCCGCTCGCCGTCAGGCAACCCTGTTCTTATTCAAATCAGAATGCCTTCAAGGTGGTCGCACTCATGCTGAATCACCTGTGCGAGCCAGCCGGTAAAGCGTTCGGCATGCGGATTCAGATTCACGTCCTGATACTGCACCTCGATTTCGCGATAACGCGTCGTTTTGCGCGCGCCGCTCAGCGAAAGGCAGCTCTCCTCCGCCTCGTAGACGCCTTTTTTCTCCGTAATCACAGGATTCAGCATCACGCGCGGCGTTCCGAAGCAATCGAACGCGATCACGCGCTTCGCCTGCCCGATCATGTTCGCCGCCAGTCCTGCACAGCGGTCGCGATTCGCAATCAGCGTATCCTGAAGGTCTTTCGCGAGCGCCGCGTCTCCGCGCGTCGCCGGCGCAGATTTCCGGCTCAAAAACAAAACGTCGCGAACGATTTCACGATTCATATTCCCCGCCCCTTTCGTTTCTTCCTCATTATAGCAAACCCTTCCCGCCCGCGCAAGTTTTCGGTTGACAAATTCTCCCGCGCGGCGTATCCTTGAATCAGCAAATTTATTTTTTCGGGAGGGATTCATTTGAAACGATTGCCGTTTGTGCTGCGCTGCAAAAGCGGGCTTCCAAATCTGGATGTACTTCGCCCGAGGCTCGATGCGCTTTGCGCGGAGAATTTCTCCGTCTGGCGCATTCAGGATTTTCTGTTTTTTTACGGCGAATATCCGGATTCTACAGCGCCGGACGCGCTAAACGCGCTGATTGAGCCGCTGCTCAATACCTGCGATCGCTTCGCCGATCCCGGAACACTCCCCCTCATGTACCACGATCTCGGCATCGTCCGCGCGGACAAATCGCTGATTCGCCACCGCGTGTTCGCAACGCACCTTCATCCCGGCTGCGCCGAGGAATACAAGCGCCGCCACGACGCACTGATCGCTGCCCGCGGAGACAAAATCACCGAAGGGCCCGAGAGCAATTTCACCATCTGGAATGCAAACGGTTACATCTTCGGCTATTGCGAACTGGTACGCGCGTATGATCATGAGATGACCGCCGACGAGCGCGCGTCCACGATCGCTTGGGAAACGCGGCAGCTGGAAATCATGGACTGGCTGACCGACGACGTGGACTGGATCACCGGTCAGAAGCACGAGTCCGCTTGCCGCGTTTGGGCACAATGATCATGATTCGTTATGTATATATCACGGAATTAAATTTGATCTTATAGTGCGTATGTGATATAATATAGTTCATCATAGAAACGCATGGAGAGGATCAGCTATGTCAAACTCCATTATCATCCTGCGCATTTCGCTGGCGATTCTGCTGGGCACGATCATCGGTGTGGAGCGCGAAATCAAAAACCGTCCTGCCGGTATGCGCACGCACATTCTGGTCTGTCTGGGCGCGTGCATCATTTCGCTGATTGAATCGAGCTTCGTCGCGTCGCTGAGCGCGAGCACGGAAACGAGCGTCGCGTACAACTTCGGCCGTCTGAGCGCGCAGGTCATCAGCGGCATCGGCTTCCTCGGCGCGGGCACAATTCTGTTTACCGACCGCAAGATCACGGGTCTGACCACGGCAGCTTCCCTTTGGAACACGGCGTGCCTCGGCATTGCGATCGGCTACGGCTATTACCTGATTGCGATCGTGGGCAGCATTTTCGTCATACTGGTGCTGATCATGATGCAGCGAGTCATCCGCGTGCGCATTACGAAGAAGGTCGAAATCAAATTCGTTCATCGCGTGGAAACGATCGAATACATCAACAAGTATTTCGATGAAAACATGATTCAGGTCGTCGATCAGGACTTCAACGTCAGCAGTACCGACGGTCAGAACATTTACACGAACGTGTACACGCTGCATCTGCCGTCTTCGATTACGTATACCGACATCGTCAATCACCTGTCGGAGCACGTAAATGTCATGTCCATTCGCACGACGAATGTCTGAGCATTCAAGCGTCCGGATTCTTCCGGGCGCTTGTTTTTTGGGAAAGTATGATATAATGGGGTAAAATAAAACAATCTCGGAGGTGAATATGAAGAAAATCGCATTCGCGGCGCTTTGCGTTCTGCTGGCGCTGTGTCTGACCGCGTGCTTCGGGAAAGGTGGAATCGTGGACGGCGCGGCGACGCGCGAGGTTGAATCCGAAATCTATTCGCAGGAAGACATCGCCGCGGCAATTGATGCGGTCAAGCGCGAATTCAAGCGCAGCTGGAGCGGCTGCACGCTGAAGGAAATCGAATACGCGGGCGATGAGGAAAGCCGCAAGGATGAAGCATTTCTGGAACGACACAGCGGAGACGAGGCGATTGTGCTGCTTTCGTCGTTTTATGTGGACGAATCCGGCGGCGACGGTTCGCTCAATGCGAATTACACCTATGAAAGCTGGAGCTGGATTCTCGTTCGGGCAAACGGCGGCGCGTGGCGGCTCGCCGATTTCGGATACTGAAGCGGGCTCTGAAAACCGCTGAAAACAGGAAATACCGGCTGCAAAAGCGGGCGCGATGCGTCCGCTTTTCTCTTATCGGTTGCAAAATGCGGTTTTTGCTTCCATTTTCAGACAAAATATGCTATAATGACCACATGAATTCTGATTTTGGAGGCGACCGCATGGATTTATTCAATAAATGTGAAACCTATGCCGTCGCGCGCGATCTGCGCGCCAAGGGCATTTACCCCTATTTTCACGCGCTGGAAAGCCGGCAGGACGTCGAAGTCATCATGGAAGGCAAGCGCCGGATCATGCTCGGCTCGAACAATTACCTGGGGCTGACCACCTGTCCGGAGGTACTCGAAGCGGGGCTGGAAGCGCTGAAGCAATACGGAACCGGCTGTTCCGGCTCGCGCTTTCTGAACGGCACGCTGAAGCTGCATTTGCAGCTGGAGGAGGAACTGGCGGATTTCCTGCACAAGGAAGCCTGCTGCACGTTCTCGACCGGCTTTCAATCGAATCTCGGCATCATTTCCGCAATCGTCGGGCACGGCGATTACGTGATCTGCGACAAGGAAAATCACGCCAGCATTTACGACGGCTGCAAGCTGAGCTACGGCAGAATGCTCACCTATGCCCATGCGAACATGGAGGAGCTCGAAATTCAGCTGAAAAAGGTGCCTGAATCGGCGGGCTGCCTGATCGTAACCGACGGCGTATTCAGCATGGGCGGCGACATCGCAAAGCTGCCGGAAATCGTATCGCTTGCGCGGAAATACGGCGCGCGCGTGATGGTCGACGACGCGCATGGTCTGGGCGTAATCGGTGAAGGCGGTCGCGGCACGGCGAGCTATTTCGGTCTGGAAAACGAAGTCGACCTGATCATGGGCACATTCTCGAAATCGCTGGCAAGCCTGGGCGGCTACTGCGTCGCGAGCGAAACGGTAATCGATTACATTCGCCACAATTCGCGCCCGTTCATCTTCTCCGCGTCGATTCCGCCGGCTTCTGCGGCGACTGCGCTGGCGGCGCTCAGGTATATCCGCTCGCATCCGGAGCGCGTGACGCGCTTGAACGAGATTTCGAGCTATATGCGCAAAGGACTTCAGGCGAAGGGCGTTCCGATCATCGAATCGATCACGCCGATCATTCCGATTTACACCTATTCCGTGGAAAATACGCTTTCGAAGGCGCGCGAGCTGTACGACGCGGGCGTTTATGTCAATCCCGTGCTCGCGCCCGCTACGCCGCCGGATCAGTGCCTGCTGCGCACGAGCTATATGGCGACGCTGACCGAGCCGCTGCTGGACGAAGCGATCGAAATCTTCGGAAAAGTCCTTGTGGAGGCGAAATAAATGAACCCCATTGCAATCATAACCGGCGGTACGAGCGGCATCGGTCTGGCGACGGCGAACGCGCTGCGCGATTCCGGCGCGAAGGTCTATGTCCTCAGCCGCAAAAAGGCGGAGCTTAAAGGGCTTACGCACATGGTTTGCGACGTATCCGACGAATCTGCCGTTCGTGAAACGGTAAATGAAATTCTCGCGCGCGAAGGGCGAATCGACATTCTGGTCAACAACGCCGGCTTCGGCATCTCCGGCGCGGCGGAATTTACCGAAAACGCAGACGCGAAAAAGCTGATGGACGTTAATCTCTTCGGTGCGGTGAACATGACAAAGGCGGTGCTCGCGCCGATGCGCGCGCAGGGCTGCGGCAGAATTGTGAATATCAGCTCCGTCGCCGCGCCGCTGCCAATTCCGTTTCAGGCATGGTATTCCGTGTCGAAAGCGGCGATCAGCGCGTACAGCGTCGCGGTATTCAATGAAGTAAAGCCCTTCGGCGTGTCCGTCTGCGCGATCATGCCGGGCGATATTCACACGGGATTTACCGCCGCGCGCGAAAAGAGCGCCGTCGGCGATAACGTTTATTCCGGCAGGATCGCGCGCTCCGTCGCAAAAATGGAGCACGATGAGGAAACCGGCATGGATCCCGCGGTCGCTGGTCGCTATATCGCGAAAATCGCGCGGAAAAAGCGCGTGAAGCCGCTGTACGCGATCGGTTTGGAATACAAATTCTTCGTGCTGCTGTCCCGAATCCTGCCGATTCGCACAATTGGCTGGCTGCTGGGCCTTTTGTATTCCGGAAAATAAACCTCGGCGCGGTTCGAATGCGAATCGCGCCTTTTTGAACGGGAGGAAAATATGCGTCTGTCTCCTGAATGCCTGATTGCAAGGCCGATGCTTCTGGGCGAAAGCCCCGTCTGGCGCGCTGAAACGAGGACGCTGTTCATCACGGACATTCCCGAAAAGCGCGTTTACAAATACGACTGGCAAACCGGTTCGATCGCCGAAATCACGATTCCGCAGGAAACCGGCGCGCTGATTCTGAATCGCGCGGGCAATCTGATTGGCTGTATGCAGAACGGCGTTTACCACATTTTTGAAGATGAAACGCCGGCAGAACCGCTTTTCGCGCCGCTTCCGCTGGCGGGCACGCGCTTCAACGACGCAAAGGCAGGTCCGGACGGCAGGATTTACGCGGGCACGGTGGGCGCGAACTTCTCCGGCGCATTCTACTCGATCGATTCAAAGGGAAATCTGAAAACGCTGCTGACCGGAATCGGCTGTTCAAACGGTCTGGACTGGGATGCGGAGCGCGGTTTACTCTATTATATCGACACGAGCCGCCGCGCTCTGTTCCGCTTCCGGTGGCATCCGGAAAGCGACGTTCTCGCAGAAAAGCAAATCGTCCGTGAATTTGCGCGCGACGAAGGCTTTCCGGACGGCATGACGATGGATGCTTCCGGCAATCTCTGGATCGCGCTCTGGGGCAGCGGCCGCGCGATTTGCATTGAACCCGATTGCGGTCGAACGATTTGCGAACTGCATCTCCCCGCAAAATACGTCTCCTGCCCCGCTTTCGCCGGCGAACAACTGGATACGCTGGTCGTCACCACCGCCCGCCAAGACGACGATCACCCGCTCGCGGGCGCGGTTTTCGCCGCTTACCCCGAAATTTCAGGAAGACCAATCTGGCGGTTCGATGAAAGCTGAATGCAAAAACGCTCATGCCTGAATCGGGCATGAGCGTCGTTTTTTGGGATTAGATATACTTCGGATAATAGGTATCCTTCGCCATATTGCCGCGCTTGACGGACGAGGCGGCTTTGTTCGCGGGGCGTTCGTAATCATAGCAGAAATTGTAGCCCGCTTCGTACGCGCCCTGCGGCGTATCCGAGGTTTCCTTCAGCATTTTCAGCACCTTCGGATAGCTGCTTGCGAGCTCATACTGCAAAAACCGCAGCTGACCCTCCAGCGACGTATAATCATAGCCGTTCTTCTCGCAATATTTCTTCATATTGGACAGTCGACCGTCGCCCCACTGGCAAATGCCATAATATTTGCCGGTCTGATCGTTCGGATTGAAGCTGCACTCGGCTTTGATATTGCTCAGGATTCCGCACGCCGCCGCCGAATTCAGCCCCATCTCGCGCGTCAGATAGAAATAGCACTTCTGCTCATTGGAATATTTCGAGCTGTTCATGTAATCGAGCGTGCTGCCCGGATTTTCCGTCGGATTCGGCGCAGGCGTGGAATCCGCGACCGGAGACAAGAACATCCGGCTGATGTAGCCGTAATTGCCGTTCAGCTCGATCAGCGCCCAATCGCCGTTCGCCATCAGGAAATTTACGCGCGTACCCTTCGAAAGCACGGTCTTTTCCGCCGTATCGCTTGGCTGCGCATAAACGTGCGCGTCCGCGGTCAGCTCGGCGGCAACGGCGTTTTTCAGCAAATCGCTGTAATCCGGCGTCGGTGCGGGCGTGGGCGTGGGCGTGGGATCGGGGGTAGGCGTCGGCGTGCCGCCGTCGCCGCCTGTGCCTCCGTCGCCACCTGTCGTACCGTTACCGCTGCCGCCGGTGGTGTCGCCGCCCGGGGTTTCAGTGGTCGTGGTTGTCGTCGTAGTGGTTGTGGTTGTGGTTGTGGTGGTCTCTTCCTCCTCGCCTTCGTCCTCTTTGTCTTCCTTTTTGTTGGTTGTGCCAAAGAACTTCCAAGAGTCGTTGCTCTTGTATTGAGGTGCCGTGCCGGTCGGGAATTCCTCGCGCTCTTTGCCGGCCAAGACCGTATCCATGAATTTCTTGAAGACGGGCAGGTTGGCGGAATAGGGGTGTAAGTCTGCACCGTTCTTTTTGATGGGGATTTCGCCCTGGGAGTAGCCGGTCCAAACCGCAACGGAGAGTTGTGGAGTGTAGCCGCAGAACCACAGGTTGGTAACATCGCTGGTGGTGCCCGTCTTGCCGGCGCATGGCTGGTTGACGCTCAGTGCGCCCGAAGCGCCGGTGCCGCTGCCACGCATAACGCCGCTCAGGGTATCGGTCACGGCTGCGGCCTCACCGCCGGTGAGCGCCTGTTGCGGATTGTCGGTGTGCTGATACAGCGCTGATCCGCTGCGGGAGATAATCTCGGTGATGGCGATGGGTTGGCGATAGTATCCGCCATTAGCAAAGGCGGCATAGGCGGCGGCCATCTCGAGCGGCGAGATAGAGCCGGTGCCGAGCGTCATGACGGGCACGTCCTCGAGGTTGTCCTTCTTGGGATCAATACCGAGTTTTTTGGCAAGCGAGATGATCTTGTCGTTGCCGATGGCGTCTGCGACCTGGACATAGCCGGTGTTGGACGAAACCGCCGTCGCCTGCTTGAGCGAAATGGAGCCAAAGCTCTGGTTTGCGTAGTTCTGGACCTTGGCAGAAGAATTTTTAAGGGGGAGCGGCGAGTTGCAGTTGAGGGTGATATTGGGGTCCATGCCGCACTGGATGGCAGCGGCGAGCGTGAACGCCTTAAACGAGGAGCCCGTGGGGCGTTTGGCCGTTGCGTGGTTCACGTGGTTCTGGTCCGAGTCGTAGTCATAGCCGCCCACCATGCATTTGATGTAGCCGGTCTTGGGGTCAATGACCACCATGCCCATGTCCAGGCCGTCGAGTCCGATTGTGTCAAGCTGCGAGCGCACGGCCTCCTCGGCCACCTGCTGCATCGTGGGGTCGATGGTGGTCTTAACCGTAAGGCCGCCCTTAAAGAGTACGTCGGTGGAGAACTCCTGCTCCAGAAGTTGCTTGACATAGGAGACAAAGTAGGGCTGCGAATAGATGTTAACGCCGCTGCCCGAGATCTCTGTCAGGTTGAGGGTGATGGGTTCGGCCTGTGCGGCGTCGTGCTCTTCCTGCGTGATGTGTCCCAAGCGCAGCATGTTGTCCAGAACCTTGTTGCGGCGGGACAGTGCCAAGTCGGGGTTAACCGTGGGGTCGTATTGAGAGGGCGAATTGGGAAGGCCGATCAGCAGCGCGGCCTCGCTCAGGGTGAGGTCGGCGGCAGTCTTGGACAGATAGGTCTCGGCGGCGGCCTCGATGCCGTAGGCGCCGTGGCCGTAGTAGATGGTGTTGAGGTACATCATGAGGATATCGTCTTTGGAGTACATGTCCTCCATCTTGATGGCGATATAGGCCTCGCGCACCTTACGCTCGATGGTCGAGTCGAATTGTTCCTCCTGCAGGATGGTGTTGCGGACCAGCTGCTGGGTGATGGTCGACGCGCCCTCGTGGCCGCCGGTGAGGGTTGCCACCGATGCACGTGCAATGCCCCAGAGGTCGATGCCGCCATGCTCATAGAAGCGCTCGTCCTCGACATCGATGGTGCCCTGCAGCACGTAGGGGGACACCTGGTCCTTGGTGATGGACTTGCGGTTTTGAGTGTAGAAACTCGCAATGGTATTGCCGTTGCAGTCGACGATGTCGGTGGGCTCGCTGACCAGATAGGCGTTGGCGTCGGTGTAGTCGGGCAGATCGGACAGCCAGCGGTTGACGTTGCCGATCATGCCGATGCCAAAAGCTACGCCCGCGATAAGCAGAAAGCCCAAAAACGAGAGCAAAATCATGGGAAGGGCATGCGTCTTAGAGCGACCGCGCTCCTGTCGTTGGCGAGGACCCATATATTGACCTCCAGGTATGTCGTGCCAGGCGGCAGGTGTTATGCCTAGCAGGATGGACATAAGTTATTACACGATAAACCAATCGGGGCACGGGAGGCCTCGTGTATGCTGGTTGGCAGCAATTTTCAGAGTGAAAGCACACCTTGGCAAGGAGTTTACCGATGGCGATTCGGCCGATGGAACCAGGCGGACAATGCGAAAGCGAGTTGACGGCGGCTGGAGTGGCGCTGCCCGAACTGCTGGCGCCTGCCGGCGGGCTCGACCAGATGCTTGCGGCGATTGCGGCGGGTGCCGATGCCGTCTATGCGGGGCTGGACGGATTCAATGCTCGAGTGAGTGCGCATGGCTTTAGCGATGATGAGTTCGCGCGCGGTTGTGCCGTGGCCCATGCCCATGGCGTGCGCGTGTACGTGACGCTCAACGTGTTCGTGTTCGATGATGAGCTTGCCGACGCCGTGGCGTTGGGGGCGCATGCGCATGCGTTGGGCGCCGATGCGTTGATTGTGGCCGATGCCGGGCTGGCTTGCGCGCTTCGTGCGGCGATTCCGGGGGTCGAGATTCACCTGTCCACCCAAGCGGGCGCTCATAGCGAGGGTGCCGTGCAGTTGGCTGCCAAGGAGTTGGGAGTTGAGCGCGTGACGACGGCGCGCGAGCTGAACGTGGCGGAGATTGGGACGCTTTGCGCTACTGGCGTGCCCATAGAGGTGTTCTGTCACGGCGCTATTTGCATTGGTTATTCAGGCGCGTGTGAGTTTTCGGCCCTGCGGCGCGGACGGTCGGCGATGCGCGGCGACTGCACACAGCCGTGCCGTCTGTCCTATGGCTTGGTGGACGAGGCGGGGCAGAGTGTCGTCGCTGTCGAAGGGGACCGCCTGCTTTGCCCGCGTGACTATCTGGGTATCGCGCACCTGCCCGAGCTTGTTGCCGCCGGCGTGGCATCGCTCAAGATCGAGGGACGCATGAAGAATCCCGACTACGTCTTTAACGTGGTGAGGGTGTGGCGTCGGGCGCTCGATATGCTGCGCGACGGCACATGGAATGCCGATGTGGTGCCGACGCTTGAGCGCGAGCTGGGAAGGTCGTTCAACCGCGGCTTTACCGATGCGTATCTGCGGGGTCGATCGGGCGCCGAGCTCATGAGCTTCGAGCGCGCGATCAACCAGGGCGTGCGCGTGGGCCACTTGGTGGCGGTGGGTCACGAAGAGGTGACGGTCGAGCTTGATGCCGCCGTGGCGGCGGGCGATACGCTCGAAATCCGATTTTACCCGGGTGCCGACGCGCGTCCCGATGTGCCCAAGCGCTGGCCACAGGTGCCTTGCCCCGTGGATGCCGCTGCGGGAGAGCACATCGTCGTGCATTGCAAGCGCAAGGTGGATGCGGACTGCGAGGTCTATCTGATTCGCAGCGCCGGCGTGCTGGGGCAGACGGCAACGGTGTTGGAGCGTATGCGGGCCGAGGCAGATGCGGTCAAGCCCGTTGGGCAGTCCGTTGAGATGCTGCCGTTTGAGGGCGTTCTGGCAGATGGCGACGTGCCGACGGAGTTGACGGGGCCGGCGGAGCCGGCAAAGCGTGGGACTTTTGCTCGTATGGTCTTTGCCTGGGAGCTGATGGATGTGGATCCGTGCGATGAGCGAGACCTGTCCGATGCGACGGTGGTGCTCGATGAAGTGTGCCGCGCAGGTGACGCCGAGCGGACTCGGGCGCTTATGCAACGCGCCGGGCGCGTCGTCTGCCGCAATCTGGGACAGGTGGCGATGGCCCGCGAGCTGGGCGCGACGTTTGACGTGGCGGCGCCGGTGTTCTGCGCCAATCGGGCCACACTTGCTTGGCTGCGGGGCCTTGGCGCGGGGGGGGTATACTTGCCTGC
>OLPR01000816.1_pt1 | contig 27328 bp, 23 predicted proteins | sample 1672761 | NCBI WGS metagenome assembly OLPR01 (sample SAMEA3136721, study PRJEB25190) | human gut metagenome | biome: human gut; feature: human-associated habitat; material: faeces | place: Austria | collected 2013 | reverse complement strand
TGCCCATGTATCTGGCCTGCCCCGGCTCGCCCCTGTGGCAGGAAAAGATGAAGGAGGCCGCCAAGACCTGCCTGGAGCTGGGCGCGGACGGCGTGCTGTACGACATCGGTTCCTGGCACCCCTATTTTTGCTACGCCGAGGGACACACCCACGCCAAGCCCAGCCATTCCCATGAAAGCAAGGCCGCCAATTACGCCGGTCTGCGGGAGTATATCAAGACCTTCGGGCAGGACAAGATCATCCTGATGGAGCACAACACGGACATTTTCGGTCAGTCCATGGATATTTCCCACAGCGCCAACACCCAGCCCCCGGTGCGTCTGCGCTCCCCGGAAACAGCCCAGCACGCCACGGACGTGCGCGACGATCTGTTCATGCCGGAGCTGTACCGCTACACTTTCCCGGAATTGGTAGCCACCAACCGGGAATGCGGCGAGGACGAGGAAAGCTACAAGGCCATGGCCGGGTTCAGTTTCCTGTATGGTCTGCGCTTTGACATGACCATCTACCGCTGCTGCGGTTCTCTGCGGGATATTCCCCGGTACGCCGCTTATCTGAAGGAGATCTCCGCCCTGTACGAGCAGTACGGCGACTTCCTGCTCCGGGGCCGCTTCGTGGACGGCGACGGCTTTACCTCGGACAGCGAGAATGTGCTGGTCAAGGGCTGGGAAGGCTGCAACGGCGGTCTGGCCGTCAGCCTGTGGAACCCCACCGGCGAGGATCAGGTCGTGAATCTCCGCAGCCGCAAGACCGGCCGCGCCGTCACCATCGTCGTACCCGCCGAGCGCGTCGCCGCCGCCGTGATCGACGAAGCCTGAATACGAAAGAGACGTTGGGGGCTACTCGCCCCCAAACCCCTCGTCAGGGCTGTGCCCTGAACCCACTTTTGACCGCGTATTACGCGGTCAATGTTGGGATTGTTAAGGGCTTTAGCCCTTAACTGCGGGGTTTGGGGCCGCAAAGGCCCCAACGTCTCTCTTATTCGTTCGAAAGCGGCAGGGCGCGGCAGAAGGCGCGGAAGGCCTGCCATTCTTCCCGGGCGGCGCAGCCTGCCCAGAGCATCAGGTTCTTTTCCCGGTGACGCAGCGCCGAGGGGGATAAGAAAAGCTCCTGCTGCAAGGCTTCCGGCTTTTCGCCCCGAAGCAGCCCGAAAAAAAGCCGCCGGTCGGTATCATCGCAGCGGTCCAGCAGCGTTTCCAGCGCCATCAGCCGCTGGGCCTGCCCGTCACTGTAAAAATCCACCGCTTCCCGGATGGGCGTGGAAAAGGATTCCTCCGCAGAATGCAAGGGCTGGTTCTCCGTGGACTCCCGAACCGCGACGCGGCAGTGTACCTGCACCGCCACACTGGCCGTTGGCTCCTGCCGGGACAGAAAGGCGTACAGGCTCACCGCCCGCCGCCCCAGCTCGTCATGGTTCAGCGACGCGCTGGTAATGGCCGGGCGCAGGGCGCGGGCCAGCGACGAGTCGCCGTAGCTCAGCAGATATAATTCCTTTGGGACGGTCACGCCGTCCTTTTTCAGTTGGTCCAGAAGCGCCGCCGCCGCAATGTCGTTGGCGCAGATCACGGAATCGAACCGGCAGACATGGGGGAAGAAGGCTTCATAGCACTCCTTGAGAGAACCGCGGTTCCAGAAGACGTTGGGTCCCGCCGCCACGGGAAAACGGCGGCTCCAAGCGGCGAAAACGTCCTGTTTGGTCAGGTCGGCCGCTGAATTGGGGTTCAGGGCGAAAAACGCCGTTTTTTCCCGGCCGCAGTCCCGCAGATATTTCAGCAGCGTCCGGGTCGCTTCCGCGTGGTTCATGGAGATCACGCCTTCCGCCGGGGCCGCCTGCGAGGGGTTCACGCTGATGAGCACGCAGGCAATGCCCAGTGCGGCCAGACGCGCCTGCGCCGCAGGGACCCAGCTCATGGACGTACCCATCAGCACCGCCAGTCGCCGTTCGCCGCCGAAAAGCCCGTCCCAGTCGATGCTTTCTTCCTGCGCCGCATCCAGCAGCGCCAGTTCGTATTTTTTTCGGGCGGCTTCCCGGGCGATACCCTCCAGCGTCTGCCGGGCCCAGAGGGAGTTTCGGTAATCCGGCTCCACCAGAACGGGAATGCGCATGGAGACGGCCTCCTTTGACGAACTTTTTCGTTATGATAGCACATGGGAGAAACGAAGGTCAATAAAGGCTTTCGCGCACCGTTTCTTTGCGTTGCTTGCCGCAACGGGCGGTTTCCCGTACAATGAGGAGTGCCGGCAAGAAAAGAAAGAAGGGATGCCCGATGCTGAGTGAAAATATCAGGGCCGCACGGAAAGCCAGAGGGCTTTCGCAGGAAGAACTGGCCGCAAGGCTGAACGTGGTGCGTCAGACGATCTCAAAATGGGAACAGGGCTTGTCGGTGCCGGATGCCGACCTGCTTATCACCCTGTCAAAAGCGCTGGAAACCCCCGTCAGTGCTTTGCTGGGCGAAACGATAATTCAGGAAAAGCCAGACGAAATCCAGATTTTGTCCGAAAAGCTGGAAACGATCAATCTGCAGCTTGCCCGGAGAAAAATCGCCCGAAGAAAGCTTCTGCGCGGGGCGCTGGCGGCATTGTGCCTGATCGTTCTGGCAGGGTTGGCGGGGCTGTACGCCGCGCACAGTCCCTATCTGAACTGGGATTATCATGACCCCGAGACCGCCGTTGCCGGGGCGGCGCTCCATGGCTTCGAATGGCTGTTCGTCCGGGCGGCTCCGCTGCTCCTGACAGGGGGCATTGTCGGGCTGTTTCTGACTCGAAAGAAAAAGTAGCATTTTTAAGCCCTCCGCAGATCGTATGGCCTGCGGAGGGCTTGCTGTTTGCCCACTTGCCGCTTTTTTCGGAATTTTTCCGTTGGATTTGGCGTTTCGCAGTCGGCGGCGGGCTGGTATAATGACCCTAGAACCCAACCCCGGCTTGTGTCGAAGAATGGGAGCGAGGAAAGTGAAAAAACAGCTTTGTCTGGAAACGGCGGCGCTGAAAGGCTGCCGTCTCCAAAAAGAAAAGGAAGGCTACACCGTCTGCGGGGAGCGTGGCAAAATGTCCCTGACCTTCGCGCCTTTCGATGAGGAAACGGCGCGGGCTTTTCAGCAGGCGGACGCGCTGGTGCTCGACCTGACCAGCCGTGTCTCCGCCTGCGAGGCGATCTTCGTCCGCTTTGCGGAGGCGGACGGCCGGACGCTGGAAATGAACACCATGCTCTTTCCCGGGCAGAAGGTCCGGGCCGTGTTTCGGCTGAAATGGCTGGATGGCAGCCTGTTGTTCCCGCCGCTGAATCCGGGCACGCTGAAGACCTGTGTTTCCGGGCAGGGGTTGGAAAAAGACCGGATAGTCTCGCTGACCGTCGGTTTCCTGCCCGGACGGCAGGATCAGCGGCGCTTTGATCTGGCGGATGTTTTTCTGACGGACGAGGCGATTGAATTCCCCAAAGCCGCCGAAACCACCGTGGACGCGCTGGGACAGTGGAAACAGAAGGAATGGCCGGGAAAAATGCCCTCCGAGGAAGCGATGAAGGACTTTCTGCAGGGCGAGTGGGCAAAAGAATTGCCGCCCCTGCCGGGACGGAACCGCTTCGGAGGCTGTACGGAGCGCCGGTTCGAAGCCACTGGATTTTTCCGCGTCCAGAAGGAAAACGGGCGCTGGTATCTGGCAGACCCGGACGGTTGTGCGTTTTACTCCACCGGCGTGTTCGGGGTAACGCCCGGCGAAGCGGGCTGGATCCGCGGCGTGGAAGACCAGATGGACGATCTGCCAGACCCAAGGGGCCCCTTCGCCCCGGCCTATGAGCTGGCCGAAGAAAACGAGCTGTACCGCCGGAAATTCTCCGGCATGTTCCCGAAGGATACCCTTCTGTACGCCCCGGCCACGGCCAATCTGATCCGCGCTTTCGGCGGAGAATGGTATGACCGCTGGTGCGGACTCACCGCCCGCCGCCTGCGGGCGTGGGGGATCAACACGCTGTCCATGTTCAGCGACCCGGAGTTCATCCGCCGCTCGAAGATGCCCTACGTCATCATGCTCAAGGGCTATCCCGCCACCCGGCGCATGATCTACCGGGACTTCCCGGATGTGTACGCCGAGGAATACGAAGAAGGCTGCCGCCGGTTCGCCGCCCAGCTGACGGCCTATCGGGACGATCCGCTGCTGATCGGCTATTTCCTGAATAATGAGCCCACGTGGGGCTTTGTGGAAGGCATCCTGCTGGCGGAGCGGGTGCTGGAGAACGGGCAGGGCACCGCTACCCTGCGGGAGCTGATCGCCTTCCTGCGCCAGAGGTATGGGAAGGATATTTCCGCGCTGAACCGGGCGTGGCGGCTGGAGCTTCCCGATTTTGAAACGCTGGAAAAGGGCCTGTTCCGGGCGGCGGAACGCTCCCCGGAAGCAGAACGCGACCTGTCTGACTTTACCGGCCAGATGATCGACCGCTATGCGGGGCTTCCCGCCCAATATGCCCGGGAGGTCGCGCCACGTCACCTGAATCTGGGAATGCGCTTCGCTCATGTGAACCATCCCGGAATGCTGCGGGCCGCAAGGCATTTCGACGTGTTCTCCCTCAACTGCTATGCCGCCGACCCCACGGAAGCGCTGCTGGCAGTGCAAAAGGCGCTGGATATGCCGGTTTTGATCGGCGAGTTCCATTTCGGGGCGCTGGACGCGGGACTGCCCGCTCCCAGCCTGTTCCATGTGAAGGATCAAAAGGCCCGGGGCGACGCCTACGCCCGGTATCTGACCCGGGCGGCGGCTCAGCCGTGCAGCGTAGGGGCGCACTACTTCGCCTATAACGATCAGCCCCTTTGGGGCCGGTATGACGGCGAAAATTATCAGTTCGGCTTTGTGGACGTGTGCAACCGCCCCTACGAGCCTTTCGGCGAGGGCGTGCGCCGGGCCAACGAAGAAATTTACCGGGTCAAGGAGGGTCTTGCTGCGCCAGAGGGCGGCGAGACCCAACGGGAATCTTGAAAAGTCCATTCGAAAATACAGGAGGCAACGTCCATGTTTCAGAAAACCAAAGTTACGGATGAAATTCGCCTGATGGCCGCCTATGATTCTCCCGCCGCCGAAGAAATGCCCATGTTCGCGGAAAACCGGGTGCATCAGCGCTCCAGCGGCAATCCCTATCCCAATAAGGTGGTCATGCGGGTGGATCGGGCCCACCGCTCTGAAAAACCCTTTCGCATCATCACATTGGAAAACGAATATTTGAAGATCGAGCTTATGCCCGAACTGGGCGGACGCATCTACGCCGCCATGGATAAACGCACCGGCTACGACTTCTTCTACCGGCAGCACGTGGTGAAGCCCGCGTTGATCGGCCTGTTGGGCAGCTGGATCTCCGGCGGTCTGGAATTCAACTGGCCCTGCCACCACCGGCCCAGCACCTACATGCCCGTGGACGTACAGGTGGAGGAAGAAGAAAACGGCGCGGTCACGGTGTGGATGAGCGAAAACGAGCCGCTGAACCGCATGAAGGGCATGGTGGGCGTTCGACTGTGTCCCGGAGAAGCACGGTTCGATACCCGGATGAAGGTGTACAACGGCACGCCCGCCCGGCACTCCTTCCTGTGGTGGGAAAACGCCGCCGTGCCTGTGAACGAGCAGTACCGGCTGGTGTTCCCGCCGGACGTGCATTACGTCCAGTTCCACTACCGCAAGAATGTGACGGAATATCCCGTGGCCTCCGGCGTATACAACGGCATCAGGCTGGGCGACGGCACGGATATTTCCTATCATAAAAACACCCGTCAGCCCACGTCCTATTTCTGCGCGGCCACGAAGTATGATTTCTTCGGCGGCTACGACGAAGGCAAGCGCTACGGCGTGGTGCATGTGGCCGACCGCCATGTGAGCGTGGGCAAAAAGATGTTCACCTGGGCCTACAATCAGCTGTCCCGCAGTTGGGAGCGGGCGCTGACCGACACCGACGGCGCTTACGCCGAGCTGATGGCCAGCAGCTACTCCCTCAATCAGCCGGATTTCGCGTGGCTGTACCCCTACGAGAGCAAGGAATTTTCCCAGATGTGGTACCCCGTGGGCGACGGCGGCGCGCCTTTCTGCGCCTGCCGGGAAGCGGCCCTGTCCGTGGAAAACGGCCGTCTGCGGCTGCAGGCCTCTGTTCCCCTGCGGGATGCGAAGCTGATCGTCAACGGCGCGGAGCACCGCTTCACCGCCGGGCCGGAGCAGTCCTTCGACCTGCCCCTGTCGGAGGAGATCGCCGCGTTCCAGCTGGTAGACAACCGGGGCAAGACGCTGCTGCGCTATGAAAAGCCTGTGGAAAACGAACTGAAGGAAATGCCGGAGACCATCCCGGACAATCCTACCATGGATCAGCTCAAGAGCGCACAGGAATTGTATCTGCTGGGCGTGCATACGGAGCAGTACCGCGACCCGTCCATTCGTCCCGCCGGGTACTGGCGGGAAGCCCTGCGCCGGGACCCGGATCATCTGCCCTCCCTGATCGCGCTGGCGAATGACGAGCTGGCTCACTTCCGCCCGGAAAGCGCCCGCAAGCTGGCCCTTCACGCATGGAAGGTGGCCACGGTGCGCAATTTCCATCCCGAAAGCGGTGAGCTGCAATACGTCATGGCCCGGATCGAGGAAGCACTGGGCCGGGAGGACGAGGCGCTGGACGGCTACCTGCAGGCTGCGTGGGCTCAGGACGCACGCTCTCGGGCCATGACCCGCGCCGCGCTGATCCAGCTGCGCCGGGGACAGTATGACGATGCGCTGACCAGCGCGGAGGAAGCGCTGAACCAGCACGCCCACAATGAAACTGCTCTGCTGATACGCTATCTGGCGCTGAAAAAGCTGGGCGACGACCGCGCAGGGGAAGCCCTGCGCCGGGCAGAAGCCTACGACGGCCTGAACCTGACCCTGCGGGCGCTGAAATACGGCGCGTCTCCCGAATTGTACGCCACGCTGGAAAGCGACCCCTGCCAGTCGGCGCTGGATATGGCGCAGGAGCTTTCCGAAATGGGGGAGACGGAGCTGGCTGCGGCCATTCTGGCCGGTCTGCCCACCCCATGCGCCCAGACCGAATACGTGCGCTGGCACCTGACCGGCGACCGGGCGGCGCTGGAAAAAGCCGCCGGGCTGGAAGCGGGCGCGGCTTATCCCCTGCGGGAGATCGAGCACCGGGCGCTGACGGAAGCGGTGAAGGCGCATCCCGAGGACGCCAACGCGCTGGATCTGCTGGCCTGTCTGGAATACCACATGGAGAACCATCAGAAGGCGGACGACCTGTGGAGCCGGGCCGCTCAGGCGAACCCGAAGGCCTACCGGCCCCTGCGCAATCTGGCCGTGGCCCGCTACAGCCACCTGAACCGCCGGGAGGAGGCCCTGCCTTTGCTGGACAAGGCGCTGGCCCTGCATCCCGGGGACGGCCAGCTGGTGTGGGAAAAGGCTTATCTGATGACCCGTCTCCACTGCGACCCCAACGAAACGGCCGCCTTTGTGGAGAAGCACGGTTACGAGCGGGAGGATATCGCCATCGAACTGTGCCGGGCGCTGAATCTGGCGGGCCGCTATGAAGAAGCGCTGAACATCCTGCTGGGCAAGAAGTTCACGCCCTGCGAGGGCGGCGAGCACGCCGTGGCCGAGCAGTATATGTTCGCCCATCACGCGCTGGGCCGGGGGCTGTTTGCGGATGGACAGTACGAACAGGCGCTGGAACATTTCCGCGCCGCTCAGACCCTGCCGGAAAATCTGGGGGCGGGACTGTGGAACGAAGTGCTGCTGGTGCCCCATCAATACTTCGAGGCCCGCTGTCTGGAAGAACTGGGCCGCGGGGACGAGGCCCGGGCGCTGTACGATCATATTCTGATTTTGAAGGTAGACTATTTCTCCAACATGAACCTGCCCGAGCTGCCCTGCTGGCAGGCTATGGCCCTGAAACGCACCGGCCGGGCTCCGCAGGCGCAGGAGATGATCTCCGCCCACCTGCACAAGCAGGAAAACGCCGCCTTTGCCCGGGATGCGGGCTACTACAAGACCACGCCCTTCTTTATCTCCTATATGGAGGACGCACAGACCCTGCGCCGGGCCGGATGCGACTGGCAGTCCGCCATGGCCTGCTGGGCGGCGGGCGACCGGCAGACGGCCGCCGAGCTGGCCGCGCTTTCCCTGATCGGCGAGCCATCCAACTTGTATGCCCTGCTTTTGAGCCAGCAAAAATAAGGTAAAAAAGCTCGTGTTTTATGGAAAACGAGAACGAAAACAGCGGCCCGAAGCCCGGTTGAACGCGGCTTCGGGCCCGCCGAATCCCTGCTGCCGTTCGGCGGCATCAGTCCTTCAAAATCTGCGTTGCTCGATGATGTGGGACGCTGATTTTCCGCTAAGGAACCAGACGTTTTGACCCTCACAAAGCCCTTTGCCGCTCTGGCACAGGGCTGTTTTTCGTGCGAAAGAAAAGTTTTGTTCAATTTTTAAAATTCCTTATTGACAAGTATTGTTCACCCTGCTATAATCAAGGCAGATGGAAACTTTGGCAACGAAACGACCGTTCCGGGTATGGAAAATCATTCCTTTGTGAAAAGGTGCTTGCATCTTCCCCGGAAAGTTGTTATAATTACCACACAGACGAAAAAACATTGCGTTTGATTCGAATGGGTTTCCAAAGCAAAGTTGCTTTTCCTCTTTTCCATTAAACCGGTTTGATGGGAAAAAGGTCGAAAAGCAAGACGTTTCTTTTTTTATTTTTCATACGGAAAGGAGCCCTTGCCTTGAGTTCCGTCAAAGTTCAAAAGCCCGCTCCCAGCTTTGCCCCCTCCCGCAAGCACGTGGCAAATCGGATCTGGCAAAACCGTTACATTTACATGATGGTCATCCCGGTACTGGTGTACATGATCCTTTTCAAGTACATGCCCATGTACTTCCTGCGGGCCTCCTTCTACGACTACAAGCTGCTCAAGGGCTTTGAAGGCTCCAAGTACGTCGGCCTGAAATGGTTCGAGCGCCTTTTGTCCAGCCCCGATCTGTGGCAGTACATCCAAAACACCCTGTCGCTGAACCTGCTGTCGCTGGTCATCGTCTTCCCTGCGCCGCTGGTGTTCGCCATTCTGCTGAATGAAATTCACAGCGCGCCCTACAAGAAGATCGTCCAGACCGTGTCCTATCTGCCCCACTTCATCTCCACCGTGGTTCTGGTCTCCATGATCAACACCATCTGCTCCCCCTCTCTGGGCGTACTGGCGAAGATCTACAAGAGCATGGGCATGACGCCGGTGAATTTCATGGGCAACCCGGACTACTTCTACGCCATCAACATCATCTCCGGTCTGTGGCAGGGCACCGGCTGGAACGCCGTTATCTACATCTCCGCCATCGCTGGCATCGACGCCTGCCTTTACGAAGCGGCCCGCATCGACGGTGCTAACCGATGGAAGCAGATCCTGCACGTGACCATTCCGGGACTGCTGCCCACCTTCATCCTGCTGCTCATCATGCAGATCGGCCAGCTGCTCAACTGCGTGTTCGACAAGATCTACCTGCTGCAGAACACCCTGAACCTTCAGGTGTCGGAGATGCTGCCCACCTACGTGTACAAGACCGGTATGATCAGCCAGAAGTACGGTCTGGCCACTGCGGGCGGCCTGTTCAACTCCGTGATCTCCGTCGTTCTGGTGCTGATCGCCAACACCATCAGCCGCAAGGTTTCCGAAACTTCTCTATTCTAACAGAAAGGAGCGCACGCCATGTCCACCGTTTCCGTTTCGAAGCAAAAGAAGCACCGTCACGAACAGGATTTTATCAAGCGCTCCACGGGGGAGAAAGTTTTCAATGTGGTCAACATTGTGATCATGCTGATCCTGCTGTGTCTCTTCCTGTTCCCGGTTTTCAACGTCGTTTCGATCTCTCTTTCCGATGATAAGGCCGTACTGGCTGCTGAGGTCACCTTCTACCCCATCGGCTACAACCCGCAGGCCTATACCGCCATCTTCGGCAACACCGATCTGTGGCGGGCCGCCTTCAACAGCTTCTATGTGGCCATCATCGGCTGTGTGCTGGGCCTGATCGGCACCTGCGTGGCCGCCTATCCCATGGCCTACGGCAACTTCTACGGCAAAAAGCTGTACGTCATCATCATCATGTTTACGATGTGGTTCAACGCCGGTATCGTTCCGTTGTTCCTGACCATTCGCCAGCTGGGCCTGTACGACAGCCTGTGGGCGCTGATTCTAAACTCCATGATTACCGCATATAATGTGGTCATCATCCGCAGTTACTTCTCGTCCATTCCCTTCTCGGTGATCGAATCCGCCCGCATCGACGGCGCGACCGACTATCGCATTCTGTTCCAGCTGGTGATCCCGCTGTCTAAGCCCGTGCTGGCTACTGTAGCTCTGTGGCTGATCGTGGGTCACTGGAACGACTACCTGAATCCGTTGGTTTTGATCCACAGTCAGGAGCACAAGACCCTGCAGCTGTTCCTGAAGGAACTGGTGCTGAATGCCGAAACTTCCACCTCCAATCTGGCCTCCGTCAACGACGCTACCAACAAAGGAGTGGCCGCGCTGAGCCAGCAGCTGAAAAATGGCGTTCTGGTGGTTTCCATGGTGCCCATGCTGGTGCTGTATCCCTTCCTGCAGAAGTTCTTCGTGTCCGGCGTCATGCTGGGTTCCGTGAAGGGCTGACCTGCACTGCAACAATGGTTCTTATCAGCGTTAAGGCGCTGAAAAGGAAAAATAAAAGGAGGAACTACGCATGAAGAAACTGGTATCTCTCGTATTGGCTCTCGCCATGCTGCTGTCCATGACCGCCGCCTTGGCGGACACCGTCGGCGGAATGGAAGACGGCTGGTGGAAGGACATTGAGATCGCTCCTTCCGAGACGTTCCATCTGGATGAGCCCCTGACCATTACGGCGCTGGGCATCCACTTCAACCAGTATCCCACCGAATTCGACGGCTGCTACTATCTGCCCACCGTCGAAAAGTACACCAACGTTCACCTGCAGGTGGACTGGCGTCCTGACTCCGACTGGAACACCCAGATCGCGACCGCCTTGGCCGGCGGCGTGGACAACCTGCCCTACCTGATCCGGCCCGGCTCCTACGGCGTTGCCGCGCTGGCCAACGAAGGCGCTATCATCCCGCTGGATGATTATCTGGATCTGATCCCCAACATCGTGGCCGCCGTTGGCGAAGAGCGTTTCGCTGACTGGAAAGCCGCCGATGGTCACTTCTACACCATCCCCACCCTCGTGAACGTGCCCGGTTCTCAGTCCACCGCCGTTCGCAAAGATTGGCTGGACAAGCTGAATATGGACGTTCCCACCACCTGGGAAGAGTGGAAGGCCTACTGGTACGGCGTTCGTGACAACGACATGAACGGCAACGGCGACACCACCGACGAGATCCCGATCGTGCTGGAAATGGGCCAGAACGGCGAACGTTCCCTGCACGCCCTGCTGAATGCTTTCGGCATCAAGGCCTCTAGCGATGCTCAGTTCTGCGTGCTGGACGACGGCACCTACACCATGGTGTACGAGCATCCCCGCTATCGTGAATTTATCACCGAGATGCAGAAGCTGTACGCTGACAAGATCATCGATCAGGAATTCGCTACCCGCTATCAGGCTGAGATGTACAACACTATGTCCGGCAACCTGGCCGGCACCGTGTTCACCTGGGCCGAGCAGTGCGCCGTGCACTCCGAGACCCTGATCGCCAATGGTGTGGAAGATGCTCTGTATCTGACCTGCGCGCCCATCACTGGCCCCTACGGCGACCAGTGGATCCAGAAGCGTCAGGGCGTCACTGGCAACTGGTGCATCACCGAAAAGGCCGCTCAGGACGGCAAGGTGGAAGACATCCTGAAGTTCTGGAACTGGATGTTCTCTGACGAGGGCGTCATGCTGTACAACTACGGCATCGAAGGCTATACCTACACCATGGTGGACGGTAAGGCCATCCTCAATCCCGAGATCACCGCCTCCGGCTTCAACGATTACCGTACGCTGGGCATGGAATTTGAGCCCGTCGGCGGCAACTGGCAGAACGACGCCTTCATGCAGTGCGTGTTCTCCGGCAAGACCGTGGACGAACTGACCATCCCCCGCAAGTCCTTCTACGACGGCCTGAACGAGCACGGCGTCAACGACGGCAAGTACTACGCCATGCCCCCCACTCTGGAGACCGAAGCTTACGTGGAATACCGCGCTGAGCTGATCTCCTCCGGCGTGTGCGCGCTGCGTGACCAGTGCGTGGCCGGCCAGCTGTCCGTGGACGATTTCTTCGCCAAGTACGAAGAACTCAAGGGCCGCGGCCTGCAGGACATCCTGGACGAAGGCGCTGAAGCCTACGCCCTGATCGTCGGCGAATGATCGAAACCTAAATAAAGGGAGCGCCCTCGGGCGCTCCTTTTTTGCGTACTGAAAAGCAAGATCGCCGTCCATGTTCGTGAACCCGATTTTCGGTGTCTGGAAATTTTGCGATGAAGCTGCTATACTGGTTTTGCCGATATGCGTATCAGACGGTGCGGTGTTTCCGCCGGAGCTGAGGGTCGCGTATCGGCTTTTGTTTCACGGAAAAGGAGCGTCCGAAGACGCTCCTTTTTGTACGGGTTTTTCCGGGGATGCTTTACCCCCGGTATTTCCAGCTTTCCACCCCGCGATAGGGCAGGTGCACCGCAAATACCTTCCCGGCTTCGGACTCCTCCGGGCAGTTGACCGCACCGCAGGTGATGAAAAGCGTCTGCATATCCGGGCCGCCGAAGCAGCAGGACGAGCACTGGGATGCGGGGATCTCCACCCGAGCCAGCAGACGGCCGTCCCGAGGATCGTACCGTCCCACAAACCCACCGCCCCAGTGGCAGACCCAGAGCATTCCCTCTTCGTCCATGGTCATGCCGTCGGGCACCATGTTCCCCTCGATGGGGGCGATCACCCGATGGTCGTGCAGAGTCAGCGTGTCCTCGTCCAGCCGGTAGCTGTCCACACTGTGCCGGGCAGAGTCGATAAAGTAGAGCGTGTCGCCCGCAAAACCCAGACCGTTGGAAATTTCCAGCCGGTCCAGCATTTCGATGCAGCGGCCGTCGCCGGGCAGCAGGTAGAGCTTGCCCCGCTTTTCGCCCTTCACCAGATCGGAGGTGCCGCACCAGAAACGGCCTTGCGGGTCGCATTTGCCGTCGTTGGAACGGGTCATGGGGTCGTAGACCGGCTCCGTCAGCTTCTCGATCCGCCGTCCGTCCTCGCTGCGCAGATAAACGCCCGCCGTCAGCCCCAGAATGTAGCCGCCCTGACGGCGCAGGGCGAAGCAGCCCACGTTCTGGTTGACCTCCGTGCTGGTGCGCTGTCCGTCCGACAGCCGATAGGTGTTCACCGTGCAGCCCTTGATGTCCACAAAGTGCAGAACGCCGGTTTCCGCGTCCCAGACAGGCCCCTCCGAAAGATGAAACCGCTCGTTGACCAGAACTTCCGCTTGGTAGGTCTCCATGCTTTTTTCCTCCGTACAGCCGAAAAATTTCAAAGAAGTTTCTTTCAGTTTACCCGCCCGAACAGGCCCTGTCAAGTGGAAGAAAGGCTCTACAGAATGTTTTCCCAATAGGGGAAATCGCTCTGCTCCACGTCGCGCAGCGCGTCCTCCAAAGCGTCCAGTGCCTGAAAGGTCTCAGTGTCCCACTGGCGTTCCAGCGCTGTGGACAGCTCCACCATGGCCGTGCTGACGGCCCGGGTGTGGTGGTGGCTGATAAGGTAATTGAGCCAGACAGCGTCGTGCTGCCACTGGGCGTGAAGATAGCGCTGCTCATCGTAGGCCTGCGCCTGCCGGCCGCTGTCTGCCAGGTCGCGGATCAGGCGGACGGAATCCAGATATTCCCGGGCGACCCGCTGCTGGGAAACGTCCATCCACACGCCCAGCGCAATGCAAAGCGTCAGAATGACGGAGATCAGGATCACGGAACGGCGCATTACCACCTCACCTCCCCGGATGAAAGCACCCGCCGCCGTTCAGGCGGCTCGCCCCGGAAACCGTGGACGCTCATCACGCCGTCCGTATCGATGTAGCACAGAAGCACCTGCCGAATCTCGGAAAAGCCCATGCTGCCCAGCTGCTGCCGCAGCCAGCTCTCGTCCTTGCCCAGCAGGGGCAGATTGTTCTGTTCCAGCTGGCCGTCAAGGATCAGCGTCAGCGGAATGCCTTCGTTGCCGGTTTTTAGCTTCATGTCCTCCGGGGTGACAGGCCGCTTTTGGGAGGTGGGGAATACGCTCAGTTTGCCGCTGGTCTCCATGATGGCTGTGCCCACCTCCGTGGGGGACAGCACACCGCCGGTGCGCAGCTCCTCCAGCAGGTCGTTCAGGTTAAAGCACAGTTTTTCCAACGCCTGATAGTCGATCTGGCCGTTGCGGATGATGACCGTGGGGGAGCCGCTGAAAAAACGCCGCATTTTCTGACTTTTCAGCGACAGAAGCGAGAAAATCTGGTGGAGCATCACCAGCGCCGCCATGGGTACGATGCCCCGCCAAAGGGGCGTGTCCAGACTTTCCATGGGCGTGGCGGCCAGATCGGCGATCATGATGGCGATGACCAGCTCAAAGGGCTGCAGCTGCCCCACCTGCCGCTTGCCCATCAGCCGCAGGGCGCAGACGGCCAGACAGACCAGCAAAACGCTGCGGATAAAGACGGTCAGCATGGCTTAGCTCTCCATGTTTTCCAGCCAGGCTTCCAGTTCTTCCAAGGTGGAAAAGCCCAGCCCGTCCTGCACTTCCTCCTGCGCTGCGGCGGGCAGGGCGGAGACGGCGACGGACAGTTCGCTGACCAGCGCCAGCGCATCGCCGTATTTATTTTCATAGATGCACAGCGTCCCTGCGGCATTGGGCATCAACACCTGATGATCGGGGCAGAACAGCGGCACCTGACGCTCCATTCGCAGCGCTTTGGGGGAAAACTCCGTGATGCGCCATTCGGGGTAGAGGGGCTGTGCTTCCTCCAACGTTTTGCCGTACAGCTCTACCGGGGCCGTGACCCGGCGCGTCACCACGTGGTCGCAGCGGGTGTAGGTGAACCGCTGAAACAGCTCCGCGCCGTCCTCCAACCGGGCGGCCTGATCCGCTGCGGCGCTTTGGGTCTGCTCCTCCTGCGCGGGGGCCAGACTTTCACTGGGCCACAGCAGCGCAGCCGCCACGGCAATCAGCAGCACCGCCGCGCCGATCAGCCACCATGGGCTGCGAAAGGGCTGTTTTTTTCCATAAAAATCGTCCTTCATCTTTTCTGCTCCTTTCCCCGGGAGGGGCCGTCTGCCTTACGCGGAAGCGACACACTCTAGTATGGCGGAGAAAAGCGGAAAATATGAAGGACGGTCGTTCTTTTTTCAGCAAAGGGACAGGGCGGGCACGGCGTTCAGTTCCAACGGGGCCAGCTCGCCCTTGCGCAGCCGGTAATAGGCGGCGGAGCCGATCATGGCGGCGTTGTCGGTGCAGAGCCATAATTCCGGCATACACAGGCGGAAGCCCTGCTTGCGGCTCAGTTCCGTCAACTGCTGCCGCAGCCGCCGGTTGGCGCTGACGCCCCCCGCGATGCACAGGGTGGACAGCCCGAAATCCGCCATAGCCAGTGAAGCTTTTTCGCACAGAGTGTCCACCACGGCCTGCTCGAAGGAGGCGGCCAGATCGGCCCGGGGCAGTTCCTCGCCCTTCTGCTCCATCTTGTGGCAGGCGTTCAGGAAGGCGGTCTTCAGGCCGCTGAAGGAGAAATCGTACTTGCCGTCGGGATGGGGATGGGGCAGCGTCAGAAAATGAGCGTTGCCGCCCTCGGCCAGCCTGCTCAGCAGGGGCCCGCCGGGGTAGTTCAGCCCCAGCACCCGCGCCGCCTTGTCAAAGGCTTCGCCCGCCGCGTCGTCCACCGTCTGACCCAGCAGGGTATAGTCCGCATAGTCGTTCACCCGGACGATGTGGCTGTGACCGCCGCTGACCACCAGACAGAGGAACGGCGGTTCCAGATCAGGCGTGGTCAGGAAATTGGCGCTGACATGGCCCTCAATATGATTGACCGGCACCAGCGGGATGCGGCTGGTGTAGCTGAGCCCTTTCATGCAGTTCACGCCGGTCAGCAGCGCGCCTACCAGCCCGGGGCCGTAGGTCACGGCCAGCGCGTCCACGTCGGAAAGCGCCATGTCCGCCTCTTTCAGCGCCTGATCCACCACCCGGTCGCACGCATCCACGTGAGCGCGGCTGGCGATCTCCGGCACCACGCCGCCATACAGGGCGTGGGTGTCCGCCTGAGAAAAAATAACGCTGGAAACGATCTTCCGCCCGTTTTCGATGATGGCGGCGGCAGTCTCGTCGCAGCTGGATTCCATGGCCAGAATGCGCACGGCAGGCTTTTGCTGCAGTGCGTCCAGCTTGGCTTGCATTTCCGGGATGGTATTCATGGCAATTCATCCTTTGTTTCAGCATTGGAACGGTTCCGTGGGAACCGTCTGTATCCCGCCCGCAGAAGGGGCGGCAGACCCAGCACGGCCAGCGCCGTCAGCCCGAAGGCCGTCAGAACGGGGGGCAGGTATTCGGCGAACAGACTGCCGGGAAACAGCAGCATCACCGGCTCGTAAGTGGGAAAAATCCCATCGGGGATGAAGGTACGGTGGAGCCAGCCCCACATGGCGGAAAAATCCGCCGCGGCCCACAACCCCAGTATGGCGGCCAGCATCAGCGGCAGAGACCCGCCCAGCTCGTAAGCCGCCGGCGAGAAACGCTTTTTCCAGACGGCCAACGCCATCAGTGCCGCGCCCAGAACCGCGCCTGCGATTGCCAGCGCCCGGGCAGTGCGGATGCCGTTTCGCACGGTCTCCATATGCCGCGTAAAGGCCTCGGAGATCACGATCGGCCCGCTTGCGGCGGTGACTTCTGGTTCCCAGCGGTCGGTCTCGCCCCGGAAATACCGCATGGTCTCCCCGGCAAACGCCCGAAGTTCCTCCTGCGGAATGCCCAGCGCCTCCCACGGCACCTGTCGAAGCAGCGCCCGCTCAAAGCGCCCCTCGGAGGTCAGGAATCCCACCACCGTACCGGCAAGACCGGCCAGCATCCAGCACAGCGCCCCGATCAGGCACAGCGCCGCTCCCGTCCGTTTGCTCACATTCGTTCCCCCTCGACCGTCTATTGTACCATTTTCCTGCTTTTCCTACAAGGGGCGGGGCTTTCCGATTGACAATCGTCCCTAAAAACAGTATCATAGGTTCACCAGAATGGATTCGGAATAATCAAATAAGGAGGAAAACGCCTTGATCCCGATCCTCGCCACAGTGCTGCTGACGTGGGCACTGTGTATGCCCCTCCACTTTTATGGAAAAAAACAGAAAAACAAGGTGCTGTCCCTGGTTTTTAAAGCCCTGCCCACCATCATGGCTGCCATGTTCGCCGGGTATGCGGCGCTTTTCCTGCCCGGCAGCGACGACTACGCCAGACTGATCTTTCTAGGCCTTTGCGTCTGCGTGTTTGCCGACGTGCTGCTGGATATTCGCTTTGAGATCGGAGGATTCCTGTTCTTTCTGGGACACGTGCTGTACGTGCTGGCCCTGTCCCGCTACCGGGTGCTAAGCTGGTGGTGCCTGACCGTGTTCGTGATCGCCGCCGCCGTGCTGGAAATTTTTGTATATCGCTACCGGGATAAAGTGCCCGCAAGGTTTATCCTGCTGGGATTGCAAATTTACGCACTGGCGCTGTCGGCGCTGCTGGCGTTCAGTCTGCCTCTGCCTTTTTTGGCTCCCGGCACCCGTTCCGTGCTGGCGGCGGCCGGCGCGGCGCTGTTCGTAGCGTCCGATATGACGCTGTGCTACAACACCGTGCAGAAGAAGCCCACCCTGTGGCATTACCTCAGTCTGGGCATCTATTATTCCGCCCAGCTGCTGCTGGGCCTGAGCGCCGTGAAACCCTTCTGATTTTCTCTTGTATCCCCCGGCGGGTTGTGCTATTATCAAACTGGGTTTTGATTTGCTGCCGGGGGAAACCCTGCTGAAACACGTTCCGGCTTGCCTGCGGAGCGCCGTCTGACGCGGCCTTCTTCTGCGGGCGGCCGGATTTTTTGTATCCGGCGAAAAAACGCCCTGACCCGTCGGGACGGAAGGATGGTATTCATGAGCGGGGCTTTGGAGAAAAATCAACGGCTGACCCTTTCCTGCGCCCGGCTGGGCAGTGAGCTGGAGGGCGTTTGTTCCCATGAGGGCATGGCCGTGTTCGTGCCGGGGGTGCTGCCCGGGGAAACGGCGGAGGTGCAGATCGTCAAGGCACTGCCCAACTACGCTTTCGGTCGGCTGGTGCAGGTGCTGGAGCCGTCGGCCCAGCGGGCGCAGCCGCGTTGCCCGGTGTACGACAAATGCGGCGGCTGCAGCGGCCAGCATATGACCTACGAGGCCACGCTGGAAGCCAAGCGCCTGCAGGTGCTGGACTGCCTGAACCGCATCGCCGGACTGGGGCTTGCGACCGAGCAGGTGCCGCCGGTGCTGGGGGCGGCGGAGCCGTGGCACTGCCGCAACAAAACCGCCCTGCCGGTGGGCGGGAGCTGGCGGGAGCCGGAACTGGGCTTTTATCGCCGCCGCAGCCACCAGATCATTTCCATCGAGAACTGTCCCATTTCCATGACGGAGCTGAGCCCCATCGTGGGCGCGGTCAAGACGTGGATGAGCCGCTGCCGGGTGCAGCCCTACGACGAGGTCACGGGCAAGGGACTTTTGCGGCATGTGGTGATCCGCTCCAACCGGCGGGGCGACGTCATGGTGCTGCTGGTCGCCGCGTCCGACAGGCTGCCGGAGGTCTCAATGCTGACCGAGCTTTTGCAGAAAGCCGTGCCCGGCTTCCGGGCGCTGCACCTGAGTGTGAACCGTGCCCGGAATAACGTCATTCTGGGCAGCAGTTCCCGGAAGCTGTGGGGGACGGATGCCATCGAAGAGACGCTGCTGGGCCTGACGTTTGAGATCGCGCCCCTTTCCTTCTTTCAGGTGAACCCCGATCAGTGCGAGCGGCTGTACGAATGTGCTATCCGCCTTGCGGCGCTTCGACCGGAGGACATCGTTGTGGACGCTTACGCGGGCGCGGGCACCATTTCTCTGTGCATGGCGGGCAGCGCCCAAAAGGTGATCGGCATCGAGATCGTGCCCCAGGCGGTGGAAGCCGCCCGGCGCAATGCCGCCCGGAACGGCATCGCCAACGCGGAGTTCCATCTGGGCGCGGTGGAGGATGTGCTGCCGGGGCTGGTGGGGCTGGGTCTTCACCCGGACGTGGTGCTGCTGGATCCGCCCCGGAAGGGCGTGGAGCAGCCGGTGATCGACGCGGTGCTGCGGACGCGGCCCCGGCGGGTGGTGTACGTCAGCTGCCATGTGCCTACGCAGGCCCGGGACGTGAAGCTGCTGCGGCAGGGCGGATACCGGCTGGAAGCCTGTCAGCCGGTGGATATGTTCTGCTACGCGGGCGGCGTGGAAAACGTGATCTCCATGACTTTGGACGAGACTCAAGACTGACGGAAAAGAGGCCTGATCGTATGCCCACCGAACTGTTTTCCCCCCTGATGACTGCCCGGGAGGCCCGGCTGAAAACGCCGCTGGCTTTGGCCTATGTAGGGGACACGGTGTGGGATCTGCTGGTGCGGCGCAGTCTGCTCCGCTCCGGCGAAAAGGCGGGAGCCCTGCACCGCCGGGCCGTGCAGCTGGTGAACGCGGCGGCGCAGGCCCAGGCCAGCCGGGAGATCGAACCCTATCTGACCGAAGAAGAACGGGACGTACTGCGCCGGGGCGAAAACGCCCACGCCAAGCACGCCGTGCCCAAGAATCAGTCCCCCGAGGACTACAGCCGCGCCACCGGATTGGAGGCACTGATGGGCTATCTGTACCTTTCCGGGCAGATGGAAAGAATCGGCGAATTGTTTGACATCGCCGGGGCAATCCATTAAAATAAGATGTTACTCAATCAGGGAGAGGGGGAAAGGCCGTGCCGGAGTGCAAGCAGCGGGTGCTTCTTTTGAGCCACACGCCGGACGCGCAGGCGCAGATCGCGCTGGGAGCCCGGCTGTGCTATGCCGGGGGCAATGTGGACAAGCTGATGGAGAAGGTGTCCCGGCAGGATCAGCAGGCTTTTTTGGAAAAGCTGATGAGCATGGGGCACGAAAGCGTGCTGGAACACGTGTCCTTCACGTTTTTGATCGAGGGCGTCAGCCGCGTGCTGCTGGCCCAGCTGACCCGGCACCGCATCGCCAGCTTCAGCGTGCAGAGCCAGCGGTACGTCAGCTACAAGGACGGCTTCGGCTACATCGTTCCCCCCGCCATTACGGCGCTGGGCGAGGACGCAGCCGCCGAATACCGGGGCCAGATGGCGCAAATGCAGCAGTGGTACGAGGAATGGCAGGAACGGCTCGGCACGGCGGGCGAAAAGAGCAACGAGGACGCGCGCTTCGTGCTGCCGGGAGCCTGCGAGACCCGCATCATGCTGACCATGAACGCCCGGGAGCTGCGGCACTTCTTCGCGCTGCGCATGTGCAGCCGGGCCCAGTGGGAAATTCGCGCACTGGCGGAGAGCATGTTCGCCCTCTGCTACAAGGAAGTCCCCGCCCTGTTCGCGGACGCGGGGCCGGAATGTCTCCGCCGGGGCTGCCCCGAAGGAGCCAAAAGCTGCGGCCGTCAGGCGGAAATGCGCGCCCGGCGGGAAGCCTTCCTCCGGGAAAATCAGCCGTCAGGCCTAGCAGAAGCCTGAATCACCTGAAACAAAATGGAACGAACCAAAAAGAAAGCAGGAAACAACATGGCATTTTATAAAGACGTAAAAGGAAAGACCCGCAGGGAAAAACAGGCCGTGGCCCAGAATCGGGGCGGCTTTGACGACGAGGGCAGCCACTACACCGGCAAATACAGCTTCGGCAAAGCAGGCGGCAGCCGGAACGGAGAGGGCAAGCGCTACCACGACGGTTCCCGCTCCGACGAGCGCCGGTTCGACGGCGAACGCAAGTCCTACGGCGACCATCGGAATAACGACCGCAAGCCTTATGGCGGCGATCACCGCTCGGAGTCCGGCAAGCGTTACGGCAGCGCCCGCCCCGATCAGGAACGCCGCTTCGACGGCGACCGGCGCGAAGGCCGCAGCGAAGGCCGCAAGTTCAGCCCCAAGCCCCAGCAGGGCGAATACCGCTTCTCCAAAAACGCACCTCGCTACGAGGAACGGGGCCGCAACGTGACCCCCGCCTCCTACGACGAGCAGCGCAAGGCCCGCCGCAGCGGCGAGGAAAGCGGCTACAACAAGTTCCGCTATGCCGCGCCCGCGACCTATCAGCCCGCCCCCGCCGTGGAGACCGAGCCGGACGTGGTGCCCAACGAGAATCTGCTCAGCGGCCGCAATCCCATCCGGGAGGCCCTCAAGAGCGGCCGGGACATCGAAAAGCTTCTGGTGGCCCGGGGCGAGCTCAGCGGCTCCGCCCGGGAGATTGTGCAGATGGCCAAGGAACGCCACATTCCCGTGCAGGAAGTGGACCGCGCCCGTCTGGACGCCATTACCCACAATCATCAGGGAATGCTGGCCTTTGCGTCCGCCTATCATTACAGCACGCTGGAGGATATGCTGGAGCTGGCCGAAGCCCGGAACGAGCAGCCCTTCCTGGTGCTTCTGGACGGTATCACCGATCCCCACAACCTGGGCGCGATCATTCGGACGGCGGAATGCGCCGGCGCGCACGGCGTGATCGTGCAGGAGCGCCGGGCCGTGGGCCTGACCCCCGCCGCGGTGAAGGCCAGCGCGGGCGCGGTGGAATACCTGCCCGTGGCCCGCGTGACCAATCTGGGCAACACCATCGAAGCTCTGAAGGAGCGCAACATTTGGGTCTACGCCGCCGATATGGAGGGCGAGGACTATGCCAGCGTGAAGTTTGACGGCGCGGTGGCGCTGGTCATCGGCGCGGAAGGCGAGGGCGTCAGCCGCCGGGTGCTGGAATGCTGCGACAAGACCGTTTCCCTGCCCCTGCGGGGTCATCTGGACAGCCTGAACGCCAGCGTGGCGGCGGGCGTGCTGATGTACGCGGTCATGCGTTCCCGGTAATTCCGCCATGAAACCGCTCTTATATGTGGACGGCTACAACGTCATCGGCGCATGGCCGCAGGCGCAGCGGGAGAACTGGCCTCTGGACGTGTGCCGCGACCGGCTGATCCACCTATTGGAGGATTACGCCGGGTACAGCGGTCAGGAGGTCTGGCTGGTGTTCGACGGCTACCGCACCGACCGCACCCTGCGCACAGTGGACGAGCGGGACGGCCTGACCGTGGTCTACACCCGGCATGGAGAAACCGCCGATCACTACATCGAACGGCAGTGCCAGGAAATGCCCAAGTACCGGGAGGCACGGGTGGCTACCAGCGACAATGTGGAGCAGACGGTCATTCTGGGCCGGGGCGCTACCCGCATCAGCTCCCGGGAGCTATGGTGGGAGCTGAACCAGACCCGCAGCCGGGGTCGGGATCAGCACCGCCCCAATCCGGCCAGCGGCGCGTCCACCATTGCCGCTGCCATGCCCCGGGCGCAATACGAGCTTCTGGACGAGATCCGCAGGCGAAAAGACTGATTTTATTTTCCGCATTCATGCGGAAAACGGGAACAGGAGGTGAACTGCCGTGACGGACGAGCGGGACGAACAGGAAGAAATGGACAGCCTGAACGAACTCGGCGACGAAGAACTGGAACCCATCCTTTCCGAAGGGGAAGAAACCGATCCCAACGAAGGGGACGAGAAAGCGTCCGAGGACTTCGATGAGCCGGACGAGGAAAATCCATGGGAATACTCCACCCGCTTTGCCGGGCTGACCGACGAGGAGATCGTGTCACAGGCCCAGCAGCATGACGACGCCGCGGTGGAATACCTACTGTACAAGTACAAAAACTTCGTGCGTTCTAAGGCGCGCAGCTATTTTCTCATCGGCGCTGATCACGAGGACATCGTGCAGGAGGGCATGATCGGTCTCTACAAGGCCATCCGGGACTATCAGCCGGAGCGCCTGTCCAGCTTCCGCGCCTTTGCAGAGCTATGTATCACTCGGCAGATCATCACCGCCATCAAGACGGCCACCCGGCAGAAGCACGTGCCCCTGAACAGCTACGTTTCCCTCAACAAGCCCATTTACGACGAGGAAAGCGACCGCACCCTCATGGATGTGATCGTGGAAGGCCGTGCTCAGAACCCGGAGGATCTCATCATCGGGCAGGAGGATCTGGTCTCCATCCGCGACCGGGTGGATCAGGTGCTTTCCAGTCTGGAGCAGGACGTTCTCAACGCCTATCTGGACGGCAAGAGCTATCAGGAGATCGCCGACAAGCTGGGCCGCCACGTGAAGTCCATCGACAACGCCCTTCAGCGCGTAAAGCGCAAGCTGGAAAAGTTCCTCGCCGAAACCAAATCCCAAGACGACTAGCAGGGGCAGTGCCACTGCACCCCGGACTGCGCGCCATAGGCGCGCAGGGGCGTAGGGAGACATGAAAGTTGGCTGGGGTTTTACCGCCGCTCGGCGACAGGCCTCGCGGCTCGCGGGGCTGGTGTGGTTCCCTGTCTGGTGAAGGGAAAAGGCCGCCATTCGGCGATGGGCCTCATGGCTCGCAGCAAAGGCCAGCGTGGTTCAGAAACCATGCTGGCCTTTTTACATGCAGGGCTGGGGCTGGGGCAATGCCCCTGCACCCCGGACTGCGCGCCTTTGGGTGCGGGTCTGGTGTGGTTCTCTGTCTGGTGAAGTGAGAATCGGCAAAGCTTTTTTACTTTTTCCTCAAATTTTCTTCTAATTTCTTTCCCATTTCCAGCCGGACTTCGTGCCGTTCGGGGTCGGTATTGGAATAGGCGTACAGATCAAAACCGATGATCTCAAAGCCGTTCTTACGGTAAAACGCGATGGCGTTCTCATTGCACGACTGCGTTTCCAAAACCGCCATCCGCGCGCCTGCCTGAACGGCTTCCGCCAGAATGGTCTTCATCAGCGCGCTGCCGATTCCGCGGCGGCGGGCAGAGCCGTCAAAGACGCAGAGGTTGCTGATTCGAAAACGATGGTTCCAATTCTCCGGCGCTCCCTCTACATATCCCAGCAGCTTTTCGCCTTCGAACGCGCCATAGGCTACCGGCTCGTCCAGCCATTCGCCGAAGAATTCATCCTCAAAGCTTTTGGGAACCTCCGTTTCAAAGGGCACATATTCGATGCAAAAACCGCAGTCTGCCGGGCGAATATCATAATAGCCTTTCGTCCAATAGCGTGCGGTAAATTTTTTCCCGGAATAGGTTGCTTTGTCCAGCTGTTTGATTTCCATGGTTGGCTCTTCCTCCGTGTCTTTTCTTCCCATTGATGGGAACGGCCCGCGCCGCGGCTTTCTTTGCCCGCCTTTACGGTTCCCCCAATCGGCGCATGACGCACCGCCGTGCAAAAAGTTTCCCTGTGTTCTTTGATAGAGCTGAGATACCATCCCCATACTTTGGGAGACAGTCGCTTTCCACATAAGCCTGCCGCTCATCATAGCAGATTTTGCTCGTCTTGTCATCCCGGGGACGCATCGCCCGAACCGAGGCAAAGAAAGAAACGCAAAAGAAGCCGTCCTCCAAAACGCTCCGCCGGGCTGTTTCTTGCTTTCCGGGCGCGTATTCGGTATAATGCAGAGGCTTTCCCATTTTCACTGCCGGGTTTTGGGCATATTTTTAGAAGGAAGGGTTCTCCATGCTGTTTCAGGATATTTCGATAGACGTACAGCCCCGCACCGCCGCTTTGACGGACGCAAGTCCCGTGCTGTGTTTTCAGCCGGGGCAGGTATTATTAGGGTCGAAGGAGGGCGCTCCCCGTCTGCCGCTTTATCGGGAAGTTGAGCCGCTTTTGCCGCCGGATATGGAATGGACAGCGCTTTTGACCGTGGACGGTCAGGCGATCTTTACGCCTGATCCCCTGCGGGAGGGAACGATTCCCGAAGGAAACGGGCTTCATTACGGCCCGGTGCGGCTTTTCCGGGATATGGACAGCCGTTCCGCCGCCGCTGTGACCGCCGCCCATCATTTATGGCAATGGATGCGCCGAAACCGTTTCTGCGGCTGCTGCGGCGGAAAGGCGGCGCATGATAAGGCGGAACGGGCTTTGCGCTGCCCCGTCTGCGGGCAGGTGAACTATCCCATGATCGCCCCGGCGATTATCGTGGCCCTGACCTGCGGCGATTCCATCCTGCTGGCGAAAAACGCCACCAGCCCATGGAAGCACTACGGGCTGGTAGCGGGCTATGTGGAAGTGGGCGAAACGCTGGAGCAGGCCGTTCGCCGGGAAGTAATGGAAGAAGTCGGGCTTCCCGTCCGGGATCTGCGGTATATCGGCAGTCAGCCTTGGGGCGTCAGCGGTTCGCTGATGTGCGCCTTTCAGGGGGAGACGGACAGCTCCCTGCCGCTGAAAATTCAGCGCAGCGAATTGGCCGACGCCAAATGGGTGTCCCGGGATCAGCTTGCCGCCCCCGAACGGACGGTCAGCGTGGCTCTTGAAATGGTCGAGCGCTTCCGGCAGGGGCGGCTGTAGTAAAGCAAGGTCTGCCCGCCCATCGAAAAAAGCATTCATTGGAACGGCCCGCGTCACGGGTTTCTTTGCCCATTTTGTCCCCCGGAGACGCAGCGCCCAAACCGGCGGCTTTTCCCGCCGTTTTTCTATTTCCTCATCCTTTTCATCTTTTTTCTTCTTTTTCTTTTCTCCTTTTTCCATGAACGTTTCCTAATTCGCTGCCGCCCTATGCGGATTCCCGCTCCCGCTCTTGACCTGCCGCTCAAAACAGGGTACACTACCCTTTGTTCCGTACTATTTACCCATATCTCAGGGGGAGGAAACAAACCATGAGCGAAGAGGCAAAGAAAGAAACACAAAAGAAGCCGTCCTCCATGTGGCAGCGGATCGTGACGGGCGCCTGCCTGATCGCCGTTTTGGCGCTGGTGCTCTGCCTGGGCGGCTGGTACTTCGCAGCGGCTGCTTTTCTGGCCACTGCGCTGGCTATCCATGAGGAACTGAACGCCCTGAAGGTAGGCGGACACCACCCGGTCTGCTGGACCAGCTATGTGGCGCTGTGTCTGGCGGTTCCCGCCATGATGTTCTATTCCTCGCTGGCGATTATCCCGATCCTGACCGTGCTGGGCTTTTTCGTGGTGCTGCAGGTCATGCGCCGGGAAGACCCCGATCTGGTGGATATTCTGGTCAGCATCCTGCCCATGATTACGCTGGTGCTGCCAGGCATGTGCCTGATCGGCCTGCTGGATTCCCCGGCCTCCCTGCAAAAGATGCTGCTGGTGATGGTGTTTGCGGTGGCCGTGGGCGGCGATACCTTCGCCTATTTCATCGGCAGCGCGGTGGGCGGGCCGAAGCTGTGCCCCCACATCAGCCCGAATAAAACCATCGCCGGTTCTGTGGGCGGCCTGCTGGGAAGCATCTTGTGCGCGATCATCGTTGGCCGTCTGTTCTCGCTGGGCGGCGCGGCTCCCTATCCCGCCCTGTGGGGCGATGTGCTGGTGGGCCTGCTGGGCGGATTCGCCGGTCAGGTGGGCGACCTGTTCGAAAGCATGGTCAAGCGCCACTGCGGCATCAAGGACTTCGGCACCATTTTCCCCGGCCACGGCGGCATGCTGGACCGGCTGGACAGCATCTTCTTCACCTGTATCATCGTGTACAGCTATCGGGCGCTCCTTTTGTATATTCTTTGAGGTCTGATTCTTCTGCCTTTTTGGAAGAAAGTTTGGAAGAAGGGATGCATATGCAGACAAAGCGTAAAATCGCCGTTCTCGGCTCCACGGGCTCCATCGGTACGCAGGCGCTGCAGGTGGCCGCGCTCCATTCCGACCGTTTTCAGATCACGGCCCTGACGGCCAACCGCAGCCGGGAAAAGCTCTTCGAGCAGGTGCGCCGGTTCCGGCCCCAGCTGGCCGGTCTGGTGGAGCCTGTTTCCATGGAAGAGATCCCGGACGATCTGAAATTCTGTCAATGGGTCTTCGGCCCGGAATGCCTGACGCTGGCCGCGCAGACGGACTGCGACGACGTGCTGGTATCCGTCGTGGGCATGGCGGGTCTAAAAGGCGTATTGGAGGCCTTCCGGCAAAAGAAGCGGGTACTGCTGGCCAACAAGGAAGCGCTGGTCGCAGGCGGCCATTTGGTGATGGAAGCGGCCCGGCAGGCGGGCGAGCATTCCCTGCTGCCGGTGGACAGCGAACACAGCGCCATTTTTCAATGCTTGCAGGGCGCTGCGGGCAATCCCATCGACAAAATCCTCCTAACCTGCTCCGGCGGCCCCTTCCGCACGTGGGATAAGGCCGCCATCCGAAGCGCCACAAAGGCGCAGGCGCTGAAGCATCCCAACTGGGTCATGGGCCAGAAGATCACCATCGACAGCG
>OLPR01000815.1_pt1 | contig 27344 bp, 27 predicted proteins | sample 1672761 | NCBI WGS metagenome assembly OLPR01 (sample SAMEA3136721, study PRJEB25190) | human gut metagenome | biome: human gut; feature: human-associated habitat; material: faeces | place: Austria | collected 2013 | reverse complement strand
CTCCGGCCGCCGTATCAAATCTGGCGCCGGCGAACAGGCCGGATGCGCCGGCGCCGACGATAATGCAGTCGTAAATCATGCGGGTGACTTCCTTTCCTTTTAGACGCGGGATCGCTGAACGCGTCAGACGCGCGGGCCGTTTTCTCTGCCTGGTCCGGCCCGTCGCTTCACGATCCCGCAGGGATCGCTTTGCATAAAAAAGAAAAAGGAACCGGATCCGGTTCCCTGTCTCTTATGACGTGTGTCACTATTTTTCTTCCTTAGACTTGATCTTAGCAGATTTACCAGTTCTGGCACGCATGTAGTGAAGTCTTGCTCTTCTAACTTTACCGCGTTTTACTACTTCGATCTTTTCTACCAGCGGAGAGTGGATCGGGAAAGTCTTTTCCACGCCTACTCCGGAAGCGATTCTTCTTACAGTGAAAGTCTCGCCGATTCCGCCGTTCTGTCTCTTCAGAACAAAGCCTTCAAAAATCTGAATTCTTTCTCTGTTTCCTTCTTTGATTTTAACGTGTACCTTTACGGTATCTCCAACGTTAAACGCAGGGATATCAGTCTTGAGATAATCCTGTACAACTGAGCTTAATACATCCATTGGTTTTCCTCCTTCCCTTCAAGACGTTCGTGGGCATGTGCCGTGTTGCCATGCATCCAGAGGACCGCCCGTAATCAAGCCTTTATATTATATCTTATGAATGGGCGGATTGCAACATGTTTCTTTTAAAAACGATCTCTAAGAAGCCGGTTTTCTGATTTTTAAGAGGCCGGTTTTCTGAGACGCTTGCAAAGGGCGGGATCTGCGGCGTCGCGTGGTCACGGGGATGCGGTGTCGCAATGTCGCATGGTCGCAGTGTTGTAATGTCGCGGGGTCACGGTGTTGCGGTGTTGCAATGTCGCGGGGACTGGGGTGGTTTGTATCGAGAAGTTCTTTGCGGGACCTGCCTTTAGGATCGTGAATTCCCAGATCGTAAAAAAATCGCTTTGGATTTGGATTTTTTGTCGTCTGCAAGCCATGTGCTGCTTCGCGAATTCCCATTATGTAAAAAATTTACGGCAGATGGGAAGCGTTCTGCAAAATTTCCGCCACATAGAAGTTTTCTGGCTCCTTAATATAACAGTTTTGTTATTTGCTGGGGGGGTGAATCGGCGGGAGCGAGGGGATTTTAAAGCAGATATCATCCTGCAGTTCCCATCTCGTCCCTTAAAAAAGAAATTTGGGAATTCACGAATTTCAAGCTGGCGGGAAAACGGATGAGAGTTCCGATACAGGTCAAAATATTTTCTAGCTGGGAATTCACGATGAGTGTAGTTAAGAGAACTGCTTCATTTACATTTATGCAATGCGGATTTCTGCAAAGTGCGAGGCTTGCGGCAGCCATCTCGATATCGTATAATGGGACGAGAGAAATGGGAGGTGCAGTATGGGCGGATTTGTTTTTTCGATCATGTTTGCTTTTGTCATGTGGATGGCTGCCATAGCAATGGCTATCATGGCGGTGATCGCTATTTGTGCATTGATGAATTATATTTTTGAAAGTATTTTTCTGTATCGGGTTTCTCAGATCCGGAATTATTCTCATGGATTTCTGGCGTGGATCCCGTTTCTAAACAAGCTGCGGCTGGGACAGATCGCAGGTAAAAAGAATGTGGGGATTTTGTTGACGATCCTGGATATCATCTGCACTGCCTGTTTTGCAGAAATGTGTTTTGGTCCGCAGTCCATGGCAGATACCAGTCTGAATTCGATCATTTCTATCTTATGGCTGGTCACATTCCCGATCGTTTTTATTTTAAACATCTACCTTTCTCACAGGATCATGAAAAAGGTGATGCCGCGGTGGGCGGATCTGTTGACTTTGGCCAATGTGTTCACTGCTGGAATTTCCAGATCGATTATTTTGTTCCTGCTTCGAAACCGGAAGGAGCTTCTGGCGCCGGAGCCGGGACCTATGATTTCATAAATTTTAATTTGGTATGAGAGGAGGATTCCATTATGATCGACAATATCAACTGGTATCCGGGGCATATGAAGAAGACCCGGGAGCTGATTCAGGAAAATTTGAAAATGGTGGATGCTGTCATCGAGGTGATCGATGCGAGGATCCCGATTTCCAGCAGAAATCCTATTATAGATGAACTGGTGAAAAGCAAGCCACGGATCATCGTACTAAACAAGAGCGATCTGGCAGATGACAAGGCGGTAAAAGACTGGGCAGAAACCTTTCGCCGACAGGGAAACAAGGCGCTGGCCATGAACTGTATGAGCGGGGCGGGCAGCAAGGAGCTGTTCCGTCTTTTAAGCAGTATGGAGGCTGAAAAAAACAAGGACAAGGTGCGGCAGAAGCCGTATCGACTGATGATCGTCGGCGTGCCGAATGTGGGCAAGTCGTCTCTCATAAACCGCATGACGGGAAAGAAAAGCGCTCAGACAGGCGACAGACCGGGGGTCACGAGAGGCAAGCAGTGGCTTCGTCTGCAAAACGGGATGCAGCTTCTCGATACACCGGGGATATTATGGCCGAAATTCGAGGATCCTAAAGCAGGACTGAACCTGGCTTTTTGCGGTTCCATCAAAGATGAGATCCTGGATGTGCCGACCCTGGCCATGGAGCTGATCGGTGTGCTGGCAGAGCATTATCCCCAGCTTCTCATGGATCGGTATAAGTTGGAAGAAACGGGGGAAACTCCTCTCGAGACCATGGAGATGATGGCTCAGAAGCGTGGCTGCATCCTGCCGGGCAAGCGGATCGATTACGAGAGGATCGGCAAACTGACGCTGGATGAGTTTCGCGGCGGCAAGATCGGACGGATCACGCTGGAGCTTCCGCCGGTTCCTGCAAAGAATGCTGTTGCAGACAGTCACAGTCCGGCTGAAACTCCTGCAAAGGAGGCACAGAAATGACCATGGAAGAACGGCTTGAAAAACAGAAGCAGCGGCTCATTGAAATGAAAGTGCCGGAGGAAGACCTGCATGAGCAGGGCTACCGGTGCATCGCCGGGATCGACGAGGTGGGCAGAGGACCGCTGGCTGGTCCGGTGGTTGCAGCGGCTGTAGTGCTTCCGGAGGAATTTAGCGTATTGGGAATAGACGATTCCAAGAAACTTTCAGAAAAGCGACGGGAGGAGCTTTTCGTCGAAATCAAAAAACACGCGGTCGCCTGGGGCATCGGTATGGCTGACCATCAGGTGATCGATGAGATCAATATTTTGCAGGCGACCAAACTGGCTATGCGCCGGGCGGTCCACGATCTGGAACAGAAGCTTGCGGATGTCGGTAAAGATCCTTTGGATTATCTGCTGTTTGACGCAGTCAAGATCGAGGAACTGGATCTGCCGCAGCAGTCCATCATAAAAGGGGATGCCAAGGTGCTGGCCATTGCAGCCGCATCTATCATAGCCAAGGTCACAAGAGACAGAATGATGGTGAAATACGCGGAAGTTTATCCGGGATATGCCTTTGAAAAAAACAAAGGTTACGGGACGAAGGCTCACTATGAAGGTCTGGGGCTGCAGGGGATCTGCCCTATCCACCGAAGAACGTTTTTAAAGGGGAAATCTTATCCATCCCAGGAGTAGGGGAAGCCAGCCCGGAAGCAGGGGCGTAGCGGTGCCAAGCCAGCAGGTTCGCATCAAGCCAGCGGGTTCAGCCCCACGCCAGGGAGTCCGGCGACAGACCGGTGCCAAGCCAGTGGGTTCGATGCCAAAGCAGCACCACGCCAGGGAGTCTGGCGGCAGACCGGCGTCACGCCAGCGATGGTCCGGGTCTCTTTTCCCCTTGCGCAGAAGACCCCGGCGTGGTAAAATGGATTTGTTATACGACTGACGGTATTTAAAGTGGAACAGACCACGTGGAGTATAATGAGAAGAAGAGAGCCGACCGTCTGGGCTGCATAAGTCCGGATCGTCAGGCCCTTTTTGCATATTAAGGGGAAAAAAGATTCGGCTCACAGTCAAGAGAGCATGAGGAGAAAAGAGATGGAAATCAAAACAGACATTCAGATCGCACAGGAAAATGAGATGGCGCACATCAGCCAGATCGCTGAGAAAGCAGGACTTGCAGAGGAATACGTAGAACTTTACGGTAACTACAAGGCCAAGATCGACTACCGCCTGTTACAGGACAGAAAAGACAGGAAGGACGGCAAGGTGATCCTGGTGACGGCGATTTCACCGACGCCGGCAGGCGAAGGCAAGACGACCACTACCGTTGGTCTGGCGGACGCCATGAAGCGGATCGATAAAGATGTGATCGTAGCTTTAAGAGAACCTTCTTTAGGACCGGTCTTCGGCATCAAGGGCGGAGCCGCAGGCGGCGGCTACGCACAGGTGGTGCCGATGGAGGACATCAACCTTCACTTCACCGGCGATATGCACGCTATCGGGGCTGCCAACAATCTGCTGGCGGCTATGCTGGACAACCATATCCAGCAGGGAAATGAACTGGGAATCGACCCGAGAAGGATCACCTGGAAGCGCTGCGTGGACATGAATGACCGGCAGCTGCGGTTCATCACCGACGGCCTGGGCGGGAGAATCAATGGAACACCTAGAGAAGACGGATTTGACATCACGGTAGCCAGCGAGATCATGGCGATCCTGTGCCTTTCCAGAAATATCGAGGATTTAAAAGAACGTGTTTCCCGCATCGTCGTGGGATACACTTATGATGAGAAGCCGGTCACAGCGGGACAGCTGAAAGCACAGGGAGCGATGGCGGCTCTGCTGAAGGATGCTCTCAAGCCGAACCTCGTTCAGACGCTGGAAAAAACACCTGCGCTGATACACGGAGGCCCTTTCGCTAATATCGCTCACGGATGCAACTCGGTAATGGCGACACGCATGGCGATGAAAATGGCGGATTACGTGGTGACAGAAGCTGGATTTGGCGCGGATCTGGGAGCAGAAAAATTCCTGGATATCAAATGCCGCATGGCGGATATCAGACCGTCTGCAGTCGTTGTCGTTGCAACGGTAAGAGCGTTGAAACATCACGGAGGCGTATCCAAGGCGGATCTGGGAACAGAAAACCTGTCAGCACTGGAAAAAGGCCTGCCTAATCTTTTGCAGCATGTGGAAAACATCACGAAGGGATTCGGGCTTCCGGCTGTGGTAGCGATCAACCGGTTCCCGACCGATACGGAAGCAGAGTTGAAACTGGTGGAAGACAAGTGCAGACAGCTGGGCGTCAACGTAGCTCTCAGTGAAGTCTGGGGCAAAGGCGGAGAAGGCGGTATCGCACTGGCAGAAGAAGTCGTTCGCCTCTGTGAAGAACCGAATGATTTCCACTTCACATACGAGCTTGACTGCTCCATCCGCGAAAAACTGCAGGCGATCGCACAGAAGATCTATCACGCAGATGATGTGAAATTCCTGCCGGCAGCAGAAAAAGAAATGAAGCAGCTGGAAGACCTGGGATTTGGGAATCTGCCGATATGCGTGGCGAAGACCCAGTACAGCTTTTCTGACGACCAGAGCCTTTTAGGAGCACCGAGAGGATTCGATCTGACGGTGCGCAACCTGAAAGTCTCCGCAGGAGCAGGCTTTATCGTGGCCTTGACTGGAAATATCATGACGATGCCGGGGCTGCCGAAGAAACCGGCGGCAGAAAATATCGATGTAGATGCATCGGGAAAGATCACCGGCCTGTTTTAAGATAGAAAGGGTGAAAAAAATGATTTATACGGAGAAATCCTGTAAGAAATTCATCGAAGCGGCAGCGAGCAAAGAGCCGGTTCCCGGTGGCGGGAGCGTTGCGGCTCTGGTTGGTGCGCTGGGGACTTCCCTGGGGCACATGGTAGGTGCTTTGACGGTAGGAAAGAAGAAGTACGCCGATGTGGAAGATGAGATGATGGAGCTGATGAAAGAAGGACGGCAGCTGCAGCGTGAGCTTCTGGATCTGGTGCAGGCGGATATCGATATGTTCGAGCCCCTGTCTCAGCTGTATTCTCTAAAACCGGAAACGGATGAGGAGATCGCAGAGAAGGAACGCCTGATGGAGGAGGCTCTGGAAAATGCCAGTGCAGTTCCTCTTCAGATCATGGAAAAATGCGGCCGGGCAATCGAGCTTTCGGTAGCCTTCGCCAAGCGGGGCAGCAGGATCGCAGTCAGCGATGCCGGATCCAGTGCCATCCTCTGCAAAGCAGCCCTGCAGGCTGCCAGCCTCAACGTTTACATCAACACCAGGATGATGCAGAACCGGGCAAGAGCTGAGGAACTGAACGAGATCTGTGCCATCAGGATGATGAAATACACATCGCTGGCAGATGAAGTATTCGAATGTGTATCAAATCAATTAAAGAAGGGAAACGATTAATGATAGAACTGAAGGGGAAGCCGGTAGCAGATGACATCAAGGAGAGGGCGATCAAGCGTGTGGAAGAGCTTCGCAGTCAGGGGATCATACCAAAGATCGCGACCATACGGGTAGGCGATGATCCGGGTGATATCGCTTATGAACACGGGATCTGCAGCCGGGCAGAAGAAATGGGGATCGATATCAAGCAAAAGGTTTTTGCAGGGGATATTTCGCAGGAGCGGCTTCTTGCAAAGATCGCAGCATACAACGAAGACCAGGATATCCACGGCGTCCTGATCTTCCGGCCTCTGCCGAAGCAGTTCGACGACAAGACGATCTGCAAAGCTCTCGATTTCCGAAAGGACGTAGACGGCATCACGACCGGTTCGATGGCAGGGGTGTTCACTGGCAGCGGCGAGGGGTTTCCGCCCTGCACGGCAGAAGCCTGCATCCGTATGCTGGACTATTATGGATATGATCTTACGGGAAAGAAAGTCACGGTGTTTGGAAGAAGTCTGGTGATCGGAAAACCGGTGACGGTGATGGCCCTAGATCGCCATGCCACGGTGACCATCTGTCACAGCAGGACGACACCGGAGGTACTGCGGGAAGCCGGGAAAAATGCAGATGTGCTGATCACAGCTGTAGGCAGGGCGAATTTTTTGACGCGGGATCTGACAGGAGAGGATCAGATCATCCTGGATGTGGGGATCAACGATGATGGTGCCGGAGGCATATGTGGCGACGTAGATCCGCAAGCCGCATCCGCAGCGGCAGCGGCCAGCCCGGTGCCGGGCGGTGTCGGCAGCGTGACCACCGCCGTTCTCATGGATCACGTGGTAACGGCCGCAGCGCGAAGCGCTTTGCAGGAAAAATAAAAGGAATGGAAAAAGGTAAAGTGTCTGCGGGCACTTGCCTTTTTTTTGCATTGCGTGTAAAATTGATATATTATGCAGTTACTATAAAATTGCATGGAGTATGAGTAAAAGAGGGATGATGGATTGAGGAATCTTTTGATCATTCTCTGGCTGATCCTGATCGGGGTCATTGCGGTTCCCGTCTGCCTGGATTATATGAACGGCACGCCGAAGGACGATGTGCTTTCTGTGATCCAGAGGGAGACGGAGACGGATGATATCCGGGTCACGCTGGAGGAGGAAATCGGAAACAAGGCAATGTACTGTTTTCAGACGGGCAGTGATTTTGGGGCGGCAGTGTTTTCCCGGATGGGAGAGCGGTACTGCTACCAGGAGAGCACCATTGGAAACGGAGAGAAATACATTGATGTGCGGCTGGACACGGGCTGGGATGTATACCAGTATTACGTAACGGCGGATGGAGCGCAGCAGAAGAAGATCGAGACGTACCAGGGGGTATACCGTATCTATCTGGCGGCGTTTCTGATTTTGCTGGGAGCGAGTCTGCTGTATGGTCTTTGGAATATGAGACGAAGGAATAAGAATAAAAACCAGTAAGGAGAGATATAAATCATGGAGAAGAATTTAGCAAAGACTTACGATCCGAAGGATTTTGAGGATCGCATTTATGAGATGTGGGAGTCGAACGGTGCATTCCACGCGGAAGTGGATCCCGATAAAAAGCCGTTCACCATCGTGATGCCGCCTCCTAATATCACAGGTCAGCTTCACATGGGGCATGCGCTGGATCAGACTTTGCAGGATGTTTTGACGCGGTTTAAACGTCTGCAGGGCTACAGCGCTTTGTGGCTGCCGGGAAGCGATCATGCCAGCATCGCTACAGAGGTAAAGGTAGTAGACCGGATCCGCAAGGAAGAGGGTCTGGAGAAAGAAGATCTGGGAAGAGAGGAATTCTTAAAGAGAGCCTGGGACTGGAAGAAAGAGTTCGGCGGCAAGATCACTAGGCAGTGCCGCAAGCTGGGCGATTCCTGCGACTGGAGCAGAGAGCGCTTCACCATGGACGAGGGCTGCAACAAAGCGGTCAATCACTTCTTCGTGAAGCTGTACCGCAAGGGCCTGATCTATAAAGGCAACCGTCTCATCAACTGGTGTCCGGAATGCGGGACTTCCCTTTCGGATGCCGAGGTAGAGCACGAAGATAAGAACGGCATGTACTGGTATTTCCGTTATCCGGCTGCTGACGGAGGCGAAGGTGTTGTAGTGGCTACTTCCCGTCCGGAAACCATGTTCGGCGATGTGGCTATCGCAGTACATCCGGATGATGAAAGATACAAGGATCTGGTAGGCAAGAACGTGATCCTTCCGCTGGTAGGCCGGGAGATCCCGGTGATCGCCGACCCGTATCCGGATCCGGAGAAGGGGACAGGTGCTGTTAAGATCACGCCGGCTCACGATCCTAACGACTTCGAAGTAGGACAGCGTCACGATCTTGAGAATCTTTCCTGCATCGACTTTGACGCCAGGATGAATGACCTTGCCGGCAAGTATGAGGGAATGGACCGCTACGAGTGCCGAAAGGCATGGGTCAAGGATCTGGATGAAGCCGGATACCTGATCAAAACAGAGGAAAAAGTCATTCCGGTAGGGGAATGTTACAGATGTCACACGGTCGTTGAGCCGATGCTTTCCGATCAGTGGTTCGTCAAGATGGAAGAGCTTGCAAAGCCTGCGATCGAGGCTGCAAAGAGCGGCGCGCTGACTCATGTGCCGGAGCGTTTTGAAAAGACATATCTCCACTGGCTGGAAGAAATCCGTGACTGGTGTATCTCCCGTCAGCTGTGGTGGGGACACCGGATCCCGGCATACTACTGCCAGGATTGCGGGGAGCTTATGGTAGAAGAAACGGCACCGCACAAGTGCAGCAAGTGCGGAAGCACCAACATCAAACAGGATGAGGACGTACTGGACACCTGGTTCTCCTCCGCGCTGTGGCCGTTCTCCACATTAGGATGGCCGGAAGAGACGGAAGATCTGAAATACTTCTATCCGACGGATGTGCTGGTAACGGGCTACGACATCATCTTTTTCTGGGTCGTAAGGATGGTGTTCTCCGCACTGGAAACTACAGGCGAAGTGCCTTTCCACCATGTATATGTACACGGCCTGGTGCGCGACGCACAGGGTCGCAAGATGAGCAAGTCCCTGGGCAACGGGATCGACCCGCTGGAGATCATCGATCAGTACGGTGCGGATGCACTGCGGTTCATGCTGACCACAGGCATCACACCGGGAAATGACATGAGATTCAAGACGGACAAGCTGGAATCCGCCAGAAACTTTGCCAATAAACTGTGGAACGCATCCAGGTTCGTTATCATGAACCTGCAGGACGAAGACGGCAATTTCCGCCAGATGGCAGATCTGACAGATCTGGATAAGGCCGCGCTTCAGGATGAGGACAAGTGGATCATTTCCAGAGTCAACGACGCTACAAAATACATCACGGAAACCATGGAGAAATACGACCTAGCACTGGCCGGGCAGAGAGCATATGATCTGATCTGGAACGAGTTCTGCGACTGGTACATCGAGATCGTCAAGGGCAGACTGTACGGCGACGATGAAGAGGATAAAAAGGTGGCCAGAGCAGTCCTGGTGAAAGTCCTGAAGGATATGCTCCGTCTGCTCCACCCGTTCATGCCGTATATCACAGAAGAGATCTGGACATATCTGCCGAAGGGTGAAGCTGACGCAGACAATCCGAAGGGCTTCCTCATCAAGGAACACTGGCCTGTATACAGCGAGGATCTCTGCTTCCCTCAGGAGGCTGAGAAGCTGGAAATGGCAATGAACATCATCAAGAGCATCCGTAACATCCGTGCAGAGGCTGATGCGGCTCCGAGCAAGGCACTGCGTGCTGTCATCCTGTGCGGCGAAGGCAGAGAAAACGTAGTCAAGGCCGGCGAGCGTTACATCAAGAAACTGGCCAACATCACGGAGATCAGCTTCATCGCAAGCAAGGCGGATGTACCGGAAGAGGTGATGTCTGCAGTCGTTCCCGGTGCTGAGATCTTCATCCCGCTGGATGACATCATGGATTACGAAGCCGAGCTGGATCGCCTGCAGAAGGAAAAGAAGAAGCTGGAAGGTGAAGTGAAGCGGGTCAAAGGCAAGCTTTCCAACGAAGGCTTTGTCAGCAAGGCGCCGCAGAAGGTCGTGGAGGAAGAGAAGGCAAAGCAGGTAAAATACGAAGAAATGCTGGCCAAGGTATGCGACCGCCTGGCCATCGTAGAAAAGAAAGTAAAATAAATGATCATAGACAGAATACACGAATTTAACAGATTTGGGATGGTTCTGGGGCTTGACCGGATGGAGGAGCTTCTCCGCCGTCTGGGAAACCCGCAGGACGATCTAAAAGTGATCCACGTAGCGGGGACCAACGGCAAGGGTTCCGTCTCCAAGTACCTTGAGGAGGGGCTTAGCGCCTGCGGTTACAAGATGGGGCTTTATACGTCTCCTTATATCGAAACGTTCAATGAGCGGATCCGGTATGACGGAGCGGATATTTCCGATGAGGATCTGGAATACTACGGACAGAAGGTGGTTTCGGCTGCGGAAGCCATGGTGGCGGACGGGCTGGATTCTCCCACGGAATTTGAGGTGGTGACGGCCATCGCTTTCCTGTATTTTGCGGACAGGCAGGCGGATATCACGATCCTGGAAGTGGGGCTTGGAGGTATCGGCGATTCCACCAATGTGGTGAAAAGCCCGCTGGCAAGCGTCATCACGTCCATTTCATATGATCACATGGCACAGCTGGGCAGCAGCTTGGCAGAGATCGCGGTCAACAAGGCGGGGATCATCAAGACAGGCTGTCCGGTGATCGCTAACGTGCCTCAGCGAGATGCTGCAAAGATCATTGCGCGCAAGGCGTATGCCATGGGAAGCCGGTTATATGACATTTCGGGCATCCGTGCGGCAGTTTCTGATGAGACGCCGTTCTCACAGAAGGTGAGCATGGAGCTTTATGAGAAGAGCTACAGTGATGTGGAGATTTCCATGGTCGGGCGTCATCAGGCGGAAAATCTGAAAACAGCGCTGGCAACTTTGGAGATCCTGCGCAAGTCAGGTGCAGTCAAGCTGGACCGCGAAGCCCTGTATGAGGGGCTGAAGCGGGCCAGGCAGCCGGGACGGTTCGAAGTGATCAGCGAGGATCCTGTGGTCATCATAGACGGCGCCCACAATGAAGCGGGGGCGCAGGCTTTGCAGGAAACCATGGCACAGCACTTTGCAGGAAAAAAGATCCTGCTCGTGGCAGGGATCCTGGCGGACAAAGAAATCGATTCAATAGTAAAGTTTCTGACGAAAATCACAGATCATATCATCGTGACGGAGCCGGACAATCCGCGAAAGCTGGCGGCAGAAAAGCTGGCGGAGCATGTGGCGGAATTTGGCGTTGCGGCGGAGGCCGTTCCGGATGTCGAGGCGGCGGTGCATCGTGCAAAGGAACTGGCGGACGACTACGACGTGATCCTGTTTGCGGGATCGCTGTATTTGATCGGAGATGTACGGAGGTTATGGAGAAATGAGCGAGGCGAAGAAAGGTAACAAAGTATTACTGTATTACAATGCGTATTCGGGAAGCGGCGTATTCAAGAACAACCTGGACTATATCGTAGAGCGGTGCCAGGAAGAGGGGTTTCAGGTGGTGCCGGTCCGCGCGTCAAAGGGATATGTGATCGAAGAAACGCTGGCAAATCTGGATCAGAACGAGTACGACCGTATCATTGCGGCTGGGGGAGACGGGACTATCAATATCTGCGTCAACTCCATGATCCGTCATGATATCCGGCTGCCACTGGCACTGCTTCCAGCGGGAACGGCCAATGATTTTGCTTATTATTTTGACATCCCAAGCAGTATCGAATATCAGATGGATATCGCTTTGGGAACAACGACCAGTCCGGCGGATGTAGGGGTGGTAAACGATCGGAATTTCGTCAATGTGGCGGCTATGGGGGCGCTGATAGATGTGAGCCAGAAGACGGATCCCAACCTGAAAAATGTGATGGGAACACTGGCTTATTATCTCAAGGCGGTGACGGAGCTCCCGCAGCTTCGTGCACTTCCGGTGACTTTGACGACGCCGGATGAGGTGATGGAAGAAGAAATCTATTTCATGGTCGTGATGAACGGGGAATCAGCCGGAGGTTTCCGGAAACTATCGCCGCAATCGTCTATCAACGATGGAAAGCTGGACGTGATCGCCTTCCGTAAAATGCCTATCGTAGAACTGGGACCGCTTCTTTTCGAGGTGGTCAAGGGCAGACATCCGAAGAATAAAAACGTTTTGTCTTTTCAGACGGAAAAACTGCGTATAGAATCGCCGGAGGATATCAGCACCGATATCGATGGCGAACATGGAGAAAAGCTGCCGCTGGAATTCAGTGTGCTGCACAACAGATTGGAGGTGTTTGTGTCTCCGGACGCAATTCATTATGATGGATTCTAATAACAAACCGAACTATGTGATCACAACGACAGACGACTACGAACGGCTGGTACCGTTTTTCGTAGCCAATGACCTGGAATTCCCTGATGAAGAAGATTACGAGGTGCCGACGGATCTCGTTCAGTGCTGGAAGGTGACCGAAGGTGCACAGCCGGAGCCTGATGAGGATTCGGCGGAATACAAGACTGACCGCCACCGCCTGATCGGAGGCTTCGTTCTGGCAGAAAGACAGGGCGAGTTCATCGTGGACGGCATCGCCGTGGATCCGGAATACCGAAAAGAAAAGCTGGGAAAAGCCCTGCTGGATCTGGGGATCGCAGAAACGAGAAAACGCGGCGGTAAAAGAATTTTCCTCGTGGCCCGCGCACCGGGATTTTTTAGAAAATCCGGATTCGTCACCGTGCCGCGGGAGGAAGCACCAAACTTCTTCGAGTGCCTCACCTGCCCGCAGTACGGTGTGGACTGCCACCCGGAAGTGATGCGGCTGGATCTGAAGTAGGGCTCTGATCTCATTTTATTTCTCATGCATATTCCCTCGGCTCCTGCGCATATATTCTACCAGACCACAATCTGGAGGATCAAAACATGGAATATTTTGGGGAGGAAAACCGGGTCCATCTGTCGGGGAGAATACTGACAGCACCGGTTTTTAGTCATAAAACCTACGGAGAAGCTTTTTATCTGATGATGCTGGGAGCGTTTCGCAAAAGCGGCTGTGAGGATCGCATCCGTCTGATCGTTTCCGAGCGGATCCTGGGCGGCAGATCACCTCAGGAAGGAGATCTTGTGGACCTGTACGGACAGATCCGAACATACAACCGGGAACTAAACGGTAAAAATCATCTGGAAATCAATGTGTTCGTCAGGGAACTGTACTATTGGGGCGAAGAGCATCCGGACGGGGTTTTCAACGGGTACGGCAGCTTTTCTTATTGCAACGAGATATCTTTAGAAGGCTTTTTATGCAAAGTTCCCGTCAGGCGGACATCTCCGCTGGGCCGTGAGATCTGTGACCTGATGCTGGCCGTCAACCGGCAGTACAATAAATCCGACTACATCCCGGCAATCGCCTGGGGCCGCAACGCTGTCTACGCTGCAACACTCGCAGTGGGAGAGAAGATCTTTGCAGAAGGACGGCTGCAAAGCCGGGAATACCGAAAATACAGCGATGACGGGATCGCAGAGATCCGAACCGCCTACGAAGTCTCCATCGGAAGGCTGGAGAGGGTGGAGTAGACAAAATCAAGCTGGAGTAACACTCTGTAGGATACAGATATGGACGTATTATTTTAAAATTAGAGCTATATTCTATCAGGAAAATGTGTTATTATACTAGTGATAGATATTAAATTGAATATATCTAAGAACCCCTTAGAAATTTGCACCGTTTGTTTACAGCGGTGCAAATTTCGTTTTTGATGCAATCATAGGTCAGGTGTTCTGGTAACAGAAAGCAGTCCACCAATAGGTAGGAATAATATGGTAATTATAAGTACATCCCACCCGAAGCATGTGATAAGATAAATGTATAAAATACTACATGAGGTGCATGTATGAACCATGCACAGAGAGAAAAGGAGTCGAACTATGATGACCAGGTATTTGAATTTGGGCGGGAATTCGAATGTAAAAGAGTATTGGAGAGGATTATATCGATGTAGTGTTTAAAGACAGATCGATCTATCGGTATTCTTATGCGAGTGCAGGACGTGAGCACGTGGATCACATGAAAATTCTGGCACAGGTTGGATCGGATTTGAATTCCTACATTAAGGAAAATGTCCTCGAGAAGTATGAAAAGAAGGGCTGGATATGAATAACAGCAAGGTTTTGAGCACTATTGGTATTTTTATTATAGCTCCAGTGATGATGTTTGCATATATAACGGGGCCAGGTCCTGATAAAGGATATGATCGCTGCCCGGATGGATATGAGCCTCACCTGTATAAAAATGGACTCTGTCTTTACGAAAGCATATCGATGCGGCCCTCTGCAAATGCTGCGTCGGAATCTGACTCGGAGACGGAAGAGGACGAAATAGTTACTATGACGCATGCGCAACTGGAGGAGTTCGTACAGAGAGAAGTAACGAACGATCCCTTTATTTATGGTGTCGTTTCCCAAAGGGATTACAATAAACTGAAAACCAGATACGATGCGCAGAAGCTTCGTATGGAGCTGCTTAAAAGAAGAAACGCCAATTCATGGGTAGGGATTCCAATCACAGCATTGATCGGTGTGCTATGCTGCCGCAAGATATACAAAATGTATAATAAATAGCGTTGAAAAGAGATTTGAGCAAATACATAACGGCTCAGATCTTTTTTTTTATGTTTTTATAGCATAAAAATCCCTGCTTCATATTTGCACCCCATATCAAAATGTGGTAAGATGAAATGTATTTATTGCAAAACAAAATGATACAGAGAAGAATCTATGAAAAAAAATCTACCTCGAAAAGGAAAAGGCATTGCATTTAATGTAAGCATGCTCTATATCATGAATATTGCAAAGCTGGTTTTTCCGCTGATCACACTTCCGTATTTAACGCGAGTGCTGTCAGTGGATTGTTACGGCGTTGTTTCATATGTGAAGGCGACCATGGTGTATGCTCAGCTTGTTGTAGATTTTGGATTCATGCTTTCCGGGGTCAAAGCTATTACAGAAGCACGAGAAGACAGGGAGCTGGTAGGCAGGATCACGGGGAATGTGATACTGGCGAAGGTGATGCTTTCTATCGCATCTCTGGCGGTTATCGTAACGGCAGCGCTTTTTATTCCGATCTTGCGAGAGAATATGCTATATACGATACTGGCATTTATTCCGATCGCACTGTCGACACTTTTGCTGGAATTCTTATTCCGAGGGCTTGAACTGATGCACATCATTGCAGCTCGATATGTGCTGATGAAATCTATTTCGGTAGGATTGACCCTTGTACTTGTAAAAGGTGACAGCGATATTCTATGGATCCCGATCCTTGATATTTTAAGTTCTTTGGTTGCTATCATACTGACTTTACGGGAAGTCAGGAAGCTGCGCATCAAAATCAGTTTTGTGGAATCGATAAAAGGCAGCTGGAATTCCTTAAAAGTTTCCAGCATCTATTTCGTTTCGGAAGCAGCAACCACCGTATTTGGTGCATTAAATACGATTTTAGTCGGCATTTTTATGGATAAGGCGGATGTTGCTTACTGGGCAGTCTGTCTGCAGCTGGTTTCTGCCGTCCGAGCCATGTATACACCGATCAACAACGGGATCTATCCGCAGATGATCAAAACGAAAGATCTAAGCATCATCAAACGCGTTGTAAAGATTTTTCTGCCGCTAGTCGTTGCCGGCTGTCTGATCGTTGTGCTTTTCGCAGAGCCGATCTTAGTGATCGCAGGTAGTGCAAAGTATGCTGCCGCAGCACCGATCATGCGCTGTCTGGTGCCGGTATTGTTCTTTAGCTTTCCGGCAATGCTGCTTGGCTGGCCGACCCTGGGCGCGATCAATAAAGTAAAGGAAACGACCAAGACTACATTGAGCGCAGCAGTTGTGCAGATCGCTGGCTTGATAATTCTAGGCATCACAGGTCATTTTCAGATCATGCTTGTTGCATCCTTAAAAAGTTTTACGGAAATGTGTCTGATGTCTTTCCGTTTGAGGTACTGCTGGAAGTATAGAAATGAATTCAATAGAGTGAATGACAGGGAAGGAGAGAAGTAGATGGAATGGCTTCAAAAAATTTATATTTGCATTTTAAACCCGTTTTGCGGGATTTCTCAAAAAATTAATGATACAACAAGAAAACGTTTGATCTATATGGTAGTATTGTTGCTGTATTCAACCTGTTATATTTGGTATAGTATAATTGGAATGGGTCATCCGCTTACATTGCTATCACGTATGATTGAATCGATTTTTTTGATTATCATACTTATCTTCCTGGGCTTGGAGAAACCTTTGAAACCAGTACATTGGAATCCTATTATCATAGGGATCTGGTTTGCATTAGGAATACTGATTTTTGTAATGGGTTTTTTTACAGAGCAAAACACTGGCTATTGGATGACGGGCCCGGTGATTGCCCTGGGATTGCCATGTTTCTTTATGGTATATGGTAAACGTGAAAAATATGAAATGCTGTTTGATGCTGTTTGTAAAGCGGCAGTTATTTGTTCCATTGCATATTTTTTCGTTTGCCTGGCGGGAGAGTTTTGGAACGATAATACGTGGGTTTCGGGAAGATACAATGGATTAACGATTGATGCCAATAAGATCGGGGGGCTTTGCCTTACTTCATTTTGTTGTATTATGTACTATCTTTTGGTCGGAACTTCTAAGACTTGGCGAGTACTCAATATCATTGCATTGGGAATGGTTTTAGGACAAACTTATTTAACTCAATCAAGAACGACTATTTTGGCGATGATTTTCATTGCAGGCTTTTTTTATATCATTTTGATAAAAAATGCATTTTTTGCAAAAAACACAAAGAAATTATTGCGAAGTACTGTTACTATCATTTTAGCGTTACTTTTAGCACTTGTTTGCGTTAAAGGTGTGTATGCTTTGCAGGGCGTACATCAAGAAAAGCTTCAAGAAGTGTTATCCTCTGAAATAGCGACTGAGGAGCCGGTATCAACAGAGAATGTTTCTGAAAATGTCAACGATAATGCACCGAAAGATGAATATAGAGAAATGCTCCCTAAGGAAGGGGATGATGCAAATGCATTTTCTTCTGGGAGAATTCACATATGGCAAACTTATGCGAAGGGATTTAATTTCATTGGCAATTCAGCAGATGCAGCGACTCCTATTTCACCTGAAATATATCAGAGAACGGCTCATAATTCTTCCGTGGAAATTACATATCGTTCAGGATATATTACTGGTGGAGTATATTTGATTTTAGTGTTGATTACGGGAATATATCTTGTTTTGATCATGTTACGAAATAATGAAAAGAATTCAAATGGAGATTATTTTATAGCAATAACAGCAATAGGATACATCATTTTTACGAATCTTATGTCATCCTTCAATCCGCTAACGGCAAGTATATTTCTACTATATGTGATTGCTTTCCCGGCATTGTTGAACAGCTCGTGGAAAACAATAAAAAGCGAGTAAATATATAAACATAATCAAGAAGTCCTTGTAGATCGATTCCTACAAGGACTTCTTTTTTCTCGTTCTTCTTTTGTTCTTTAGGTGGTCAAAAATAAAGTTTACGATGTCTTCTGTTTCATGTTTGCTGCCGGTATAGATGTATTTGTGCAGGAATTTATCCACTCTTCTTCGATCGGCACCTTCATCTCTGGACGCGATCCTTTCGAATACCAGTCGTGGGTATGGTTCCATTGGACCAGGTATTTCTGCTTTATAGTCCATGTAGACTTCTCGCGCCTTCATGTATTTCTCATAATCATATGTGTAGAAATAAAGCGGTATGTTCAGGAGGGCTGCTTCATAGATGATGCAACTGTAATCACTGATTACGATGTCACTGATGTAGAGCATGTCTTCTGAAGAAAACTCCGTATCCAGGATTGCCCGACCAGGATTAAAGTTCGTTAAGTTTGTGTTTGGGTGTACTTTTATAATCAGATTATAGTTGTCGTAATCTGCGGCCTGGCATATGGATCTAAGCGCACTCATAAACAACTCGTCATTTACTTTGCGAAATGTTGGAACATAGAGGATGTTTTCTTTTGTCGCAAGCTCCGGATAGATTTTAAAAATCTTTTGTAAAGTATCGTTTCGATGATCCTCATCCTTTAAAAGCTCCATTCGAGGAAGAGGGAGCGTTACGATTTTATCGAGCGGATAATTAAAGCCCTCTGCCAGATGTTCTTTGTATCCATCACCTGCTGCTAAAATATAATCGTAATTTGCATGCATTTTCATGAGTTTGGCAAGTTTGGAAGGGCTGCCTTCCGGCTTATCCAGGATACTGTACCCGAACTTTTTCATCGTCCCGATAGAATGCCACATCTGGATGACCAGCAGGCTTTTTTTGTGGTGAAGAACACTGACAGCAATACAGTAAGAATCCAGAATTGCTACATCTGACGTTGCCAGATGATACATCTGGACGAGCATATGCAGTCCATAGTCTATGGCAGATTCGTGATCTTTAATATTCAACTTTTTACAAAGCATGATCGTTTCATAATCCGGGTGGAGTTCCTTGATTTTTTTCTCAAGCATGGTGAAATCAACGGAAGGGGAGTCACCTTGCCGACTGAGGAAAACGATTTTTTTCTGCTGCGGAAGCAGCTTCATGAAGCAGTAGATCAAATTCAAAATGAGGATCCCTGCTCGTATAATCAGACTCATAAACAACCTCCTGTCTGTTGAGATTATAGCAAGAAAACGTTGTTTTTTCAACATTTTTATGATACTATTATTGGGATTGACAGGAGATTTGTTATGGTAGGAAATACAAATTTGTTTGTAATTACGAAAATCTGGTGGGAACGTATTTTCCTGCATATTGAAATTTTGGCATCCAGACAGGATGCGTCTTTTTATCTGAAAAACCCCGGCTATGCTCCGATCAAACTGGAGAGCAGGCAGGAAGAGGGGTGTACTTTTCTTACTTTGAATATCACTTGTGTCAGCGAGCGCAGCTTTTTAGAAAACGGCAGATGGCAGATCGCTGCGGTTTCTGCGGACGGTACCGAGACGCTCTGCACGATTGATGCCCATACTTCGTATCAGCTGGATTCGCTGTCACGTACTTTTCGTTACGCACAGGATCAGATGGCATATACTATGACTTTTGGTGTTGCTTCGGAAGATGATGCGAATTTGATTTTTTATCTGGATAGTTATTTCATGATCGAAAACAGACGATGGCGTCAAAGGCGTTACGTTCGTGAAGTTCGTACTGCAAAGGAAAAGACAAAGCGCTTTTTCATGTATGCTGCGATCCTTATGATCCGCTGCTATTACCATATGCTTTACGCATTAACGCCAAAAAACGGCACACGTGTTATGATCATGAGTGAAACGAAAGATGTCTTGTGGGGCAATCTGAAATATATCGATACACGCATCAAAGAACGAAATCTGGATCAGAAGTTTAAAATAACATATTCCTACAGAAGTGCTGCAGGGAAGCATCAAAGCGGAAAAGATATTTTTAGCTGGATGAAGGTGGTAACAAAGATTGCCAGTCAGGATGTGATCTTCGTTGATGATTATGCTCCGGTGTTCGGATTTTTTAAGCTGGGGCGAAAAACGAAGCTGATCCAGGTGTGGCATGCTGGAGAAGGATTTAAATCCGTAGGGTACAGTCGCTTCGGCAAGGACGGCAGTCCGTTTCCAGATGGTTCCTGCCATAAACAATATACCCATGTCATTACGGGTTCGGAACATTTGATCGATGTGTTCCACGAGGTATTCGGAATTGAAAAGGAAGCTTTTTATCCTGTGGGCATGCCGCGCATGGATGGGTTCCTGGATCCTAAAGTGATCGATGCGTTTAAGGACGACTTTTATACGAAGTATCCTGAATTACAAGAGAAAAAAATCATTCTGTTTGCTCCGACATATCGCGGGACAGAACAAAAATATGCCTATTATGATTATTCCAAACTGGATTTCCAGAGGATATATGAGTTTTGCCAAAAAGAAGATGCTGTTTTCTTGATAAAAATGCATCCATTTGTGAAGACACTGCCGGAAATTCCTGAACTTTTGCAGGATCGCATCCGGGAATTCAGCAGCTTTCCGGATATCAACAAGTTGTATTATGTGACAGATCTTCTGATCACGGATTATTCTTCTAACTACTTTGAATATGCATTGTTGCAGAGGCCTGTTGTATTCTATACTTACGACAGGGAGTTTTATGAACTGACCCGAGGTGTGCACCGGAGCATTTTAGAGAGCGCCCCGGGAAAGGTCTGCGATACCTTTGATCAGTTGATGGAATGTCTGGAACAGAAAGATTTTGAAACCGAGAAGATCATCCAGTTTGCAAAGGACAATTTTGGCGGATATCGCGGCGATGCATCGGACCGGGTAATCGATGAGATCCTGCTGCAGGAGGAATAGAACATGAAAAACATTGCGATCATATTTGCAGGAGGAAGCGGAGCTCGTATGGGATCCGGACTTCCGAAGCAGTTTATCGAAGTAAATGGAAAACCTATCATTATTCACACGCTGGAAATTTTTGAAGAGCATCCGGCAGTGGATGCTATTTATGTAGCATGCAAGGAAGACTGCATCTCGCGTTTACAAAAGTTAGTCAAACGTTTTCTGATCAGCAAGGTGAAGGATATCGTGCCGGGCGGAGCAACAGGGCAGGATTCGATCCTGAATGGATTGCGAGCAGCCTGTGAGGGGGAAGGACGGGATAATATCGTTATGATCCATGACGGCGTGCGCCCATGCATTACAGCGGAAGTGATCGATGCTAATCTGAGAAGTGTCCGAGAATATGGATCGGCAGTGACCTGCACAAAGTTTTTTGAAACTCCTATCATCAGCCATAGTGGAAACGTGGTGGAAGAGTCTCCGGATCGCAGTTCATTCTATACTGCACAGGCACCACAGAGCTTTAGGCTTGGAGATGTACTGCAGGCACACGACCAGGTGCGGAAAAACAATCCGAATTATGAGGGAATTATCGATACTTGTACCTTGATGCGTTCTGTCGGGAAAGAAGTTCATCTTGTGGAAGGGAACAGAGGCAATATCAAGGTAACGACGCCGGAGGATCTGTATGTATTCCGTGCAATGCTGGAGTATAAAGAGACGCAGCAGGCACTAGGCCTGGCTCCGGGAGAGATCGCACAGAATTTAAAGAAATAGAGGACAGCTATGAACCATATTTTACAGGAAGATGCACGAGACATATTAAAACAAGACATCAGCTGGGAAAAATTTGACGGTAAGCGTATATTGGTAACGGGAGCCGGTGGTATGCTGGGAAGCTACATCAGCAGGACGATCCTTCAGTGGAAAGAGATTTCTGGAAATGATCTGGAACTGTACGCATTAGTGCGCCATCCGGAAAAGCTGCCGGAGGATGTTCGAGATCAGGTCAAGGTGCTCCGTCAAAGTGTAGCAGAGCCAATCCAAACGGATGTGGATTTCCATTATATCATTCACGCAGCCAGCCCGGCCAGTCCACTGATCATGCGAGAAGATCCGGTGGGGACGATTGCTGCAAATACTTTGGGTGCTTATTACACCCTGGATCTGGCACGCAGAAGTCATGCAGAGGGGTATCTGTTTATTTCTTCTCGTGAAATCTATGGACAGCCCTACGATGATCAGAAAGAATTTACGGAAGATAGCTATGGGTTTGTAGACCCCCTTTCCCCACGCTCCTGCTATCCGGAGGGCAAGAAAGCTGCTGAAACCATGTGTGCATCCTTCGCACAGCAGTATGGACTCAATGTTAAGGTGGCACGCCTGGCACATACTTATGGTCCGGGAATGTCCGTAGATGACGGCCGGGTTCAGGCGGATTTTCTGCGAGATGTGATAAACGATAGAAATATCGTAATGAAGAGCGAAGGAAAACCGATTCGCACATATACCTATGTCAGCGATGCCGTAGCTGCTATATTTCGGATTTTGCTGGATTCCGATGAAATGGTTTACAATATATCCAGTCCGGAATCCACCGTATCTATTCGTCAACTGGCAGAAACACTAGCAGATGCTTATGCGGATCGTGATATTCAAGTAGTGATGGATCTGCCAAAAGAAACGAAAGATACTGGAGCAGCGCCCTTTACCCTGGGGATCCTTAACAGTGATCGCCTGCATAATATTGGCTGGCAGCCTCAGTATTCTCTAAAAGAAGGCTTAATGCGAACGGTGCAGTATTTGGAGAATAAATAGTTGAAAAACATCATCGACAAAAAACTTCTGAAATTCATCCTGGTCGGTATCGTCAATACCCTGGTGGGCACCGCCATCATGTTCGGGCTGTACAATCTGGCAGGCTGCTCCTACTGGGTATCGTCAGCGGCGAATTACGTTATCGGAAGCATACTCAGTTATGTGCTCAACAAGAAGTTTACATTCCGGCATCGGGGTCGGATCGCTCAGAGCGCATTGCGATTCACCGGAAACATAGCGGTGTGCTATCTGCTGGCATATGGGATCGCTAAACCGGCAGTCCGGGCGATCCTGACAGGTGCAACACAGCAGGTACAGGAAAATATAGCGATGCTGGCAGGAATGATCTTGTTTACGGGATTCAATTATCTGGGACAGCGGTATTTTGTTTTTGGAGAAAAGAATGAAGAAAAAACATCGAATAGACCACAGGTTTAAAACAGAATACGAGAAATGGTGTCTGCTGCCGGATCTGACGGAAGAGGAACGTAAGCTGCTTGTTTCTATGACGGAAGAAGAACAGCAAGAATGCTTTTACCGCCAGGTTCCTTTTGGCACTGCAGGCATGCGCGGCAAAGTCGGCTTGGGATCAAACAGGATCAACCGCTATACGATAAGGCTTGCAGCATGGGGCATGGCGCAGATTCTGGGGGCAGGGAAAAAAGTTGCCATTGCCTACGATACGAGACTGGATTCAAAAAACTTTGCAGAGGAAGCGGCTAAGGTTTTGGCGGAAGCCGGTCTTAAAGTCCTTATATTTGACCGATATTCCCCGGTCCCTCTCCTGTCCTATACGGTAAGGGAGCTCCACTGCGACGGCGGCATCGTAATCACAGCGAGCCATAATACGAAAGCATATAATGGCTTCAAAACGTATGAAGCATCCGGTGCTCAGATGGGACCGAACAAGACAGAAGAAATCTTTCGCTGGATGCTAAAAAAGGCGGATCCATTGGATGTTCCGCACTGTGATGATCTGGCACAGGATAACATCGAGTGGATCGGCGAGGAAATCGCAGAGAAGTTTACCAGCGCTGCTGCGGATTGCAGCAAACTGAATGATAGTTCTGCAAAGAAAGATCTGAGTGTTGTATATACGCCGCTCTTTGGATCGGGTCGTGATTTTGTCCTGGACGCACTAGAAAAAGATGGATTTTCCCAGGTGCATCTTGTGAAAAAGCAGGCTGGATTCGATGGGAAGTTCCCTGGACTTCGAAAGCCGAATCCGGAAGAGCCGGAAGTGTTTCGCATTGCTGAGCGGGAGGCTTTACGGGAACATGCAGATCTTATGATCGCAACAGATCCCGACAGTGACAGGATCGGGGCAGGTGTGATCTGTGACTCAAAAGCGTTTTTCTTTACCGGGAATCAAATCGGAGCTCTGCTGGCGGATTTCCTCAGCAGACAAGGCAGCGTGAAAGGAAAATGGTGACTACCGTTGTGACTGGGGATTTAGGCTCGCGGATCGTGACTTCCCGAGGAGCAACTGTGATCCACACGCTGACAGGATCCAAGTTTGTATGTGAGGAAATGAATCATATGGAAGCGGGAGAATTCCTGCTGGGATATGAGGAAAGTCACGGCTATATAGGCGGGATGCATATCAGGGATAAGGATGGAGTCCTGGCAGCTATGCTCATCTGCGAAACGGCAGCGTGGCACAAGACTCAGGGAAGGACTTTGCTGGATGCGCTGGAGGATCTTTATCAGAAGTACGGCTACTACATAGATGAGCAGGATTCTTTCGTGTTCGAGGGAGCGAAAGGTGCAAAGGAGATGCAGAAGATCATGGCACGCCTGCGCAGCCGTAGAGGATCGGTGTTTGCTCCGCTTGGGAAACCGGACAAGATACTTGATTATGAAAAGGGAGTAGACGAGCTGCCTCGATCCAACGTTCTGAAGTTTTTCTTCCCTAACGGATCCTGGGTCGCAGTGCGGCCATCCGGGACAGAACCGAAGATCAAATTTTACTACTGCATACGAGGAAAAGATCAAAGGCAGGCGCAGGATTTGTATGAAGCTGTGCAGACTTCCGTGGAGGAATTCTTAAGAACCTTTTAATTTTAGCCATCTTCACACAACTTTTACAGTGGGAGGGCTCCCGGTTGTTGCAAGGAAGCGCTTCTATTGATATAATGGACTGTGACATGAAAGGAGCACTACTACTCTATGAATGATAACAGAAGATATGACAATGATCGCAGCAGGGAATCCAGAGCCAGGCAGGACGCCTATCAGGAATATCTCAGCCTGCGGGAACATAACGAGGATCGAGGAAGCTATGTCAAGGATGATACCTTATATGGCTCCTACATTCCCAACCGGTCGGGAAACCGCCGGCAGCATCAGTCCTCGCAGGAATTTGACAGCTCCGGCGGATTTCATACATCAGTAGAAGATACGCCGTATGGAGTATCGAAGATGCGTCAGCAGAGACAGTCTGCCGCAGAGGAAATCAACGATCGTAAACCTATCGCCAGAAAGGGCAGAGTCAATAAAGCTGACAAGCTGACCCGCGCTGAGAAAAAAGCACGCAAGAAAGCACAGAAAGAAGATGCTTTCTTCGCAGACGGCGGAAACGGTGGAAACGGCGGAAATGGATCCGGTGGAGATGGTTTTGACGGCGGTTCCAAAAAAAGAAAGAAGAAAAAGAAAAAAGGACGCGGCCTGAAGATCGCGTTGATCATCGTATTGATCCTGGTTCTGGGGATCGGCGGGGTCATCGCAGCAGGGCTGACCGTAGTAAAGAATACACTGGATAACGTAGGCCGGATCGAACTTGATACGGATCTCATCGGGATCAACCCGCAGGTGGATTCCGATCTGAGAAACTACCGCAACATCGCCCTTCTGGGGATCGATGCCAGAGATATGAGCAGCGATGAGAACGTACGAAGCGACGCTATCATCATCGCCAGCATCAACAAGGAAACCAACGAGATCAAGATGTTCTCCATCTATCGTGACACCATGCTGGATCTGGGAGATAATTCTCCGGGACTGGATAAGGTGACTCACGGATATTTCTACGGCGGGCCGACCAAGATGCTGTATGCCATCAATAAGAACCTGGATCTCAACGTCAAGGAAGTGGTAGTCGTGAACTGGAAATCCGTTGCGGATACAGTCGATGCCCTGGGCGGACTTGATATCAATATCAAGGACTCCGAGATCAAGGAAATGAATAAATACATCCAGGATACCTATAAGAATATCGGTGGTTCCAACGCTAAGATCGAGACCGCCGGCAAGCAGACTTTAAACGGCAACCAGGCTGTTACTTACGCCCGGATCCGTAAAGACGCCGTGGATGGAGATTACCGGCGAAACGAGCGTATGAAGATCGTGGTCAAGGCAGCGTTCAAGAAGGCGGCCAAGATGGATCCTAAGGCACTGAAGAAGATCTCCAATGAGATCTTGCCGGAGATCAAGACCAACATGTCTTCTGCCGATATGATGGATATGGTGCTGAAACTCAATTCCTATGAGATGACCGACAGCGTAGGCTGGCCGTACGATGTGGGAAGCTGGAGCAGTGGCGGCTGGTACGGTCCTCCGGTAACTCTCAGCAGCAACGTGACCAAGCTCCACGAGCAGTTCTTCGGTCAGGAAGGGTATACTCCGACGCAGGATGTACAGAATATCAGCAAGAGGATCTCAGCCAAGACAGGGCTGTATTAAATATAAAAGGGGAAATTATGAAGGATAAGACGAAATTACTGATTTTATTCGGCGGAGTCTCTTCGGAACACGAGGTTTCGAGGGTGTCGGCTTCGTCGATCCTCACCCATATCAATGGGGAAAAATATGAGATCTATACGGTGGGAATCACGAAGGAGGGGAACTGGTTTTTGACAAGTTCCCCTGCTGTTCGTATCGGTGACGGCTCCTGGGAGCAGGATCCTGCGAATAAAAACGTGGCTCTTTCCTTAGATCGAGCCAGTCGCGGGCTGGTTGTGCTGGAAGATACGGAATCTGTGAAGAAGATATCCATCGATGTGGTTTTCCCGGTGCTTCACGGCAGAAACGGAGAAGATGGCAGGATGCAGGGACTTCTTCAGATCGCGGGGCTCCCGTTCGTAGGTTCCGATACCATCTCATCGGCAGCTTCCATGGATAAAGCGATCACCAAGGTCATGGTGGAAGAGGCCGGAGGCATCAGTCAGGCGGACGCGGTTCTGGTCTATCATCAGCGTTATGCAAAGGATCCATACGGAGAACTTTTAGGCATCACTTCGTACTTCAACGATACGTATCCGCTTTTCGTAAAACCGGCTAACGCCGGTTCATCCGTAGGCATCAGCAAGGTGAAGAACGCAGAAGAGCTGCCGAAAGCCCTGGAAACAGCCTTTGCAGAAGATGACAAGGTGCTGGTGGAGGAAGCGATCACAGGACGCGAGATCGAGGTGGCGGTGCTGGGCAACGAAGAGCCGGAAGCATCGTGCATCGGCGAGATCTTTGCAGCAAACGAATTCTATGATTACAACGCGAAATATGAAAATGACGCATCGAAAACAGCCGTCGTAACGGATCTGGATCCTAAGAAGGAACAGGAAATCAAGGATACGGCGGTCAAGATCTACCGGATCATGGGCTGCCGCGGACTTGCCCGTGTAGACTTTTTCTTAAAAGACAGCGGCAGAGTAGTGTTCAACGAAATCAACACGCTGCCGGGCTTTACCAATATCAGCATGTATCCGCAGCTTTGGGAAGCCTCCGGCATCCCGTACCCTGATCTGATCGACCGGCTGATCGAGCTGGCGCTGGAACAATAGATTTGCAGAATACGTAAGAAGAGGAGAGG
>OLPR01000809.1_pt1 | contig 27429 bp, 24 predicted proteins | sample 1672761 | NCBI WGS metagenome assembly OLPR01 (sample SAMEA3136721, study PRJEB25190) | human gut metagenome | biome: human gut; feature: human-associated habitat; material: faeces | place: Austria | collected 2013 | reverse complement strand
ACTGTCTATCGTAAGCTTGATCAGTTTTCTTTCAAGGAACATTTTGATAAACTCCCAAGGGTTATGTCCTGGGATGAGTTTGGTTTCAAGAAAGGTGAACTCGCTTTTGTTGAAACCAAACTCATAACTATCCTTGATAATCACCGTCAAACTACTATACGAAACTACTTTTTGAAGTATCCATTGAAAATCCGACAAAAGATAAGGTTTATCACGATGGACATGTCAGGATCTTATATGCTTACTAGACTGTTCGCTTGCGTTCAATTAATTTGGCAATTTTATCAATCAATTCTTTCTTAAGAGTCACCTGATTCCAATCCACCCTATTTACTTCATCAGGGGAATTGTAGCTATTCATAGCACGCTTAACATCTTCTTCTGTGTAATTTCCATCTTCACCTGTTGCAACCATCTTACTACGCTGGAATTCTTGCCCTAATTGCATGAAACACATCCTCTGCATAGTCAGATTAAGAGCATTAGATAAGTATAGTCGTTTTTTAATATCCTCTGGCGAATCATGTGGATGCAGATGATGCATAAGATCATTCAAATTGTAATTGTCATGAGCTTCAATATAGTTGAGTACCTGACCCGGCATGAGGTAGTTTACAAAGCCACGGCTACCAAGTAAACTCTTAGCAATTTTGTCTTCTAAAAGAGCTCCGAACACATAACCATAGCTGATGTGTCCATAGACTTCTGACCCTTTAACGGCATCACGCGCATTGTCATTGAAAAATCCGATTCTAGGCATCAAAGCTGCGTTATCCTTCTTGGCCTTTTGGTCCGCAGGAAGCCCAATCCCCATGTCCCATCCTTCACCGTAAATAAGGATCCTAGTATCTATATCATCCATGGCTGAACGAATGGCATTCATAGTAGCAACGTCATGCAAGCCCATAAGGTCAAAACGGAAACCATCCACTCCAAATTCTTCTGCCCAATAGGTCAAAGAATCAATCATATACTTGCGGTACATTTCTTTCTCACTGGCCATTTCGTTCCCACAACCTGACCCATCTTGGAATGAACCATTGTCATGCATACGGTAATAATAATCTGGTACTGCCATTGGAAAGGCGAACTATATGACGAATAGGTGTGGTTATAAACAACATCCATGATGACCCCAATACCCCGCTTCATGGTAGTCCTGAATCATCTTCTTAAGCTCCTAAATTGGTGATATGGGATTTTTTTGATCAACCGCAAACTGACGATCTGGAACATTGTAATTTTCAGGATCATATCCCTAGTTATAGAGAAGATTACCATTCTTATTATAGGTCTTATGATGATCAAAGATCGGCTGTAACTGGACATAGTTGTAACCCATGCGTTTGATATAATCAAAACAAGTCACATCCCCTTGGGCATTTTTAGTTCCTTTCTGGCAGGCACCCAGATAAGTCCCTCTATATGCCTTCTTAACACCAGATGTTTCTGAGATTGAGAAGTCTCGTAGATGCATCTCACAGATAACAGATGAGCAGGCGTTGGCATTACGCCAGTTAGCCCTCTTATCTTGTAACCTTCTGATACCCCTTAGGAACCAAACGCTCAGGGTTTACCACCAAACTTTTTTTATTATTTAAGCTAAGGGCAATGCTATACGGATCTCTAGTATCTTGATAGAAACTCTTCTCATGGTAGACTCGGAACTGATAGGCTAACCCATCCAAATCTCCAGGGACAGAGACACTCCAAACACCGTGTGTGTTCATCTCGTGACGATCCTTATTTACACTGGTTCCTCGGCTCATCTTAATCACCTTAGATTTTTTACTACCTTTTTTAAAAAGTAGTAGCTGCACACGCCGATCTAGTGGCTCCCAAAGGCGAAACTCTGTTGAACCTTTTTCATACTTATGTCCTAACCAACCTTGAAATCCCCACTTCTGATCAAATTCCTGTCCACGAAGAGCCATATCAAAGGCATACTGATCACGCCCTTCAAAACTTTGACTCGTCAAAGCAGCCTGTTTAGAATAATAAACAGTCGGGTCTCCTTCAACCACCCAAATAGCATTCGGAGCATTCCCCAAGAAACGTCTGATACGATAATCATGTGTCTTCTTTAACCAATCTTCTGCCTTAATCAAGAGATTGACCGAGTCAATAAAACGATTAGCCGGAAAAGTGAGCTGACCCACCAGTCCAAAATCATCCTCACGAGAAAAATGGTCTTCTTCGCCCAATAACCATCTAGCCACTTCCACATACTATATCTAGAATAGTCGCCATGCATACTATGAAAATGAACGGTTAATAAATTGTCCATTTTAAACTCCTTTAATCTTTATTACTCACTTTTCTTTTATTATAGCAACAACCGTTCGTTTTATAAGCGTTATCATGAAACAGTTTGATACTTTTTGATTTGTGTTGAACATAAAAAAAGAATGAGAAAATTTGCGCCGAAACAGTTACTCTCTCATCCTTTTATTATATTTAAAACATATGTAAATGGTGGGTAGTACTTTTCCCATCATCACTCTTGAGTCATCAAAACCTTACGTGGCTTAGTGCCTTCAGCAGGTCCAATCACACCGGCTTCTTCTAGTTCTTCCATCAAGCGAGTAGCACGGTTAAATCCGACCGACAAACGACGCTGAAGCATGGAAGCGCTAGCTTTTTGTGTTTCCAATGCCAATGCTTTTGCTTCTTCGAAGAGAGGATCTCCTTCCAAGCTACCACTATTAGTGGATGAACCACTACCAAAATCATTCTCTGAAACTTCACCAGGATCAAAGCTCTCGTCATAATTAGCTGAAGCCTGCCCCTTAATAAAGGTCACAATACGTTCCACGTCATCATCTGAAATGAAGGACCCTTGCAAACGAACAGGATGATTCTCATCAATCGGTTTGAAAAGCATATCCCCGCGTCCAAGTAGTTTTTCTGCCCCATTTTCATCTAAAATGGTACGACTATCTGTTCCAGAAGACACAGCAAAGGCCACACGAGATGGCACATTGGCCTTAATCAAGCCAGAGATAACATCAACTGATGGACGTTGGGTTGCAAGAATCATGTGAATTCCAGCCGCGCGTGCCTTTTGTCCCAGACGGATGATGGCATCTTCCACTTCCTTACTGGCCACCATCATCAAATCAGCCAACTCATCAACGATAACCACAATCAAAGGCAAGGGAATCTGTTTCTCTTGCGACTTGGCATTCCAGTCCTCAACCTTGGAATTATAGCCTGCGATGTTACGCACGCCAAACTTACTAAAGAGTTCGTAACGATTTTCCATCTCATCAACTACTTTTTGAAGAGCCTTGGCGGCCTTACGTGGATTGGTCACCACAGGAATAAGGAGATGAGGAATATCGTTGTAAACAGAAAGTTCAACCATCTTAGGGTCGACCATGAGGAACTTAACCTGGTCTGGGCGAGCCTTCATCAGAATACTAGAGATGATTCCATTAACCGCAACAGATTTACCAGAACCAGTTGATCCAGCCACTAACAAGTGAGGCATACGACCTAGGTCAAAGCTACGAGCCGAACCATCAACCGCCTTACCAAGAGGAACTTCCAAGAGCTTATTAGGATCCGTCTTAGACTGTTCCCAAAGTTCACGGAAAGAAACTGTTGCTATCTCGGAATTAGGTACTTCGATACCAACCAAAGATTTTCCAGGTATGGGTGCCTCAATACGGACATCTTTTGCAGCAAGAGCCAGAGCCAAGTCATCCGATAAATTAGAGATACGATTGACTCGGACCCCAACAGCAGGCTTGACCTCATACTTGGTTACAGACGGTCCAATCTCAGCCCGCTCAACCTTGACATCAATGTTGAAACTTTTGAAGGTATCTTCTAAGATTCGGATATTCTTACGAACGATATTTTTCTCTTTAGACTGACTCTTTGGTTTATCAGGTGCAAAGAGATCTATATCAGGAAGTTTATACTGTAGGAGTTCCTTCGGTGTAAAATCAACCTCAACAGGAGCATCATCTCCCTTAACCACCATAGATGGTGGGAATTCTTCGGTTGGCAATTCCTCCGGATAGGGAACATAACTATCTTGGAAATCCTCACGATCCCCTGGAGGCGGATTATCATAGTAATCCTCAGAGGCATAATCACTGATTTCAGGTTCAGGTTCAAAAATCTCGGCTTCTTGTGGTAACTCTTCTGAAGCATCGTCCAAGATTTCACCCGTCTCCTCGTCGACAATCAAATCGGCCAGACGCTCTTTCTCGGCACGTTCTTGCGCTTCACGCTCTTTCTGAGCCTGACGTTCCGCCTTCTTCTCCAGACGTTTGGCCGTTCGTTCCAAATGCTTCTCGGCACCTCTCTGACAGATGCCTTTTGCATAATCCATGATATCTAAAACATCCCAAGGACTAAAAATGAAAGCACCCAATAGAATAATCAAGCCCCCAATCATGAAGCTACCAATATTTGAAAAGAGGAAGGAAATAGGCTTGTACAAGAGTGCACCCAACATACCACCACCCGTAAAACGAGCCACCTGAACACTCACCAAATCCCCAAAAAGCAAATCCTTAGTCCCCGGAAAAATATCCAGCCCATCCATGCGTTCTAGACTAAAGAGATAGGCGTGAAACTCGAGTAGAAGACCTGCAAAGACCATCCAAAATCCAGTCACGTAGTTACTATGTTTCCGTAACCATTTAAAACCAAAGAGATAGATATAGATGGCAAAAATCAAGGGATAAGACATACTCCCCACGAACACTCGAAAGAGATTATATAGTGTAATCCCAAAGAAACCCAATCGAAAAACTGGGAAAATTAAGACAAAGGCAAAAAAGAAGGTCCATAGCATTCGCTTAATCGCCTTCTGTCTGTCTAATTCTGCTTTTGTGAGACGCTTCTTACCACTCTTAGAAGACGCCCCTTTTTTCATTTTTTTCGTTGTAGCCATAAATATATTATACCATGTTTTTAGACACGAAAAAAGAGAGACGAGTCTCTCTTAAGATTGAAGACAAGGTCATCTTTTGAGACTTTCCTAAGGTAATAGTAGAAAATCTCCCTGTTCGCCCACTTCGAGTGACTTATCTCTTCTTTTTTTAATTATTCTTCAATTAATGATGTTGAGTGAACCGGACGATTCTTACCGTCTGGTTCAATATATTGAATAGCTTGGTTGATAGCAATAGGAGCTTCACCCATACCAACCGCAATCAAATCAATCTTACCGTCATATTCTGCCGCACCACCAATAGCATAGACACCTTCTTGTGAAGTTTCAAACTGAGCATTAACAGTAATACTAGAACGTTTGTAGTCGACATTCCAGTTACGAAGATTCTTGTTATTAGTAGAGAAACCAAAGCTAACAATGAGGGCATCGATTGGCAATTCTATAACTTCATCCGACTTAACTCTCTGAACAGTCAAGCTTTGAGCATGACCATTTTCACCCTTAATTTCGAGGGGGACATAAGGTGTCATCACATTAACTGATGATTGATAAAGAAGCTCCACACTATGCTCATGGGCACGAAAGGTATCACGACGGTGAATCAAGGTCACACTCTCAGCAACACCATCCAAGTGATTGGCCCAGTCAACAGCTGAATCACCGCCACCAGCAATCACAACCTTCTTGCCAGCAAATTGGTCCAGACTATGCACATTATATAACAAGTTATTGTTCGCAAAATCTTCTTCATTGTCCACACCTAAAGGACGTGGAGCAAAAGCACCATTTCCACAAGCAATGACGATAGCCTTGGACAAGTGTTGACCCTTGCTAGTAGCGATTGTGAAGATACCATCTGTTTTTTTAAAAGTTTGAACTTCCTCTTTTAAGTGAATGCTGACACGATCTTCAAAACGCTTAAGCTGGATCAAGAGATTTTCTATCAATTCGGCACCTGTCGTCTGAGGAAAGGCTGGGATATCATAGATTTTCTTTTCTGGGTAGAGAATGGCAGGCTGACCACCAAGCTCTGATAAACTCTCGATAATATTCACAGTCATACCACGTAGGCCGGCATAAAAGGCGGCCCAAAGGCCGACTGGTCCACCACCGATAATAGTAATATCGTATATCTTTTCTTCTGCCATTTTATTTTCCTTCTGATTTTATCTCTTCTAAAATCTGACGTTCTTCGTCTGTAAAATCATAGTTTTCCAAGAGATCAGGTCTACGCTCCCAAGTCTTTCGCAAGCTCTGCTCCATACGCCAACGTCGAATATTAACATGATGGCCCGACAAGAGTACATCTGGCACCTTCATGCCACGAAATTCAGCTGGGCGAGTGTACTGTGGGAACTCCAAAAGACCTGATGAGAAACTATCATCCTTGTGACTGGCTTCCTTGCCTAAAACCTCAGGAATCAAGCGGACAGTGGCATCTACAATAGTCATAGCGGCTAGCTCTCCACCAGTCAAGACAAAGTCTCCTAGTGATATTTCGTCAGTTACTAAAGTTTTGATACGCTCATCATAGCCCTCATAATGGCCACAGATAAAAACTAATTCCTCTTCTTGCGCCAATTCCTCAGCATAGGCCTGATTGAAGGTACGACCTGCAGGATCTAGGAGAATAACGCGAGGCTTAGTCACATTTAATTTATCAAAGGTATCAAAAATTGGCTGAGCACGTAACAACATGCCTTGTCCACCACCATAGGGTTCATCATCTACATGACGTGCCTTCTCCGCATTGTCACGGAAATTGTGATAGTTGATTTCTAGGATGCCCTTGTCCTTTGCCTTACCAACAATGGAGTGTTCCAAAGGAGCAAACATATCTGGAAATAGAGTCAAGATATCAATCTTCATCGTCTAATCCTTCCATGAGCTCAACCTCAATACGACCGGCTGCAACGTCAACATCAAGAACCACTGGTGGAATATATGGCAAGAGCAGGTCTTTTTTCCCTTTACGTTTCACTACCCAAACATCATTAGCACCCGGTTGGAGAATCTCTTTAACCTGACCGATTAGCGTATTACCCTCATAGACATCAAGACCAATGATTTCATGATAGTAAAATTCACCATCATCAAGATCTGTTAGATTTTCCTCAGCAATCTTTAGGCTACAGCCCTTATACTTTTCTACATCATTGATATGGTAAAGACCTTTAAACTTAACGATATCAAAGTTCTTATGCTTACGGTGACTCGCAACCTCAACATCCATGATGTAATTATCTTTGTCATCAAAAAGAGCTAGTACACTCTTCTTCTTAAAACGTTCGTCCGCAAAATCTGTTACAGATAAAACACGAAGTTCACCCTGCAATCCCTGTGTATTTACAATCTTTCCAACGTTATAATATGTCATTCAACTTCCTTATTATTTCTTATTCAAATCAAACCATGAGTCAACAAATTATCAAGTAGCCCATGACGGCTATCTCAAAACGCGCATTTTAAACCAGGTTAGATTTTTATTATTCTTCATTTCAAAGAGATATAAAATGTCTGGCTTAGACCATTCAACCCCTCTATTTTATCAAAAAGGACACAAAAAAACCAGCTTTCTTTAGCTGGAGCTTATAGTCCGTACGGGATTCGAACCCGTGTTACCGCCGTGAAAAGGCGGTGTCTTAACCCCTTGACCAACGGACCAAGTTTTGAGATTTTTATCTCGCTAACACTCTTATTATTATATCAGAGTATTCGATTTTGTCTATACTTTTTTCAAAAAAATAAAATTAAATTTTGCTGAATTTGTTCGAATTTTATGTTAGTTTTTATCCAGCTTTTACAAAGTATTGACATGTTGCTATATATTTTGTAAACTAATAGAGTTATTGGTCCCATAGCTCAGCTGGATAGAGCATTCGCCTTCTAAGCGAACGGTCGCAGGTTCGAATCCTGCTGGGATCAGATGAAAAAACGCAATCTAGAATCTCTAGTTGCGTTTTTCTTTTGCTTCGATAAATAGAAAATAATTTAAAATAAACAAAGGGAGCAAAGTTGTATATAGACTGTATTCATGTAAATATTGAGCAAACCAAGTTGATGCTGCGACTCCCACCATAAAGGTAAAGATGATAATAATAGTGTAAGAAGCTTGTTTTAGTACTTTAGGATCACTCTCATCAATAGCTCTTGCAACTGTTAGGGAAGTATTAGTGATATTACCAGTCATCATGAAGGAGGCGTAATTTACTCCTCTGACCCGCTTAAAAATACCTACTTGGAGAGAGGCAAAGAATGCCAAGCCTGCAATAGTAATAATGGAATCAACATAAGGTGTGATAATTGCAAGAATAGTCATCAATAGTAAGGCAAGCCTAATTGCTTGTAAATGCCATCTCCATTTATGGTTAATAAGCCACTTCTTAACAAAAAAAACAAAAAACTGACCTAAAATAAAGAAAAAAATAGGTATTGCATAGCTAAAAGCTCTTGCAATATTCCCTTCAACAAGGTGAATGACTAAATAGAGAAGATTCCCTGTCTGAATACTTGCGAATCGTTCGTCTTGAGTATTGTAAGTATAGGCATCAATAAATCCCCCTATATAACTAACTAAAGTTGCTACTCGTAAACCTTCAAAAACACGATAGGAGCGTTTTTTCATTTTGAACATGTCAATTTCCTTTTTCTACTTATGATATGGACTTCCTTGCTGAATCATGAATGCACGATAAATTTGTTCCACTAATACAAGGCGCATAAGCTGATGAGGAAAAGTCAAAAGACCAAAACTCATCAATTGATTAGCCCTCTTTTTCACTTTAGGTGATAGCCCCAAACTCCCCCCTATAATAAAAGTAATATCTGAATAGCCTCTAAGGGTCGCTTGCTCTAACTCTTTGGCAAACTGTTCTGAGGGAAATTGCTTTCCCTCAATTGCTAAGGCAATGACGTAATCACGGTCACCAACCTTAGCCAAAATACGCTGTCCTTCTTTGTCTAGGATAGCTTTATTTTCAGATTCGCTTGCATTATCAGGCGTCTTCTCATCCGTCAACTCTATAGACTCAAATTTTGTGAAGCGTCCTAGTCGTTTGATATACTCTGCAATGCCATCTTTCAAATATTTTTCTTTCAATTTTCCAACAGTAATCAATTTAACTTTCATAGGTTCATTATAGCACATATCCACAGTCTTTTAACACCTTATCCACAGTTTTTCATATTTATTAACCCCTATTTATTCCATCTATAATAGCCTATCATCTACAATTTTTTTACTTATCCACAGACTGTTGATAACTGTTTTTTAAATCACTTTATGATATAATTAAGCTTACCTTGATATGTTTATCAAGAAGGAGGACTAAACATGAAAAAATTTAACTGGAAGAAAATAGTCGCGCCAATTGCAATGCTAATTATTGGCTTACTAGGTGGTTTACTTGGTGCCTTTATCCTACTAACAGCAGCCGGGGTATCTTTTACCAATACAACAGATACTGGAGCAAAAACGGCTAAGACCGTCTACACCAATATAACAGATACAACTAAGGCTGTTAAGAAAGTACAAAATGCCGTTGTTTCTGTCATCAATTATCAAGAAGGTTCATCTTCAGATTCTCTAAATGACCTTTATGGCCGTATCTTTGGCGGAGGGGACAGTTCTGATTCTAGCCAAGAAAATTCAAAAGATTCAGATGGCCTGCAGGTCGCTGGTGAAGGTTCTGGAGTCATCTATAAAAAAGATGGCAAAGAAGCCTACATCGTAACCAATAACCACGTTGTCGATGGGGCTAAAAAACTCGAAATCATGCTTTCGGATGGTTCGAAAATTACTGGTGAACTTGTTGGTAAAGACACTTACTCTGACCTAGCAGTTGTCAAAGTATCTTCAGATAAAATAACAACTGTTGCAGAATTTGCAGACTCAAACTCCCTTACTGTTGGTGAAAAAGCAATTGCTATTGGTAGCCCACTTGGTACCGAATACGCCAACTCAGTAACAGAAGGAATCGTTTCTAGCCTTAGCCGTACTATAACGATGCAAAACGATAATGGTGAAACTGTATCAACAAACGCTATCCAAACAGATGCAGCCATTAACCCTGGTAACTCTGGTGGTGCCCTAGTCAATATTGAAGGACAAGTTATCGGTATTAACTCAAGTAAAATTTCATCAACGTCTGCAGTCGCTGGTAGTGCTGTTGAAGGTATGGGGTTTGCCATTCCATCAAACGATGTTGTTGAAATCATCAATCAATTAGAAAAAGATGGTAAAGTTACACGACCAGCACTAGGGATCTCAATAGCAGATCTTAATAGCCTTTCTAGCAGCGCAACTTCTAAATTAGATTTACCAGATGAGGTCAAATCCGGTGTTGTTGTCGGTAGTGTTCAGAAAGGTATGCCAGCTGACGGTAAACTTCAAGAATATGATGTTATCACTGAGATTGATGGTAAGAAAATCAGCTCAAAAACTGATATTCAAACCAATCTTTACAGCCATAGTATCGGAGATACTATCAAGGTAACCTTCTATCGTGGTAAAGATAAGAAAACTGTAGATCTTAAATTAACAAAATCTACAGAAGACATATCTGATTAATTATTGACAAATCTGTCAAAAGACCTTTACAATAATGTAAAGGTCTTTTTTGGGAAAGGAATACCATGTCAGAACAACTCAAAACTTTATCTATTAGTGAAATTTACCCCAATCCTTTTCAACCTCGTCTAAAATTCTCCGATGAAGAGTTAGTAGAACTAAGTCAATCAATATCAGAAAATGGTTTAATACAGCCAATTATTGTACGAAAATCTGACATTATTGGTTATGAACTAATTGCTGGAGAAAGACGTTTACGAGCCTGTAAACGTTTAGGGATGACAGAAATCCCTGCAGTTGTAAAGGAAGTTACAGATCAAGAGAGTCGTAAACAAGCTATTATTGAAAATCTACAACGATCAAATCTCAATCCTATTGAAGAAGCAAAGGCCTATCGTAATTTAATTGATGAGTTAACTTATAGTCACGAGGAGCTCGCTAAAGCTATGGGAAAATCTAGACCATATATTAGTAACGCTCTTAGACTACTACAACTTCCGCGAGAGATACAAACGAGTATTGAAAACGGAAGTCTGAGTCAGGGACATGCTAGAGCACTCTTAGCTATTGAGGATTCTCGAAAGCAGTTAACCATCTTTCAGCAGGTTGTGGCTGAAAGATGGTCTGTTCGTACTCTAGAAAAAAAACTTCAGGAACTTCCTAGAAAACAAAAATCTAAAAAAGATACCCATGTAAAAGATAAAGAAAAAGAACTTGAAAGATCACTAGGTCTCCCCATAACTCTACGTTATCACAAAAATCACTCAGGAACGATTCAAATACACTTTTCGACAGAAGAAGATTTTAACAGAATTATCAACAAGCTTATCTAAGCTGTTAATTGTAGAAAAAGGTAAATCAGACTTATCCACATCGTAAAAATAGTGTCTACCCTTTATTTTAAAGGGTTTCTTTATTATCAACAGGCTGTGGAAAACTTTTATTCACAGTGTGAATAACCTTTTTTTTATGGTTGTGGATAACCTCAAAACTTTTCTCTTTCTGACCTGTGGAAAACTTTTTCGTTTTATGATAGAATCAGAGGACAAGAATAAAGATGGAGAATTGATAAAATGACCGAAAAAGAGCATTTTTTTTGGAATAAGCTCTTAGAGCTGGCCAAAGAAGAACTAACACAAGCCACTTTTGATTATTATGTCCTAGATACCAAGCTCATCAAAATTCAAGATAACGTTGCTACAATTCTGCTTGAAGAAGTCAAGAAACTATTCTGGGAAAAGAACATGCAATCTTTCATTTTGATGACTGGATTTGAAGTCTACAATAGTGAAATAAAAGTTGAATATGTCTTTGACGAGGCTCTCGTTAGCGAAACAAAACCAACTTTAGCAAACAATGACTTCAGCAATAAAAGGGAACAACAAACACCTGATCTTCCCACTTTGAACTCAGACTTAAATAGTAAGTATACCTTTGATAATTTTATTCAAGGAGATGAAAACCGCTGGTCTGTAGCAGCATCTCTAGCTGTAGCTGATTCACCAGGAGCAACTTATAACCCTTTATTCATTTATGGGGGACCTGGTCTAGGAAAAACTCACTTGCTCAATGCCATTGGTAATAAGGTCTTACATGATAATCCCCAAGCACGAATCAAATACATAACTGCCGAAAATTTTATTAATGAGTTTGTTTTACATATCCGTTTAGATAAAATGGATGAACTAAAGCTAAAATACCGCCATCTAGACGTGCTTTTAATTGATGATATACAATCGTTGGCTAAAAAGTCTACGCAAGCCACTCAAGAGGAATTTTTCAATACTTTCAATGTCCTTCACGATAATAATAAACAAATTGTCTTGACTAGCGACCGAAATCCAGATCAATTGAATGAAATGGAAGAGCGTCTTGTCACGCGCTTCAAATGGGGCTTGACTGTAAATATTACACCGCCTGACTTTGAAACCCGAGTTGCTATTCTTACCAATAAGATTATGGACTATGATTACCATTTTCCACCTGAAACAATTGAGTATTTAGCTGGCCAATTTGACTCAAATGTCCGCGACTTAGAGGGAGCTTTGAAAGATATTAGCTTAGTTGCAAATGTCCGCCAGTTAGATACGATCACAGTTGAAGTAGCTGCCGAAGCTATTCGTGCACGTAAAATAGATGGCCCTAAGTTAACTCTCATTCCGATTGAAGACATCCAAAGTGAGGTTGGGAAATTTTATAATGTCACGGTTAAAGAGATTAAGGCAACTAAACGAACACAAAATATTGTCTTAGCGCGTCAGGTTGCCATGTATCTTGCGCGTGAAATGACTGATAACTCCCTTCCAAAAATTGGAAAAGAATTTGGAGGAAGAGATCACTCAACTGTTCTACATGCTTACAATAAAATCAAAAATATGCTTGCTCAAGATGACAGTTTACGCATTGAAATTGATACCATTAAAAACAAGATAAAATAACACTTGTGGATAACTACTAAAACTTATACACAGTTTTCCACAAGATGTGCACAAGTTTAAAATCTTGATAAAACTGTGATTTAGATATTTATGCACAATATCCACAAGACCTACTACTACTACTAACATAATACTAATAAAATAAAGGAGCAACATGATTCAATTTGCCATTAATAAAGCTTATTTCCTACAAGCCCTTCATACAACTCGACGTGCTATTTCTTCAAAAAATGCTATTCCCATTCTATCAACTATAAAAATCGAAGTTACTAGTGATGGTATCTATTTAACTGGCTCAAATGGACAAATCTCGATAGAGAATAGCATCTCTGCTTCAGAAGAAAATGCAGGTTTATTAATTACACAACCAGGTAGTATCCTTTTAGAAGCGAATTTTTTCATCAACGTTGTTTCAAGCTTACCTGATGTTACTCTTACATTTGAAGAAATAGAACAATACCAAGTATTACTAAAGAGTGCTAAATCAGAGATTACTCTAAAAGGAAAGGATGCTGAGCAATATCCTCGTATTCAAGAAGTTGACAGCTTGACACCACTAATTATGGACACTAAAATGTTAAAATCTATCATTGCTGAAACGTCATTTGCAGCAAGCACGCAAGAAAGTCGTCCAATTTTAACTGGAGTTCACTTTGTTCTTTCAAATCACAAAGATCTTAAAGCTGTTGCCACTGATTCTCATCGTATGAGCCAACGTCAACTTGTTTTGGAACATTCTGCAGATAACTTTGATGTAGTAATCCCAAGCCGATCACTTAAAGAGTTATCAGCAGTCTTTAGTGATGGTATTGAAAATTTGGAAATTTTCTTCTCTGCAAATCAAATTCTATTCCGTAGTGAGACAATCTCTTTTTACACACGTTTACTAGAAGGAAATTATCCAGATACTAATCGTCTCTTGTCAGATTCATTTGAAACAGAGGTTGTGTTTGAAACATCTACCCTTCGTTCTGCTATGGAACGTTCCTATTTGATTTCAAATGCAAGTCAAAGTGGCACGGTGAAACTCGAAATCATCAATGGTAATGTTAGTGCTCATGTTAATTCACCTGAAGTCGGAAAGGTGAATGAAGATATTGATGTGCTAGACGTTTCAGGAAGTGATTTGATTATTAGTTTTAATCCCACTTACTTGATAGACGCTTTGAAAGCACTAAAAAGTGAATCAGTTCGTATTCGTTTCATTTCTCCAGTACGCCCATTCACTTTGACACCAGCAGATGACAGTGAAAACTTTATTCAATTAATTACACCTGTAAGAACAAACTAAAATCGAAAAGTTATCCACTGTGGATAACTTTTTTACTAAGGAGGAAGTTTATGTACCAAATTGGAAGTTTAGTTGAAATGAAGAAACCCCATGCTTGTACTATCAAAGCAACAGGAAAAAAAGCTAACGAGTGGGAAGTGACTCGTCTTGGAGCTGACATAAAAATTCGTTGTACAAATTGTGATCATGTGGTCATGATGAGTCGTCATGATTTTGAAAAGAAGCTTAAAAAGGTTTTATAACAGCTATTACGGACGTCACTTACCTACTAGATTCTTATATTAAAAGCTATAGCACTTTGGCAAAATAAAAAGTATCCAAGGTCCCCTAATCGTCTTCCTTATAGCATTTTTCCTTACTTCTCTTTTTCTGATTCTCAAAAGGGAAGTTGCCTATTTTTAACAATTTTTGTGTTATAATTAACTAAATTACTTTTTAATGGAGAAATAAATAAATGGCTTTAACAGCAGGTATCGTTGGTTTGCCGAACGTTGGTAAATCAACTCTTTTCAATGCAATTACAAAAGCAGGTGCGGAAGCTGCTAACTATCCTTTCGCAACAATAGATCCAAATGTTGGTATGGTCGAAGTACCAGATGAGCGTTTGACAAAATTGACTGAACTTTTCACCCCTAAAAAGACAGTGCCAACTACATTTGAGTTCACAGATATTGCGGGTATCGTAAAAGGGGCATCAAAGGGTGAAGGGCTTGGAAATAAGTTCTTGGCCAATATTCGTGAAGTGGATGCGATTATCCATGTCGTTCGTGCCTTCGATGATGAAAATGTTATGCGTGAACAAGGGCGCGAGGATGACTTTGTGGATCCGATGGCTGATATCGATACAATCAACCTAGAATTGATTTTGGCTGATCTTGAGTCAATTAACAAACGTTATGCGCGTGTCGAAAAGATCGCTCGTACTCAAAAAGATAAAGATTCTGTGGCAGAGTTTAATATTCTTCAAAAGATTAAAACCGTTCTAGAAGATGGTAAGTCTGCCCGTACAATTGATTTTACTGAGGAAGAACAAAAAATTGTTAAGGGACTCTTCCTCTTGACAACAAAACCAGTGCTTTATGTGGCTAACGTTGATGAAGACCAGGTCGCAAATCCTGATGATATTGATTATGTGAAGCAAATTCGTGAGTTTGCAGCGACTGAAAATGCAGAAGTAGTTGTTATTTCGGCTCGTGTTGAGGAAGAAATTTCTGAGTTGGATGATGAAGATAAGGAGATGTTCTTGGAAGACCTTGGTTTGACAGAGTCAGGAGTCGATAAACTAACACGCGCAGCATATCATTTGCTTGGTCTTGGAACTTATTTCACTGCCGGTGAAAAAGAGGTCCGCGCTTGGACCTTTAAACGAGGTATCAAGGCTCCACAAGCAGCTGGAATTATCCACTCTGACTTCGAGAAAGGTTTTATCCGCGCTGTAACAATGTCATATGACGATTTGATTAAATATGGCTCTGAGAAAGCTGTTAAAGAAGCTGGACGCCTTCGTGAAGAAGGAAAAGAGTATGTTGTCCAAGATGGTGACATCATGGAATTCCGTTTCAACGTTTAGAAAATAAAAAATAGTGTACAAGGCTGAAAAGTATTTTTCAGTCCTTTTGCTGTTTATCAAAGAGGAGAAATAATGACAAAATTAGTAGTTGGATTGGGAAACCCTGGTTCAAAATACCATGAAACACGACACAATGTTGGTTTTATGGCTATAGACCTAATGGCTAAAGAATTAGGATTAACCTTTTCTGAGGAAAAGACTTTTAAGGCTGAAGTAGCTTCAACCTTTTTAAACGGTGAGAAAGTTTATTTTGTTAAACCAACAACTTTTATGAATCTATCTGGTCTAGCTGTGAGAGCACTGCTAGCTTATTACAATATTCCCATGGAGGATTTTATCGTCATTTACGATGATTTAGATATGGAAGTTGGGAAATTGCGCTTTCGTCAAAAGGGATCAGCAGGTGGTCATAATGGTATTAAATCTATCATTGCTGAAACTGGAACTCAAGAATTTGATCGTATAAAAATTGGCATTGGTCGGCCACAGAAAGGAATGACGGTCGTTAACCATGTTCTTGGAAAATTTAGTGAAGACGATTATGCCATGATTTTACTTACTTTAGACAAGGTAGAGACAGCCCTCCATCACTACTTAAAAACAAATGATTTTGAAGACACCATGAGGCGGTATAATGGCTAATACAATCTTAGAGCTTTTTGAGAAGAATCATCAATTGCTTGAGTGGCGTGATAAGGTAAGCTTATTGAGTAGGCAATTGGTCATGGGATTTTCTGGTTCGAGCAAGGCAGTTGCCATGGCATCTGCCCTTTCTAATCAGGTTCCTAAGATTTTTATAGTTACCTCAACACAAAATGAAGCTGAGCAATTAGTAGGAGATTTGTCAGCTATCTTAGGAGAGGATAAGGTTTATTCTTTTTTTGCGGATGATGTATCAGCTGCTGAATTTATCTTTGCTTCACCAGAAAAAACTCATTCTCGTCTTGAAAGTCTTAACTTTTTAATGGATGAAGAGGCAAGTGGGGTCTTGGTTACAAGTTTAGTTGGTACGAAGTTACATTTGCCTAATCCTAGGGTTTATAAGGACTCTCGAATCGACTTAGTACTAGGGAAGGAACATGATTTAGATGCTCTCAGTAGGCATCTAACGCATATTGGGTATCAAAGAGTAGAGCAAGTTCTTTCACCTGGTGAGTTTAGTCGTAGGGGGGATATTTTAGATATTTACGAATTGACTGCAGAGCTTCCCTACCGATTAGAGTTTTTTGGAGATGAGATTGATGGCATTCGTCAGTTTGATAGCGATAGTCAGAAATCTTTAAACAATTTAGAACATGTTGTCATATCACCGGCGGATGATATTATCTTAACAAGAGAAGATTACCAACGTGCTGAGAAGGCCCTAGAAAGTGCGATCTCGAGGGCAGACGGTCTTCATAAGGCTTACCTTGAGGAAGTTCTATCAGTGACGATTGATGGTCATCGCCATAAAGATTTACGTAAGTTTTTGTCTCTCTTTTATGACAAAGCTTATACCTTATTTGACTATCTTCCAAAAGGGACTCCTGTATTCATTGATGATTTTCAAAAGATAGTGGACCGCCATGGACGTCTTGAATTGGAAGTGGCTAATCTTTTAACTGAGGATCTTCATCAAGGTAAGTCTCTGAGTCATCTAAACTACTTCGTGGATTCATTTAAGACTTTACGTAACTATCAGCCAGCTAGCTTCTTTTCTAATTTCCATAATGGATTAGGAAATCTTAAATTTGATAAGTTGTATCAATTCACACAATACCCTATGCAGGAGTTTTTCAACCAATTTCCATTACTGATTGACGAAATTCGTCGTTATACTAAGAATAAGGCAACGGTTATTTTACAAGTAGGGTCTGATAAGCAACTTAATTCTTTGAAGGAAACCTTGGAAGAGTACAATCTAGATTTACCTCTTAGTAGCTTTGGAGATTTGATACCTCATAAGGCTCAACTAGTCCTAGGAAACTTATCGAATGGCTTTTACTTTGCAGATGAAAAGGTTGTTCTGGTTACTGAACGTGAGATTTTTCATAAAAAAGTAAAACGTCGTACGCGTGCTAACCATATTTCTAATGCTGAGCGTCTTAAAGACTATAATGAACTTGAAAAAGGTGATTATGTTGTACACCAGACTCATGGTATAGGACAATTTAAAGGTATTGAGACTATTGAAATTAAAGGGGTACACCGTGACTACTTGACCATTCAATATCAGGATGCTGCAACAATTTCTCTACCTATTGAGCAGATCGAGAGTCTCTCTAAGTATGTGTCAGTGGACGGGAAAGAGCCTAAAATTAATAAACTCAATGATGGGCGTTTCCAAAAGACCAAACAAAAAGTAAGCAAGCAGGTAGAGGATATTGCTGATAATCTCTTAAAACTCTATGCCGAGCGAAGTCAACTGAAAGGATTTGCTTTTTCACCGGATGATGATAATCAAAGGGATTTTGAAGATGAGTTCTCCTATGTTGAGACAGTGGATCAACTGCGTTCCATTAAGGAAATTAAGGCGGACATGGAGTCAGACAAACCTATGGATCGTCTCTTGGTTGGTGATGTTGGTTTTGGTAAGACAGAGGTAGCCATGCGTGCTGCCTTCAAGGCGGTTAATGATGGGAAGCAAGTTGCTATCCTAGTTCCTACCACAGTTCTTACCCATCAGCATTATATGAATTTTAAAGAGCGTTTTGAAAATCATGCTGTTGAAGTAGATGAACTCAGTCGTTTTAGAAGTAAAAAAGAGCAAAATGAGACTATTAAAAATCTAGCTAAAGGACGTATTGATATTATTATTGGTACCCACCGCTTGTTGTCTAAAGATGTTAAGTTTTCTGATTTAGGCTTGCTAGTAATTGATGAAGAACAACGTTTTGGCGTGAAGCATAAAGAGAAACTTAAGGAGTTGAAAGCTAAAGTTGATGTCCTTACTCTAACTGCGACCCCTATTCCTCGTACACTTCATATGTCTATGTTGGGTATTCGTGATTTGTCGATTATTGAGACAGCACCTACCAACCGTTATCCAGTTCAAACTTATGTTATGGAAACCAATCCTGGTCTTATTCGAGAAGCGATATTAAGGGAGATGGACAGAGGTGGCCAGATTTTTTATATTTATAATCGTGTTGAAACCATTGATCAAAAAGTTTCTGAACTGCATGAGCTAGTCCCTGAAGCACGTATCGGATTTGTTCATGGTCAGATGAGTGAAGTTATGTTGGAGAATACTCTCTTAGATTTTTTGAATGGTGATTACGATATTTTGGTAGCAACGACCATTATCGAGACAGGCATTGATATCCCCAATGTTAATACACTTCTCATTGAGAATGCAGACCATATGGGCTTGTCTACCCTTTATCAGCTAAGAGGTCGTGTGGGACGTAGTAATCGAATTGCCTATGCCTACCTTATGTATCATCCTGACAAAGTGTTGACGGAAGTCTCAGAGAAGCGTTTGGATGCTATTAAGGGATTTACAGAACTGGGATCAGGTTTCAAAATTGCTATGCGTGATTTATCTATTCGCGGTGCAGGGAATATTCTTGGTGCTTCTCAAAGTGGTTTCATCGACTCAGTCGGATTTGAAATGTACTCGCAACTCTTGGAAGAGGCTATCAATAAGCGTCAAGGTAAGACTCAGGTTCGTCGAAAAGGAAATGCAGAGTTTAATCTTCAGATTGATGCTTACCTTCCTTCTGACTATATTTCTGACGAGCGCCAAAAAATTGAAATTTATAAGCGTATTCGTGAAATTGAGAATCAGAAAGACTACCAGGACCTTCAAGATGAGTTGATTGACCGCTTTGGAGAATATCCAGATCAAGTTGCCTATCTCATTGAGATTGGTCTGGTTAAGGCCTATTTAGATGCTGCCTTTGCAGAATTAGTCGAGCGTAAGAACGATACTATCATCGTTCGTTTCGAAAAAGTCTCTCTAAAATTCTTCTTGACACAAGACTATTTTGAAGCCATCTCTAAGACGAATTTAAAGGCAAGAATTAGTGATAACCAAGGAAAAGTAGAGATTATTTTTGATGTTCGTAACAAGAAAGACTATGAAATCCTTGAGGAATTAAAGATTTTTGGTCAGACATTTATGGAAATTAAAAAACGTAAAGAAAAAAAAGAAACTTAAGGAAAGTTTAAGTAAGTCTCTATATACTATAAAACATCCTAAAACTTTTCTTTTTCATAAATCTCCTGAGAGGATCGACTAGTGTCGATCCTCTTATTTTTGTGTTTGAAAATGCTTTAGTCACCCATTTTCTAAAAAAAATGCTATCATAGAAGAGGTATCCTGACGGAAAGGAAACAGTAACATTGAGATTAGACAAATATTTAAAAGTATCACGAATTATCAAACGCCGTCCAGTGGCTAAAGAAGTAGCTGATAAAGGGCGTATTAAAGTAAATGGTGTACTCGCTAAGTCATCTACAGATTTGAAAATCGGTGATCAAGTGGAAGTTCGTTTTGGAAATAAACTTTTGACTGTTCGTGTTCTAGAAATGAAAGACAGTACGAAAAAAGAAGATGCAGCAAAAATGTATGAAATTATAAGTGAAACAAGGATTGAAGTGGATGAGCAAGAAGCCTAATATTGTACAACTTACTAACGATTACATTGATAATGCCAATCAAGAGCATCGTTTAGAGCGTGCCGAACACGAACAAAGGAATCGCTTTATGGGGTGGATTCTCTTTGTGGTTGTTTTACTCTTTATCTTGCCAACTTATAATCTAGTTGAAACGTATATGAATATTAAACAGCAAGAGAAGGAAATCTTGTCATTACAGAAAGACTATGATAAATTGTCAGATCAGACAAAGGAACGAAAGGATTTGGCTAAGAAACTTAAGGATGATGCTTTCGCTGAGAAATATGCGCGTGCTAAGTATTACTATTCACGTGAAGGAGAGTCTATCTATCCTGTACCAAGCTTATTACCCTAATGAAAGATTTACTTAAAACTGTAGAAATTTTTTTAACCTATTCAGAAGCCAAGTTAGAGGAACTATCAGAAAAAAATCAGAAACTTAAAACGGATGTACCGAGGAAAGAGGGGGCGAAGAAACAAGCATGAAAAAGCTATTAATAGCTGCAACTGCTGTGCTTGTATCTTCTAGCCCTATATTCCTACTTCCTATGGAGAAAGAGCTAACTCTGACTCCAAAACAGGTCCAAAACTTGTCTCAAAATACTATAGCTAGCTTGAGTCAATTTAAACAGATTCCTAAAAATCCGAGAACGATAACAAATATCCTAACTTATAAGAACAAGGAATTAACAGAATTTAAAACCAGTATCAAAGCAGATACCAAACTATCGATTTCTGCTATTTTTTGGAATGCTAAAGGTGAACCTGTTTTCCAACTTCAAGATGGTGATTTTGTAGCCGCTAGTCAGAAATTAATTATTGATGATAGTGTCTATAATCAAAAACCGGTAGACATGACCTTCTGGACTAAAGATGGTTTAACAGTTTACAAAGACCCCTACGTTTTAGGAACTGAAAAAGCTGACTCTAAACTCGCTAGTTTCAAACCGATAAAGGTTAGCCGAGCTGCCCAGACGCATGCTGGAACTTATTATTTAGCAGATGGAGAGGGTTGGATTAATGCTTCTGACTTGTCAACTACAGATAATCGCATCGAGGATGTCCAGAGGGTCCTTAATGAGAAGTATAACAATCAAGAGCACATCTCAGTTTATGTCAAGCAGCTTGATACAGACCGCGTAGCAGCCATCAATGACGAAAAAAGCATGTATGCAGCTAGCATAGCCAAGTTGGGTGTACTCTATTATGCACAGGAACGTCTGTCTCAAAAGAAATTATCATTATCCAATGAGTATCAATATACCTCTACTGTGAATGGTTTTCCAGGTGCTTATGATCCAGATGGCTCAGGAAAGATTAGTAAGATGACTGATGATAAGAATTATAGCTTGGAAAACTTGTTAAAGGCTGTAGCCCAAAATTCAGATAATGTAGCGACAAATATCTTAGGTTATTATGTAGCTAATCAGTATGATAATTCTTTCCAAAAATCAGTAGATAAGGCGTCAGCAACCTCATGGAATATGGATAAAAAAGAGTTGACTGCTAGAGCAGCAGGTACTTTGATGGAGGCTATTTATAGGCAAAATGGGGATATTATTAATTATCTTTCAAGTACAGACTATGATGGCGAACGTATTTCAAAAAATATTGATGTCCCTGTTGCACATAAAATAGGGGATGCCTACGATTTTAAACATGATGTCGCTATTGTCTATACAGATTCTCCCTTTATTCTATCGATTTTTACAGATAAAGAAGGCTATGACAAAATCACCTCAATTGCAGATGATGTTTATGGAATTTTAAAATAATGACAGAAAAATTGTTGCAAATGATGCAAGCAAAAGGTTATTTTAACCAGCACAAGAAAGTTTTAGTAGCAGTATCAGGTGGAGCAGACTCGATGAGTTTGCTGCACTTTTTGTATAACCATCAAAAAGATTTGGATATTCAGCTGGGCATTGCTCACGTTAACCATAAGCAACGGCAAGAGTCGGAGTACGAAGAAAATTATTTACGTCATTGGGCAAAGGAACATAAGGTACCTTTGCACTACAGCGCATTCTCAGGAAAGTTTTCAGAAAATGCCGCCCGTACTTTTCGCTATGATTTTTTTAAGCGAATTATGAAAGAAGCTGACTACTCTGCTCTTGTTACAGCCCATCATGCTGATGATCAGGCTGAGACAATTTTTATGAGATTGTTGAGAGGAAGTCGTTTAAGACATCTGAGTGGGATTTGTGATGTAAGATCATTTGGCACTGGTCAGATTATTCGTCCCTTTTTGCATATTCCGAAAGATCAACTTCCCGTAACCTTTCATTTTGAAGATAGGAGTAATTCTTCTTTAGCCTATCTCCGAAATCGCATTAGACTGACCTACCTCCCTACTCTATCTCAGGAAAATCCTAAATTTAAGGAGCATCTTTGTCTTCTAGCAGATGAGATTGCCCTTATGGAGAAAGCATTAGAGGAGTTAACGAAGGATATTACTATAACCGATTTGTCTGTTTTTCAACAACAGACAAATGCTGTCCAACACCTTCTTATTCAGAGTTATTTAGAATCCTTTCCTGATTTACAGCTTTCAAAAGGTCAGTTCAATCAATTGATGAGTTTCCTAAGAAAAAAAACTTCAGGAAAGATGCCACTAAAAAATGGTTACGTATTAGTCAAAACACAGACGGATTTCTTAATAACCAAAGAAGAGCCCATCAGCCTATCTTCTCCAAGCCTCCTAGAATTTGGAAAATCTATTGTGTTTGAGGAATACCTATTGACTTTTTCTGAACCACATGTCGTTTCTAATGTGGATACTATTAATATTTGGTCTGATGCGCCGATAGTGATTCGTCATAGACATGAAGGTGATAGGATTGACTTGGGTACTCACCACAAAAAAATAAGACGATTGTTCATAGACAATAAAATTTCAGAGAAAGATCGTCAAAAAGCCATTATAGGGGAACAAGATGGTCAGATTATTTTTCTCTATGTTGCGGGGCGTCTCTATTTGAAAAAAAGACCTAAAAATGCTATACTTTATGGCACTGTTGTCATTTATAAGAAATTCTAATCAAATACCATGTTAAAATAACGATGATTGAAGTAAAAGTGGTATAATAAGACAATATCGACTTCGAGAAAGGGAAACCAAATGTTAGAAAAAGACATTAAAAAAATCCTCTTTTCCCAAGAGGATATCGTAACTAAAACTAAAGAACTAGGTCAACAACTGACAAAGGATTATGCAGGAAAAAATCCCCTTTTAGTATGTGTGTTGAAAGGTGCTGTTCCATTTATGGCAGAACTTATCAAACATATTGATACACATATTGAGATGGACTTTATGGTTGTTTCAAGCTATGGTGGCGGGACTGTCAGCAGTGGTGAAGTAAAGATTCTTAAGGATGTAGATACTAATATCGAAGGGAGAGACGTTATTTTTATTGAAGATATCATCGATACGGGTCGTACGCTCCTTTATCTTCGAGACATGTTCAAATACCGCAAAGCAAGCTCAGTAAAAATTGCAACTCTTTTTGATAAGCCAGAGGGTCGCGTCGTGGATATTGAGGCTGATTATGTATGTTATGATGTCCCTAACGAATTTATTGTTGGTTTCGGACTAGATTATGATGAAAAATACCGTAACCTTCCTTACGTTGGTGTCCTAAAAGAAGAAATTTATAATAAGTAAAGGGCTAATTAACTTATGAATAATAAAAATAATAATAGCTTCTTACGGAATGCTTTCCTTTACATCGTAATGATTATTGCAGTTGTAACGGCAGTACAGTATTTTGTTGGAGAAAGTCAAAGTCCAAGTCAACAATTATCTTATACCCAGTTGATTAAGAAAATTGAAGATGGTAAGGTAAAATCAATTACCTATCAACCTAATGGTAGTATCATTGAAGTTAAAGGAGACTACAAAAAGGCTGAAAAGGTTGATAATGACCTAAGTTTGCCATTTTTAGGTGGGGCATCGTCAGAGACACAAAGATTTACATCAACTGTGCTTCATAATGAAACGATAATACAGGCATTACAGTCAGCTTCAGAAAAAGCTAATGTTAATATCAAAATGATACGTGAAAGTTCAAGTGGTACTTGGATTTCGTATCTCTTTAGTTACCTTCCTTTGATTGGTATTGCTATTTTTTTCATTTTTATGATGAATCAAGGTGGTAATCGCGGTGCCATGAACTTTGGCCGTAATCGTGCTAAAGCTCAGTCAAAAGAAAATATTAAAGTTCGCTTTACAGATGTAGCCGGTGCAGAAGAAGAAAAAGAAGAACTTGTAGAAATAGTAGATTTCCTCAAAAATCCACGTAAATATAAAGCTTTGGGTGCACGTATTCCTAAAGGAGTCCTCCTCGAAGGCCCTCCAGGAACAGGTAAAACCCTCCTTGCTAAAGCTGTGGCTGGTGAAGCTGATGTACCATTCTTTAGCATCTCAGGTTCTGATTTTGTTGAAATGTTTGTCGGTGTCGGAGCTAGCCGTGTACGTAGTCTGTTTGAAGATGCTAAAAAGGCAGAGCGTGCTATTATCTTTATTGATGAAATTGATGCTGTTGGTCGTCGTCGTGGTACCGGAATGGGAGGTGGCAATGATGAGCGTGAACAAACCCTTAACCAATTGTTGATAGAGATGGATGGGTTTGATGGTAATGAGAATATTATTGTCATTGCTGCAACCAACCGTAGTGATATTCTTGATCCAGCCCTTCTACGTCCGGGACGTTTTGACCGTAAAGTTCTTGTTGGACGCCCCGATGTAAAAGGTCGTGAAGCCATCTTGAAAGTACATGCTAAGAATAAACCATTGGCTGAAGATGTCAACCTTAAGGTTGTTGCTCAGCAAACTCCAGGTTTTGTTGGAGCTGACTTAGAGAATGTCTTGAATGAGGCTGCTTTAGTTGCGGCACGACGTGGTAAGACTAAGATTGATGCTAGTGATATTGATGAAGCAGAGGATCGTGTCATTGCTGGACCATCTAAGAAAGATCGCCAAGTTTCGGAACATGAACGTAAAGTTGTTGCCTACCATGAGGCTGGTCACACGATTGTTGGATTAACACTCTCTAGTGCTCGTGATGTTCACAAAGTTACTATTGTTCCCCGAGGTCGTGCGGGTGGCTATATGATTTCTTTACCAAAAGAAGATCAAATGTTGTCATCTAAAGACGAACTGAAAGAACAATTAGCGGGATTGATGGGAGGACGCGTTGCAGAAGAAATTATTTTTAATCTTCAAACTTCTGGTGCTTCCAACGACTTTGAGCAGGCAACACAGTTAGCACGTGCAATGGTTACTGAATATGGTATGAGTGAAAAACTTGGACCAGTCCAATATGAGGGGAACCACGCGATGAACCCAGGTCAATTCACGCCAGACAAGTCTTACTCAGCTCATACAGCTCAACTCATCGACGAAGAAATTCGATCACTTTTAGTTGAGGCACACGACAGAGCAGCTGAAATTATCAATGCAAACCGAGACACACATGCTCTTATTGCAGAAGCTTTGCTTAAGTATGAAACACTTGACGCTGCACAAATTAAATCAATTTATGAGACTGGTAAGATGCCGGTAGATTCAGAAGAAGATAACCATGCTTTATCCTTTGATGAAGTTAAAAAGAGACTTGAAAACAAAAATAAAGATGAAGAAGAGTAGAATTTTTCGGATCTTTGTCAACTGTAGTGGGTTGATGAAAAGTTACAACCTGGAGAGGACCAAATTGGTTCTCTCCTCTTTGATGTTCAAAACAATGAAAATTCTAGTTTTAAAGTTGTCAAAGTTCCGGAAGCTAAAAGCATTTCGCTTGATGACTTTGATGAGGTTAGTGGTAGCCTCTAGTTTTGCGTTTGAGTGGGGAAGTTCCAGTGCATTCATAATCTTGTCCTTATCTTTCAAAAAGGTCTTAAAAAGAGTTTGAAAAATAGGATTTACAGAAGAAATTGTTTCTTCAATAAGACTAAAGAAATGTTCCGTTTGTTTCTCTTGAAAATGAAAGAGTAGGAGTTGATAGAGATTATAGTGCTGTCTAAGTTCTTGTGAGTATGAAAAGAGCTTTTCTAGAACCTCTTTATTGGTCAAGTGTGACCGAAAAGTTGGTTGATAAAATCGTTTATCACTGAGTTTACGGCTATCCTGTTGGATGAGTTTCCAGTAACGTTTCAGTGCTTTATATTCGTGCGATCTCCGATCAAACTGATTCATAATTTGTATGCATACGCGATTCATTGCTCGATTGAGATGCTGGACAATGTGAAAGCAGTCGAGAACGATTTTTGAATTTGAAAAAAGTTTTCTAGCAATATCGTAGTAGGGACTAAACATGTCTATGGTAATGACTTTCACACGACATCTCACCTGTCTAGAATAACGAAGGAAATGATTGCGAATAGTTGCTTGAGTCCGTCCATCTAGGATAGCTACGATCTTTCTTGTATCGTAGTCATGTGCAATAAAGCTCATCTTACCTTTCTTGAAGCTGTACTCATCCCAGCTCATGTGTTCTGGAAGGTGGTTAAGATCAGACTTGAACTCGAACTCTTTCAATTTACGGATGACTGTCGAAGTAGAGACCGATAAAGTTTCGGTGATAGTGGTCATAGAGACTTTCTCGATTAATTTTTGAGTGATTTTCTGGTTGACGATCGTTGAAATTTGTTGGTTCTTTTTGAACTAAGGAAGTCTCTGCGACAGCCATTTTTTCCGCATACGTTACAACGAAAGCGGCGTTTTCTCAATCGAATAAGAGTTTTGTAGACCGCACACTCTAGATAGGGAATTTTAAATTCTTTTTGGAAGTCAAATTTAGCCATTTGTCCTTGACAGTCGAGACACTTAGGAGCAGGGTAATCTAGCTTAGCGATGATTTCTTTATGTGTTCCAGCATCCAAATAATCCAAGATTATGATGTTCTTATCTCAACTCTGAGTATGTTTATGATAAAATCTAATTGTTCCATTAGGTTCTTTCTAATGATGGTTTGGTCACTTTTCATTATAGGTTGAACTGCACCCCAAAAGTTAGATAGAAAAATCTAACTTTTGGGGTGTTTTTAT
>OLPR01000806.1_pt1 | contig 27581 bp, 22 predicted proteins | sample 1672761 | NCBI WGS metagenome assembly OLPR01 (sample SAMEA3136721, study PRJEB25190) | human gut metagenome | biome: human gut; feature: human-associated habitat; material: faeces | place: Austria | collected 2013 | reverse complement strand
GTAAGTTCCGACCCGCACGAAAGGCGTAACGATGTTGGCCCCGTCCCGGTCGTCGATGCTGGGTTTAATGAGCCAGACGGTCATCCCCCGCTCCTCGTAGTTAAACTGGGTGATGAGGGCCTGAGCGGATTTGGAGCTGCCCATTGCGCCGTATTTGAAGTAAAGCTTTGCCATAGTGATCTCTCCTGCCTGGTCGATGGTGTTCGACGAAGTCTGTGCATATCTTGGCCTATGATAGCACATTCGGCAGGGGATTGCAATTTTCTCTTCTGGGTGTGTCGAAGGTTTTTTCTCGTCATTTCGCTCAAAAACAGGAGGAAATGGAAAAGCCCTCTTGAAGGATGCGACGAGTGATGCTATAATTTCAAGCGAGGTGTGCACTGACACACCGGCAAGTTAGCCCCGAACACAAATGAATGGAGGAAATGAAAAGAATGAAAAAGATTCTTGCACTTCTCATGGCCTCGGTGATGGTCCTGGCTTTGGCCGCCTGCGGCGGCGGGCAGACCACCGACACTGGCTCCACGGATGCAAACACCGACGGCCAGACTGATGCCAGCAACACGGAGAACGACACCAACACCGAGGCAGCAGCAGATGCTATCTCCGACACCATGACCTCTTCCGATGGTAAGTATGAGGTCGCCTTCGTCACTGATGTGGGCCAGCTGAAGGACAAGTCCTTCAACCAGGGCACCTGGAACGGCGTGAAGCTTTACGCCAGCCAGAACGACAAGTCCTACAAGTATTATCAGCCCGCCAACGGCAACCAGGCTACGGACGACGACCGTTTCGAGGCCATGAAGGCCGCCGTGGACGGTGGTGCTAACGTGGTCGTCTGCGCCGGCTTCCTTCAGGAAGCTGCCCTGACCAAGGCTGCCATCGCTTACCCCGACGTGGACTTTGTCTTTGTCGACGGCTACGCTCTCAACGGCGAGGACGGCCAGCCTCTGGCCAACGTTGCCGGCGTCTCCTATAAGGAAGAGCAGGCTGGTTACTTCGCCGGTTACGCTGCCGTTATGGAAGGTTACACCAAGCTGGGCTTCTCTGGCGGCGGCGGTGGCACCAACCCTGCTTGCTGCCGTTATGGCTATGGCTATGTCCAGGGCGCCAACGCAGCGGCTGCCGAGAAAAACGCCAACGTTGAGATGAACTACTCCTGGGAGTACGGCTCCAGCTTCGCCGCTTCCCCTGAGCTGCAGACCATGGCCAACGGCTGGTACCAGAGCGGCACCGAGATCATCTTCGCCTGCGGCGGATCTATGTTCCAGTCTATCGCAGCTGCCGCCTCCGCCAACGATGGCGCTGTCATCGGCGTGGACGTGGACCAGTCTTCTCAGTCCGACACCGTTGTCACTTCTGCCATGAAGGGCCTGGCTGACTCCGTCCAGTGGGCTCTGGAGAAGGTCTATGGCGACACCTTCTCGGAGATCGGTGGCCAGGTCACCTCTCTGGGCGTCGAGGAAGGCGCTGTGGGCCTGCCCACCGACACTTGGAGCCTGGCTAACTTCTCTGTGGAGGATTACAACGCCCTGTACGAGAAGGTCAAGAATGGCGAGGTCAAAGTCGACAACAACTATGAGAATCTGGAACAGCAGTATTCCAACCTGACGCTGAAGATCAGCTGATTTTATTCTACGAATCAACCAAACACAAAACGGCTCTGCCGGGTTCCTGCAAGGGAATCTCGGCAGAGCCGTTTTTTCTCATGCTCTCTCATACGATGCTTATTTTATACTCTCTTCCGGGTTTCTTCGGTCCTTGAAGAGCAGAGCAAGGTAATCCTTTTGCAACTGAGGATAGATAAGGCGGGAGATGGGCAGAGATTTTCCGGAAAACGTCCGCACTTCCGTGGGGGCAAAGGTCTCGATCTGGAGCATATTGACGATATACGACCGGTGGATGCGCATGAATTCCTCCCGTGCCAGCAGTTGGTCCTCATACTGTTTCAGCACCCCGGCGACCTCCCGCACAGAGCCGTCGGTCAGATTAAAATACAGGTGCTTGTGGTTGACCTCTACGTAGGCTAGCTGGGAGAAGGGGATGCGGAAGAGCACCTTGCCCCCCTTTACTGTCAGCCCGTCCTGGGGCCGTTGCTCCCCCAAATAGAGCTGATCTAAGATGGGGTAGAGCGTCTTCGGGCTGATGGGCTTGAGCAGGTATTCCAGCGCATGGACAGAATAGCTCTCATAGGCAAACGTGGGGGTGGCGGTCAGAAAGACCAGCGCCGCCGCTGCATCGAACTGGCGGATCTCCTTGGCGGCTACCATGCCGTTCATACCGGGCATCAGCACGTCCAGTAAATACAGTGTAAAATTTTCCCGCCGGGCTACGTCCAAAAGGTCCACAGCGTTGCGGAAGATCTTCACCCGGACCGGGTGTTGGCGCTCCTTCTGCCAGGCAGACAGCAGGCCTTCCAGGGCCGCCAGTTCCTTTTCCTGGTCGTCGCAGATGGCAATATACATCTTCCGTCCCCCTTTTTGGGCGTCCCAACAGGACAATATAGTTCAACTTTATTCTACCATAGCCACCCCGCCTTTTCCAGCGAAAAAGGATACATTTGGGGGACGATGCTGCGCATTTCAGGAGAAATGTAACTCCACACAGCCAAAACCTGCTATGCTGACCACCAAGGAAGGCTGGCGCTCTCTGCGTGGAGAGGAGATGAACGATACGATGCCTGTAAGCACACCTTATACCCTGTGGCTCCCTTGGCTTTGGGCCGCTGTCAGCACGGCGGCGTTTATTGCCCTTTGGTTCTGGGAAGTGCGCCGGGTCCTGCGAGACCGAAGAAGCACCGTAGACAGCGCCGCCGACCAACGCGCAGTTTTTCGACGACGAGCCAAGGCGGTCCCCGGAGACCCGGAAGCCGCCGCAGTCCTGCAACGCAGCGAAAGCATCCTGCGGCAAGCGGTCGACCTCTACAACAAGGCCCTCCGCACGCCCTGGCGCTTCCTGCCCGGAATAATCATGGGATTTCGATTCTATCAGGAGGAATGATTTTAATGAATATAGGCAAAAAACTCCTCAGTCTTCTCACCGTCTTCTGCTTAACGCTGAGCCTAGTCCCCACCGTGGCGTTGGCGGCGGATGCAACAAGCGTAACAGTTGATGGAACTTCTGTTGTGGGGAGCAACACGACATATTATCGGAATAACGGAACTACAAGCAGATTACAGACTGGTTCTGAGAATAACTATAATGTAACGCAAAACCTTACCAATAACGAAGCCTCTGCATCTACTGGATTTAAGATTTCTGGCACAGTTAAGGATGGGCAAAAAATTGTTGAAGGTGCGAGCGTCCAGTTGGCGCCAACTGACACTGCTAATGCGTTAGCATCAGCAGTGATAAGTACCTCCACTACGACGGGAAACGATGGTACATATAGCTTTTCAAATGTCCCTGCTGGCAACTATACGATCACGGCTAGCAAAGAGGGGTACAGTGCCTCTATGGGTGCTTCTGTGAATGTTACAGTAAACAATGCTAATGTTACCACAGGGACAGACTTGAGCCTTTCTCTGATTAAATATAATGTTTATGTGAATGGAACTCAGGTTACTGGGATTAACAAGGATAATGTTCTTAGTGACGATAATCAGACGGTCAAATATACGCCTGCATCGGAGGACGGAATAACACCTCAGAAGCTGACGCTGAATGGTGCAAAGATCGTTAATGGAACTAACAGGGGAATTAAAGCATCCGATGATTTGATGATTGACTTGATTGGGGAAAACACGATCAATGCTACTAGTAATGCCATCTACCTTTATCATAAAACAACGGAAGCTACTTCTCCCAAGCTCACAATTACTAGTAATCAGAGTGGGACTCTGAGCATGACTAGTAGCAATACAAGCACTACAGTTTATGCGTACTCAGATATTACGATCAATGGCAGTGCAAAAGTCAACGCAACGATCAACGGCACCGCACAAGCAATTCATTCACCCAATGGCAATATTATTATTGGAGGTACTGCTGAGGTAACTGCTACAAATGAGTACAGCACTACTTCCACTATTAACAGTATTGCTGTTTTAGTTGGCACAGATAGTAGCCCTTCTGGTACTATCGAAGTCAAAGATTCTGCATCTCTGAAAGCACAGGGCCATGGTAAAGCGCTTGGCTGCACTAAGTTTACTTATCCAGCTAATGGGTATGTGGCAAAGGGTAGCACGGATTATGCGCCTACAAACCCTGGAGAGTATGTTGCAAATGACCTCGCAACCTACAAGTATGTAGAGGTAAAACACGAAGGTGCAACGCCTACGACATTCGATGTCACGTTAACTAATGGAACCGGGTATACACTTTCTGCTACGGATAGTTCTAGCACCCCTGTAACTTCCGGTGGTTCTTACTCTTTCACTTTGGATATTGCTGATGGCTATGGGAAAGATGATGCGAATTTCAAAGTTAAGGCGAATGAAGTGGAATTGACTCCAGACTCAAATGGAGTATACAAGATTGAAGGTATTGCTAAAAATCAGAAAATTACTGTAGAGGGTGTAGTCAAGGCATATAATGTTTGGGTCGCTGGTAAGCAAGTGACTGAGGCAAACAAGGATAATGTTCTTAACGACAGCAATTCTACTGTACACAGTGTTACTTACACGCCCGCTACAGAAGGTACTCCAGCAAAGTTGACTTTAACTGATGCAGTTATTAACAACGAAAAAGAGAGGCCAGCGAGTGGCTCGATGCATTACATTCTTCCGAATGGTATTACGGCAAAGGAAGAGCTACAAATTATTGTTAAGGGAACTGAGAATACTATCACAAGTAAGCATGGCTGTGCAATTACGTCAAACAAGGATCTCACAATTTGTGGTGATGGGTCCTTGATGCTCAATAGCCAGAACGATTCAAATGCGCTTGCTACTGACTATTATTCATGTACTATTAATATTGAAGAAAGTGTGAAAATTACAGCAACTGTAGCTCTGGACCAAAGTATGCTCCAGCCTGGTGAACCCTCTACCGGGATGGCGATAGCCGCGTATAATACAAATATTCAGGATGCTGCTAGTGTAACTGCTATCAATCACGGAACGAATTGGGCCGTTTATTCTCATAATCAGCTTATAGTTAAAGATTCTGCAATTTTGACAGCACGTAGCCATGAGAAAGGTAAAACGATTTGTCATATTGTCGATTCCGGTCGTACCATCACAGCCAGCATGAACTTTGATGGCAATCCTTTAGATGGTACCTATGACTCAGGGAAACTTAGTACCACATATAAGTATGTGAAGGTTGAACCCAGTAAGACTGTGGCTGTTACTAACGTTACATTGGACAAGACCACGCTTTCTATGAAGGTCGGTGAGTCTGATACTCTGACTGCAACGGTTGCACCTACTAATGCTACAAATCAAGCTGTGACCTGGACTTCCAGCAATGAAGCCGTTGCTACTGTGAGCAACGGCACAGTCAACACCGTCGGCGTTGGTACTGCTATAATCACTGTGAAAACGGCAGATGGCAATAAAACCGCTTCCTGCACCGTGACTGTGACTAGAGCTTCCTCTTCTGGCGGTTCCCACACCACTTACTACCCCGTGAACACCCCGGCGAAGAGTGAGGGCGGTTCTGTGGTGGTCAGCCAGAAGAGTGCCAGCAAGGGGTCTGCGGTGACTGTGACCGTGACGCCGGAGAGTGGGTATCAGGTGAGCAGTGTGCAGGCTGTGGACAAGGACGGAAAGAAACTGACTTTGACCGACAAGGGCGATGGGAAGTATTCGTTCGTCATGCCCGGCAGCAAGGTAGAGGTGTCCGCCAGCTTTGCGCAGGTGCAGAAGCCGGAGGAAGCATCTCCCTATCGCGACGTGAGTAAGGACAGCTATTATTACGACGCCGTGCAGTGGGCCAGCAACAAGGGCATCACCAACGGTGTGGCGGACGGCGTGTTTGCTCCGGACTGGGTCTGCACCCGTGGCCAGATTGTGACGTTCCTGTGGCGCTCTGTCGGCAGCCCCGCACCCAAGACGGCGGAGATGACCTTTGCGGACGTGGCGGAGGATGCCTACTACGCCCAGGCCGTCCTGTGGGCCGTGGAGAACGGCATCACCAAGGGAATGAGCGAGACGACCTTCAGCCCCGACCAGACCTGCACCCGCGCCCATGCGGTGGCCTTCCTGTATCGTCTGGCCGGATCCCCCGCCGTGACGGGCAGCAGCTTCCAGGACGTGGCCGCGGACGCCTATTACAACGCCGCCGTCGCCTGGGCTGTGCAGCAGGGTATCACCAAGGGGACGAGCGAGACGACGTTCAGCCCGAATGAGACCTGCACCCGCGCCCAGATCGTGACCTTCTTGTATCGCATGGACCAGGCAAAGTAATATCATCCAGAAATGCAATGATCCCCTCCGTAGAACTTAAACTATGGAGGGGATCATATTATTTATAAATATATAAGATGTTACTCCCATTCAATTGTCGCAGGGGGCTTAGAAGTAATATCATAGCAGATCCGGTTGATCCCCGGAACCTCGTTGACAATGCGGACAGAGATCTTATCCAGCACGTCATAGGGGATGCGAGCCCAGTCTGCTGTCATAAAGTCGGCGGTGGTCACGGCACGCAGGGCCAGGGTGTAGTCGTAGGTCCGGCCGTCGCCCATAACGCCGACGCTGCGGGTGTTGGTCAGAACGGCAAAATACTGGTTCAGGTTCTTATCCTCACCGGCCTTGGCGATCTCATCCCGGAAGATGTAGTCAGCCAGACGCAGAGTATCGGCTTTCTCCTTGGTGATGCAGCCGATGATCCGAATGGCCAGACCGGGGCCGGGGAAGGGCTGGCGGGAGACCAGATACTCCGGCAAACCCAGCTCACGGCCCAACTGACGAACCTCGTCCTTAAAGAGCATCCGCAGGGGCTCCAGAATCTCCTTGAAGTCCACAAAATCCGGCAGGCCGCCCACGTTGTGGTGGCTTTTGATCACGGCGGCATCACCGTCACCAGACTCGATCACGTCGGGGTAGATGGTGCCCTGGGCCAGGAAGTCCACGGCACCGATCTTTTTGGACTCCTCCTCAAAGACTCGGATGAACTCTTCGCCGATGATCTTCCGCTTGGATTCGGGGTCGTCCACGCCGTCCAACTTGCCCAGGAAGCGGGCTTCTGCATCCACGCGGATGAACTGGATGTCCCACTTAGAGAACGCCTGCTCCACTTCGTCGCCCTCGTTCAGGCGCATCAGGCCGTGGTCCACGAAGACGCAGGTGAGCTGACTGCCTACCGCCTCGGCCAGCAGAGCCGCAGCGACGGAGGAGTCCACACCGCCAGACAGAGCCAGCAGGACCTTACCGTCTCCGACCTTTTCCCGAATGGAGGCGATGGCCGTGCGGCAATAGTCGCCCATGGTCCAGTCGCCCTTAGCGTGGCAGACGGCATAGAGAAAGTTGCGGATCATGCCCAGGCCGTTTTCCGTGTGGTTGACCTCTGGATGATACTGCACGCCGTAGAAACCGCGGACTTCATCAGCAATGGCAGCGTTGGGGCACATGTCCGTGTGCCCCACCAGGGCGAAACCGTCGGGCACTTTGGCCATGTAGTCCCCGTGACTCATCCAGGAGATGCCCTGCTCCGGCAGGTCCTGGAAGAGGCGACAGGAGGTATCGTAGTAGGTGACGGTCTTTCCGTACTCGCGGGCGGTGTCTTCCTGGGCGGGGGTGACGAGACCGCCCAGGTTATGGGCCATCAGCTGGCAACCATAGCAGATACCCAGAATGGGCACACCCCAGGTGAAGATCTCAGGGTCGACCTGGGGGGAGGTGTCCAGATAGACGCTGTTGGGCCCACCGGTGAAAATAATGCCGATGGGATTCATGGCTTTCAACTCCGCCAAGGGGGTGGTGTAGGGCTTTACCTCGCAGTAAACGCCACATTCCCGCACCCGGCGGGCGATGAGCTGGTTGTACTGGCCGCCGAAGTCCAGCACGAGGACAAGTTCATGGTTCATGAAAGACCATCCTTTCTCTCAGTTCCTGATTATGCGGAAGCATCTTTGTGTTCGATCAGCAGGAAATTTTATATCACTTTATTGTACCGCGCACTGCGCAGAAAAACAAGTCTTGACGGGGGTTCTTTTTGGATTTTGCCTGTTTCCTGGCTTTTTAGAATAATCTGCCTGGACCAGTGGGATGCTATCTCCAAAAAGGAGGGGAGTACCCATGCTCATTGCGGTCATCCGAACCATTATCCTCTATCTGCTCATTATTTTGGGGATCCGACTGCTGGGAAAGCGGCAGATCGGGGAATTAGAACCATCGGAACTGGTCCTATCCCTCATCATCGCAGACCTGGCAGCGGTGCCCATGCAGGACTTCGGTATCCCGCTGCTCATGGGGATCATCCCCATTTTAACGCTGCTATGCCTATCTGCCATCTTATCTGTTCTGACGGAGAAAAATATCCGTTTTCGAGCTTTGCTATGCAGCCGCCCCAGCATCGTCATTCAGGATGGAAAAGTTTTGCCCAAAGAGATGGAGAAAAACCACTTTACCATAGATGAACTGATGGAAGAACTGCGTATGGCCGGAGTGACCGATTTGGCAACGGTCAAATACGCTGTGTTGGAAACGACGGGGCGCATCTCCGTCCTGCCCTATGCGGGGGAATGCCCCCCAACGGGCAAAGATCTTGGCCTAAAAAGACAGGAAAAAGGCCTGCCGCTGATTATCATCAGCGACGGGCACATTTTGACCCATAATCTCACTGCTCGAAATCTCTCCCAAGGCTGGCTGGAAGATCAGCTTCACAGCCGGGGGATTCAGAGCGTTGAGCAGATCTACCTTATGACGGTGGACGAGATGGAGGGCGTCTACCTGATCCAAAAGGAGGCGAAGGTGTGAGACAGCTTTGGATCTCTGTGGGAATTTTAGTCGTTATGGTCGCGCTCCTATTCTGGAATGTGGTCAAGGTCGATCAGCTCACCCAGCCTATGCTGAAAGAACTCTCCCAAGCCACCACCGCAGCGCGGGGGGACGATTGGCCTGCGGCGGAAGTTTTGACACAGCAGATACAAGTCCACTGGGAGAAGGGGATGCACCACCTTCGATTCGTCCAAATGCATGACGCCATCGACGAAGTGACCCTGTTGCTCCGGGAGGCCCAGGGCTATTTGCAGGATCGGAAAACCGGAGAATATCTCTCAGCTCTGGGCAAACTCACCGGCAAGTTAGAGGCGATCCAGGAGCAGGAGCGCGTCTCCGCCGAGAATCTGTTTTAGGAAGCTTACCCACCGATCAGCTCCCACAGCACCTTGATGAAAAAGATGCACAGGACGACGATCATCAACGGTTTTACAGCCTTAGCTCCGCCTTTATCAAAGCATCGGGTGCCAATATAATTCCCCAAAATACTAAAACACCCTGCCACCAGCCCCAACAACAGAAGCACTTTCCCATTCAGGAAAAAGACCACCAGGGCCGAAAGATTTGTCGTCAAGTTGATGACCTTGGCAATGCCGTTGGCGGAGGCAAGGGTCAGGTGTGCCAGCCCCGTCAGCATCAGGATCAAAAATGTCCCCGTGCCGGGGCCATAAAATCCGTCATATAATCCAATGACCAGGGCTACTCCCATGGCAACGGCGATTGTCTTCGAGGAAGAAAAAGCGGGGCGTTCTGCATCCAGTGCTTTTCCGCGGAGAAGGTAACATCCCGTCAGCGGCAGCACCACCAACATGATGACCCGAAATGCTGCATCCGGAATGAGCAGCGCCAGATGTGCCCCTGTGGTCGAGCCGACCAAGGCGCACACGGCACAGAAAAGCGCCAATTTCCAGTGGATATATCCGCTGCGAGCAAAGCGCCAGGTGGCCAATGTGGTTCCCATACCAGAGCTGAGTTTATTGGTCCCAATGGCGTAGTGAACCGGTAGGCCGGAGATGAGGTAGGCGGGCAGGGAGATGAGACCGCCTCCTCCAGCCATTGCGTCCACCAATCCGGCCAGAAAAACCAGAGGGCAGACGATCAAAAATTGCAGGGCAGTAAGTTCCATGTTGTCTTGGTTCATCCTCTCATGTTTCTCTGGGGCTTTAGTATGCTCTTTTTTTGTGAATTTTGCAAATTTTTCTGAAAAAGAAGTTTTCTTTGGGATTTCCTAGTGGTATAATAGAAAAAATTGGCCGATTCAGCGTTTGGCTGGACGGCTGAGAGACTAGGGAGGAACACTAACTATGAAAACTCTGTATAATGGCAAAACCAAGACCGTCCTGCTGGACGAAGCCACTGGTATCGTGAACCTGTTCTTTAAGGATTCCGCCACCGGCGAGAACGGCGTTTTTGACCCCGGCTCCAACAGTGTTGGCGGCAGCGTTGAGGGTAAGGGCAAGATCGGTCTGAAGATCTCCAAGCACTTCTTCGAGCTGATGGAGAAGAACGGCATTCCCACCCACTACTTAGGCTCCGACGTGGAGCAGGGTCTTATGCAGGTCCGCAAGCTGACCGTACCCAAGCTGGAGTTCGTGTTGCGTTACTTCACTGCCGGTTCCATGTGCCGCCGCTTTACTCTGCCTGAGGGCATCGTGTTCGATCCCCCTTACTCCGAAGTTACTTTGAAGGACGACGAGCAGGGCGATCCCCTCATCACTGAGCGTCTGTGCATCATGAAGGACATGCTCAAGCCCGGTCAGTATGACGAGGCCCTGGGTATCCTGGTCAAGGTCGGCGAAGTCCTGAAACAGGAGCTGGCCACTATGGGCCTGACCCTCATCGACTTCAAAATCGAGGTCGGCTATGACGAGGACGGAAAGATGTACGTTGTGGACGAGATCACCCCCGACATCTGGCGCGTGCGCGACGAGCAGGGCAACATCCCCAACCAGATCGACTGTGCCAAGCTGATTCTGGATAAGATTTGATATTTCATTTCAAACAGATCAACCAGATCAACATAGGGAAAATAAGAAGACTCTGCTGTAGCTCCGTTTTGGGCTTGGCAGAGTCTTTTTCTGAGAAAAAACCAAATTCTACCTCTGAGGGGTGTTCTCCTGCGTGAAAAAAGAGTAAACTCAACGCAAGCAAGGAGGTAATACTATGGATCTGATCAAAATTGGAACGTACATCGCCGGGAAAAGAAAAGCCCTCGGAATGACACAAAAACAACTGGCAGAACAGCTTGGCATGAGCGATAAGTCGGTGTCCAAGTGGGAACGCGGTATATGCCTGCCTGATGTGGCGCTCTATGCGGAGCTTTGCCAAATCCTCGGCATCAGCATCAACGAATTTTTTGCAGGAGAAGATATTGCAAAAGAAGATCTCGTGCAAAAGTCGGAAGAAAACATCATTGGGGTAGCAAAAGAGAGTAAGCAGAAACAAAAACGATTGCGATCTATGCTCTGCTTTGTGTTGGCAGTGTCTGTCCTCGTCCTGTCTGCTGTCGGAATCATTCTATACCGATTTAACGGGCCTCAGAATGTCATTGCTCCTGTAGATCAAGAAAGCGTCGAAATGAAAACGGTCGAGTTACTCTCTGGGGTAGATGGCGCATTCATGTATCAATATGTTACCACAGATTCGTATGCTTCTCTTAAAATTTTTGTCTCGGAATATCACTCTGGGAAACTAATTCAAAAAGAACCGGTATTGTTGGGACATGAGGAGATCGGTTCGCCAAAACATGGCACCGTGTTGATCGTTCCCGACTTCGATCACTTTACGGTAAAGATCATTATGGCAGATGATGAATCCAAGTTTTCCACAGAGATACCAATTTTAGAGGGGGTAGAAGACAGGGAATATTACGGTAGGTCTGCCAGCAAGATCACAAGGAAAACGGATATTATTTATAATGAAGAACAGCCTTTGGTTGCGTTGGTCTACGGGAAAAATCAAGTGAGGAGTATTGACCTGCACGACGTTACCAATGGGACATCAGAAGCCCTTGCCGAAAACGACTATGTATATTATTTCTCGTTTGAGTTTTGTAAATGAGGTGTACCATCTTCCGGAAACGCCCGCTGTATCTTCCGGATGACCACAGCATAGACTACCAGGAAGAAGATCCCGGCAGACACCCAGGCGGCAGGGCTGGCCAGACAGATGCCGAGATAGCTCATAAAATGTGCGGAAATCTTTGCTACGATCATTCGGGCAAACAACTCCACCACGCCGCCCATCATGGGGAGCAGGCCAAAGCCCAGCCCCTGCACACCATTCCGATAGACATAGATCGCCATGAGCGGCAGGAAGAAGGGGGCAATGGCCTTCATATAGATGTCTACCAGCGGAACGACGCGGTCCAGATCGTCTGTGACAAACAGCCACGTCAGCTTCGAGCCAAAGAAGAACACAACGACTCCGATGGCAACGGAGTAGATAGCCCCCATAATAGTCGCCGAGCGAAAACCTTGGCGGATACGAGTGATCTTGCCCGCGCCAATGTTTTGGGCGCTGTACGTCGCCATGGTCGTGCCCAGGGCGGAATAGACCTGGTGGATGAGCTGCTCGATTTTTCCCGCTGCGGTAAAGGCAGCGATGTGAAACGTTCCCAGGCTGTTCAGGGCACTCTGGACCATCAGCCCACCGATGGAGGTGATGGAGAATTGGAGCGCCATGGGCAGGCCGATACCCAGCTGCTTTTTTACAATAGGGGCGTGAGGACGGAAATCACCCCGATGCATTCGTAGAATGGGAACTTTTTTGACGATGTAAACCAGGCACAACAGCCCGGATACGCCCTGCGAGATCACAGTGGCCCAGGCTGCGCCTGCGACGCCCATACGAAAGAACAAAATAAACACCAGGTCTAGGACGATGTTCATCCCGGCTGAGAGGATCAGAAAATAGAGCGGTATTTTGCTGTTGCCAAGCGCTCGAAGAATGCTGGAGAGCATATTGTATAGCACTTGCGTGGCAAGACCGCCGCAAAGAAGAACGATGTAAGTATAGGCATCTGTGAAAATCTCTTCAGGGGTATTTAAGAGTGTCAGCAGCCAGTTCATCCCACCCACGCTCAGAGCGGTGATGAGAGCTGTAAAGAAAACGGACAGCAGTGCTGCGCTGCCCACAGCTTTTCTAACGCCGGCGTCATCCTGCGCTCCGTAGCACTGGCTGATGGGAACGGAGAATCCTGCCGTCATGCCCATAAAAAAGCCCAGGATGAGAAAGGTGATCATCCCCGTGGAGCCAACGGCGGCCAGGGCTTCGGTGCCGACATAGCGTCCCACGATGATGGTATCGACCATAGTATAAAATTGCTGAAATAAATTGCCGATGACGATGGGAAGCGCAAAGCTTAAAATCAGCTTTGTGGGGCTACCTTCCGTCATACTGCGTTCTAAACGCGCTTTGGCCATGGATCAGGTATCCCTCCCAGACGGCCGGATCGCCTCAAATTGAAATTGTAATGTTGTGCGGCCCTGAAATCGGTTTTCACCCACTGTCCCCAGTAGATCCACGCATTCCGGGCTGCCCAGCTCCTGATAGGTTTGGGAGAGGTGGAAGCCCACGGCGTCCGACTGCGTACCAAAGAGTTTGATGTGTTCGTTAGAACGGCCCATGAGGCGGTGCGAATGGTATCCTTTGGGGAGCAGCTGGTAGTCTCGAACCATCAGCACTGGTTTTTCGACACCGGGGCCATAGGGGGCCAGCGCCTTTAATTCATTGAGCGCGAGAGGAAGTTCCTCTTCACGCAGTTCTAAGTCATAGTATAATGAATCATCCGGCTCTGCTGGGGGATGTTCCACAGCGTAAGCCTGGATGGCAGCGGCCATTTCCTCATAGCTCTCCTGGGCCACAGAGATGCCGGCAGCTCCGGTATGTCCACCGGCCGTCTCTACATAGGGCGCGACAACTTGCAGAAGTGGGAAAAGATCGTAGTCTCCATAGCTCCGCCCAGAGCCTTTTAAAATCCCGGACAGGCTAGCAATGGGGGAGAAGACAAAGGCTGGCTTCTGGTAAGCTTCGCTGAGTTTTCCGGCCAGGATACCAATGATGCCCTCTGGGATACCCTCGCAGCAGATGATCAAAATGGGGTCATCAGCCCGGTAAGAAGCCGCTACTTGGGCCTGTTCCAGACATTGTGTGACCAGTGTCTTCCGCCGCTCGTTGATCTGCTGCATCTTGGCGGCAAACCCAGCGGCCTGCGTTTCATCCTGAGAAAGCAGCGCTTTCAAGACAGATGTGCTACCTGCGTTATACAGTCGTCCGGCGGCATTTAAGATGGGGGCGATTTGAAACTTAATGGTATCTTCATCGTAAGGGCGCTGGGCCAGATTGAGCACGGCACGCAAGCCACTGGAGAGTTGAGGATACCACCCATCGTGGTTGATGATCCGCAGACCTTGGGTGACCAGATAGCGGTTATCCCCGGTGAGGGGCATGACATCTGCCAAAGTGCCCAGGCAGGCCAGAACCAACAAGTCGAAGAACAAGCATTTTTTCTCTTGAGCTGTCTGCCCGGCACAGAGATATTCTGCCAGCTTATATGCCAAACCAGCCCCGCAGTAATCCTCATAGCCGTTTTTCTCCGGATGGATGTGAGGATCGACAATGATGTCTGCCGGGGGTAAGGTCTCTTGGGGCAAGTGGTGATCCAACACGATGATCTTATTTCCAGCTTCCTTAGCCGCCAGGATGGGCTCAACGGCGGCAATGCCGTTGTCTACGGTTATGATCAGGGAATCGGAGATACCTTCGATCAGCGTTTCGTTGATGCCATAGCCGTCGGTAAAGCGCCGGGGAATGATGGTTTGGGGCGTCACACCAAAGTGACGCAAAAGCTTGACCAAGATGGCTGTGGAGGTGATGCCGTCGGCGTCATAGTCACCCACGATGACTACGGGCAGACCATCTTGTATGGCCCACTGCTTCAAGGCCTCTCCACAGGCGGCCAAGTTTTCGATGGTTTCCGGTTCTACATGGGCCGGGGAGCGAAGCTCCTCCAGGGTCAGGCCGGACATGCCTTGCACGGCCTCGGCCACAGAACGGTAGTCTCCGCGCTTTTTCCATTGCTGCATCTTGCTGCACCTCTACTCCAAAAAACAAAAACGGAGAAAACAAAAAGACTTGCTGAGCGGCAAGTCTTTTCGAGTCGTTTTGCTCCCAATTGCCAGTTTCTAATATAACAGGATAAGTATACTCTGAATTGAAGAAATAGCAAGAGAATTCGAGAGAAAAATCGAAAATCTGTGCGGTTTTATGGGGATTTGCGGAGCAGGGAAAGAGAATCCGAGGGAGAAAAGGAATCGGGGCTGTAGCAGTTTTTGTTTTGCTACAGCCCCTTCACAGGTTTATGATTCAGGTGTGGTCTTGAGGAGTCGTATCTGCTGAGTTAGCAGATGTCTCTTCCTGTGTGGGATTCTCATCTTCTGTCACCGGGTCCGGCGTCGTTCCGTCGGTGGTGATAGAGATTGCAGTAATAATGGCCTTTCCTTCGTCGTTGGGGTCGATCTGGACTGTGACTTTATCGCCCACATTGAGAATGACTACATTTCTATCATCTGACGCAGCCATGGCATAGTAGGTGTCTGAGCTGTCCAGACGAATATAATACCAGGAGTTTCCGTTCAGAACTGCTGTGCGAATATCTGCGATGGTGCCTTCTAGAGTCGTCTTTTCCAGAGCGGCCTGAGCGCTGTCACTGTTTACGCTGATATTCTGCTGCTGGAGCTTGGCAATATAGTCGCTCTCACAAGCGGCTACTGTCGTGCCCTGACCCACGATCTGATACTGAGAAACGTTGACCATGGCATACATTTTGACCAGCTGAGAGCTGTCCTTCAAGGACATAAAGTAGGTAGGCTGACCGCCGATATTTAGGAGCAAGGGGAACGTAGCTGTATAGCCAAGGTCCTGCACGATGCCCTCTGCAGAACGCTGCGCTGAGCTCTCGATTGCACCTGGAGCCGGATAATAGGTCGTCTCCTTTGTGCGCTGGTTGGAAAGCAGGAAGCCGATGTTAGACTGGTCGCTGCTGGCGGAGGTGATGCCGGTGTACATATACACGTCATCGTCCATGGCCAGGTAATTGAAGTTATCTGTGGTTACAGTCACGTTTTTCTGACCGATGAGAGAGTTGATGAAGCCATTAATATAGGTGCCGTAGAAATCATACTGCTGGGTGATAAGGCTGGCTGTATAGACCCGGTCCACCCAGGTAGGAATGTCAGCCACATCATAGTAGACGTGTTCGCCGGTGCTGGCGTTCAGCAGAACTGCACCAATGATATCTGCGCCGCCAAACAGCCCAATCGTTCGTGTCTCGCGGGGGCAGACCCACCAGGCTTGGCCCTCTTCGTCCAGTTCCAGATGAGCAGAGCTGAACATATAGGTGGGGTAGTGGAAACGTAGATAGCGGTTCAGGTCCCGGTTAAAATATTCCGAGGGGGAGTAACGCATCCCGCTCAAGCCCAGGTCGGAGAGACGGATGACTTTCGCCTCCTGCGTGACCATATCGATGGTAATGTAGGCGGGTAGGCCGTCTTTGGTGTTTAGGACCCACTTAAAGAAGTCGCCATATTCCAGCGCCGCCACACGAACTGGACGGCCCTTGTAGTTAATCTGTACATAATCATCGGAGACATTGAACTGGCTGACCATATCAGACAGTTCTCCCAGCTTTCGGTCACCCAGCACGCTGGCGGAAGCTTCGTCCAGCATGGGGATCTCGTCAAAGGAAACGGGCTTGATGTCTTCTGCAAAATCACCGGTTTCTACTGTGAGCAGGTCATGGTAGGCGCCTGCTCGCAAAAGGGGAGCGGAGATAATTTGGCCCACCACAAAGATGGCGGCCAGCACTACCACAACGACTACGACCACTTTGCACTGGTTCTTCGCAAAGGACAGATAGTCCCGTAAGTGGATTTCTTGTTTTCCGGTGTCTGCACCCAACACAATCATAAACACTAAGACATATACCAGCAAGAGAATAAAGACGAAGCTGTAAAAACTGGTGTTATGCAGGTTGATTGCGGGCAGGGAGACATAGAACCACACCCCTCCAATAATCAGCGTGACCAGCAAGCTGATGAGTACGCGGGGCAGAGTTCGTTTTGCCTGGCTGTCTGACATAGGGTACTCCTTTCGGTTTTCCAAAACAGATTTTTGGATGAATTTGGATGGTATGTTAAGTAGTATATCCTAAACAACGGAAAAAAGCAACACGAAAGGTTTGACAAGATCATAAAAGCATGTCAAAATGTTATTATCAAAACTATAACAGTATAAAAAGCAAGGAAATTCCAGAGGAAGGAGGCGCACTATGATCCAACTGGACTGGGTCGGTGACCTGAATGATTTGAACATTCTATCTATCTTCGTGCGCCTGCTGCTAGCCATGGTCTTTGGTGGGACCATCGGCTTTGAGCGCGGCATCCGCCAGCGGGCAGCCGGTTTGCGAACACACATGCTGCTTGCTGTCGGCGCGGCCTCCACGATGCTGGTCAGCCAATACATGTACGCCAGTTACGGGGTTGGAGACCCCGCTCGGCTGAGCGCTCAGGTCATCAGCGGCATCGGCTTTCTGGGAGCCGGTACCATCATCGTCACTCGACGAAACCAAGTCAAGGGCCTGACCACCGCTGCCACCCTTTGGGTGACCGCTTGCATGGGGCTTGCTGTTGGTGTCGGCTTTTATGCCTGTGCGCTCATCATGTATCTAATTCTGATTTTCATTCTTCTTTTGGTCAATGTAGTGGATACAAAGTACTTAAAGATCCCAACGAACACAGCCATTTATATTGAAGTCAAGCGCGAAGCTGGTTTGGGAGATGTCATTCATTTCATCCACGAGATTGGTTGGAGCGTCCGGGATGTGAAAGAGTTTCCCGCTGGACGGCCGGAGATCTTAGCTGTTCGCATGGACTTGGAATCTGACCAGGCGATGCGAGGTGACCTAGATACGCTGCATCTTCTGAATGAGCAGCCTAGTGTCTTACGACTGGAGGTTCGACCCGTTCATTAAAATCAAACCAATCAAAAAGAGACTGGTATGCGGAAATGCTGATAGCCGCAGCCAGTCTCTTCTCACGTTATCTGTACACTTTCTTTTCCTCGTCCAGAATCTCTACCCGGTGACAGGTCGAATAGACGACAGAAAACTGTGGGTATTCCTCACGAAACCCCTGTAACAAAATCGCTGGGTTCAGGCCGGGGTTCTGTGCCTGTAACAACAGGGTCATCCGCAAAGTATCTCCCTGCGCTTGCGTGTCCTCGACAGCTTCAATCAGAGGGATCAAGTCGACTTCTGTAAATCCTTTTTTGGATTTCTTGCTTTTTTTCTGCACCACGAACGATTCCCGGCTGACCAGTTCCAGGAATGATTCTTCTGCGTTCTTAGCTACATCACCATCAAATTCCAACGTGATCGCATAACGGACAAAAGCCAACTTACGGAAAGGAAGACCACCTTCATAGCAATCCAGAATTTCAATACCTGCAGGCAGGACCTTGTTCATTTGCTCCGGTAGTTGCTCCATCGTGCTTCCCTCGACCAACCCAAACTCTAACAGCTCACACTGGCTGGAAAAGAACAAGGGCAATGGCAGAGGAATAGAGACATAGGGGTGTGGATGGAACCCCGCTGTATGACGAATGGTGATCCCGGCCCTCAGAAAGGCCCGCTCCATGGTGTGCATTAGATCCAAATGGGAGATGTATTTAGCTGTGCCATACTTGGCAAATAAAATACGCTGGTCAGCCATGACAGATCCCTCCCTTACATAGCTTATTTGCCCCACAGCCGGAACATTTCACTTTACAGTCCGGGGTGATCTTTCCGGCGTAGGCCGTTTCGCGCTCCCGCCAGAGGTAACTTTCCTTCACGCCGTCCGAAATTACATGCCAGGGCAAAATCTCGTCCTTTTCCCGTACCCGGTTCGCGTAGAACGCCGGAGAAACCCCGCAGGTTTCCATGGCAGTTAACCAAGTCTGTAAGTTAAAGTACTCACTCCAAGAATCGAACTTCGCCCCATGCCGCCAGGCTTCCTCAATGACATCTGCGATACGCCGGTCACCGCGGGACAGTACCGCTTCTAGATAGCTCGTCTCTGGGTCGTGCCAGTTGTAAGTGATAGACTTGTTCCTCATGTGCTCTCGCAACAGTGTGACTTTCCGCAGGTATTCCTCCTGGGTATTCTGCGCTTCCCACTGGAACGGTGTGTGTGATTTGGGAACAAAGCAGGAGGTAGATACCGTGATACGCACCCCACGGGAACGGTTTGGGGTATTCTCCCGCCAGACATGGTATACTTTTTGGGCTAGGTCCGCAATACCCAGGACATCTTCATCTGTTTCCGTGGGTAGACCCAGCATAAAGTAGAGCTTGACGCTACTCCAACCGCCAGAAAAAGCTGTGCGGCAGGAGTTCAATAAGTCTTCTTCCGTAACATTTTTGTTAATGGCATCCCGCAGTCGCTGAGAACCAGCCTCTGGCGCAAAGGTCAGGCCGCTCTTTCGTCCGCCACGTTGCAATTTTTCCATAAGATTCATGGAGAAATTATCTGCACGGAGCGAAGGGAGGGCCAGGTTGACTTTATGCGGCTCGCACCATTCCAGCAACCCATCACAGAGGGGAAGCAGGTCCGGATAGTCGCTGGAAGACAAGCTCATCAAGGTCATATCTTGGTAGCCAGAATCCTGACAGGCTTCAATGCCATACTTCACTAAGAGGTCTTCCGAGCGTGTCCGGACCGGACGATAGACAAAGCCCGCCTGACAGAACCGGCAGCCACGGATACAGCCGCGGAAGAGCTCTAGCATCACGCGGTCCTGAGTGACTTCTGTGGAGGGCACTAAGGTCTTGACCGGATAGTAAGACTGATCCATGTCTGAAACGATACGTTTCGTGACTTTTTCTGGTGCGCCATCTTTGGGCGTGATGGCAGAAATGGTGCCATCCTCTGCATAAGTGACCTCGTACAAGGAGGGAACATAGAGGCCCTGGATCTGGGATGCCTCCCGCAAAAACTGAACCTTGCTCCATTCCTCTCGTTTGGCTTCTCGGTAGAGCTGGATCATCTCGACCGTCACATCTTCGCCTTCGCCCAAGGAAACCAGATCTACAAAGGGGGAGAGCGGTTCTGGATTGTACATACTGGTGCCGCCGGCCACCACGATAGGTGTTAGCTCCGTACGGTCTTCGCTGCGCAGGGGCAAACCAGCCAGGTCCAGCATATTGAGTACGTTGGTATAGGCCATCTCATAGCCCATGGAAAACCCGATGATATCAAACTCCGCTATGGGGTCGCCGCTTTCCAGAGCGTAGAGTGGCAACCCTTCCCGGCGCATCTCTGCCTCCATATCGCCCCAGGGGGCAAAGACACGCTCACACCAAACACCATCCATCTCATTGGCAACACCGTAAAGGATACGAAGCCCCAGGTTGGACATACCAATCTCATAAGTATCCGGAAAACAAAAGGCGAAGCGGCAATCCACCTCGTCTTTGTTTTTCATTACGGCATTATATTCGCCGCCTACATAGCGCCCAGGTTTTTGTACACGGGCCAAAATTTTTTCTAACGTATGATCCATGAGGACCTCCAAATCAAAAAGTACAGTAGAAAATAGTATACCATACTGTTCCACACAATAGCCAGATGTTTTTTTATTTTTTCTTGTTGCTTTCACGATGGGTTCCGTGCCGTCTGCAGATCCAGTGGTAACACAAAACACCGATCCCGCTAATAGCTAAGGTCACAAGGAAAACTACGACAGCGAATACGTAGCTCTTGCTTCCTAGCGCATCCCCACCGATCATTGAGGTAATGACTGACGGAAGGCGACCCACAGAACACATCAGCAAAAACACAGGAAAGCGAATGTCCGTCAGCCCAGCAAAGTAACTCAGCAGGTCCTTCGGCGTCCCAGGGATCATATAGATCAGGAAAAACAAAAACGTCCGTTGTGGGGAAGATTGCAGGAAGCGGATGGAACGAAAGGATTCTTTTGGGAAAAACAGCTCCACCAACGGTGTTCCAAACCGTCGCACCAAGCTAAATACCAGCAAACTTCCTATCGTTGCGGAAATCAAACACACCACTGTTCCCCAGAGGGTTCCAAAAGCATATCCGCCAGCAATTTCCAAGGGTTCTCCCGGAATGACTGCAAAAATCACCTGAAAGATGACCATAGCCCCGTAAATCAGAAATCCGCTGGCCCGGCGCTGGCTGAGCCACTGACGAAAACTTTCTGGGTCAGAAGCGAGTTGAAGCATCCTAGGCCCGATCTTCCAGCAGACCAGGGCTGTTACACCCAGAAAAATCGCGATGGAGATGATTGCAAGCGTTTTGCGCTGGCGGTCTGTTTTGGCTTGCTTGGGTCTTTCGCTCATTTTGCAACACTCCTTCCAAAGGACCATACGGCGTTTTTGCCAACGCAAGCCTGCTCCATTTCTGAAAATATGATTAGGAATCTTGCTCAAATTGTAGTCTTCTTGAACCTATTCGTCAAGTCTTGCCTTTTGTACAGCACGCCACTCTCATAAATATCATATAATATAATTAATAGAGTTAAGCAAAACGCGATTTTTCTTTTTACAAAAGAAGCTAGAGGACCGTCTTTCAACAATCCTCTAGCTTGATGGTTAACCCGAAGACATTGCGAACAATAAAGAGTTCGTATCTTCGCATTATGGCGGAGACGGTGGGATTCGAACCCACGGACCCTTGCGGATCAAACGATTTCGAGTCGTTCTCGTTATGACCACTTCGATACGTCTCCGTAGACATTCATTTGAATACCGTATCAGTATACACGAAAACCCAACTTCCGTCAATGAAAACTTTTCCGTGGATTCTTTTCCCGTTTCGGCACAAGCTTTTTGTAAAGACCCTCTTGACAAATACCTGTGGGGGGTATATTGTAAAAATACCCCTTGGGGGTATTTGAAACTGGGAGGGAAGTACTTTGGAAGAAAACAAATGCTGTTGCTGCCACAAGACCAAGGAGCGGTCGCCGGATGAGGTCAAAAAGCTCCTCAATCGTCTCAGTCGTATTGAGGGCCAGATCCGGGGTATTCGTGGCATGGTGGAAAAAGACGCCTATTGTCCCGACATCTTAGTCCAATCTGCTGCGGTCACCGCTGCGATGAATGCGTTCAACCGGGATCTGCTGGCCAGCCATATTCGCACTTGTGTGGTCAGCGACATCCGGGCCGGGAGGGATGAGGTGATTGACGAGCTGGTGTTGACTTTGCAAAAACTGATGAAATGATCCCAAACGCCAAAGTGCAAAAACAGAGAAAAGGGGTTGATGGGATGGAACAATATAATGTCACAGGCATGAGTTGTGCTGCCTGCAGTGCTAGAGTAGAAAAGGCGGTGTCAAAAGTGCCAGGTGTCACAGCTTGTTCTGTGAGCTTGTTGACTAACTCTATGGGAGTAGAAGGAACAGCGTCTCCCCAGGAGATCATCCAGGCTGTGGAACACGCCGGATATGGAGCATCTCAAAAAGGCGGCGGGGCAAAAGCTCCCACAACAGCAGAGGCCGAGGAGGCTTTGGTCGACCATGAGACGCCAATTTTGAAACGGCGCCTGATCGCGTCGTTGATCTTCTTGGTTATGTTAATGTACTTCTCTATGGGTCACATGATGTGGGGGTGGCCGCTACCGTCTTTTTATGAAGGAAACCATGTGGCCATGGGGCTGACCCAAATGCTGCTGACGATCATTGTTATGGTCATCAACCAAAAGTTTTTTATTAGCGGCTTTACCAGCCTGCTCCACCGGGCCCCCAATATGGATACTCTGGTGGCGCTTGGCGCTACGGCGGCCTTTGGATACAGCACCTATGCACTCTTTGCCATGACTGCTGCTCAGGTAGCTGGAGATTTGGCCGGAGTCATGAAGTATATGATGGACTTCTATTTTGAGTCCGCCGCTATGATTTTGACGCTCATCACAGTAGGAAAAATGCTGGAAGCTCGCTCCAAGGGCAAGACCACCGATGCCCTGAAAGGGCTGATGAAGCTGGCACCTAAAACTGCCACACTGCTACGGGACGGTCAGGAAGTGAAAGTCCCCATTGAGCAGGTCCAGTCCGGAGACATCTTCGTGGTCCGTCCCGGCGAGAATATCCCTGTCGACGGTGTGGTCGAAGAGGGGAGCAGTGCAGTCAACGAATCTGCGCTGACCGGCGAGAGCATCCCTGTGGATAAAGAAGCGGGAGATAGTGTCTCTGCGGCTACGCTGAATCAGTCTGGCTTCCTCCGCTGCCGGGCCACCCGCGTAGGGGAGGATACGACCCTTTCCCAAATCATTCAGATGGTCAGCGATGCAGCGGCCACGAAGGCACCCATCGCCAAGATTGCGGACAAAGTTTCCGGTGTGTTTGTGCCGGTGGTCATCACCATTGCTGTTGTCACGACGGCAGTTTGGCTCCTGTTGGGCCATGATGTGGCCTTTTCGCTGGCACGAGGGATCTCGGTGCTGGTGATCTCTTGTCCCTGTGCGCTGGGTCTGGCAACGCCGGTGGCGATCATGGTGGGCAATGGCATGGGGGCCAAGAATGGCGTCCTCTTCAAAAATGCTGTTTCCCTGGAAAACGCTGGACGGACGCAGATCGTTGCTTTGGACAAAACAGGGACCATCACGGCTGGAGAGCCAAAAGTGACAGATATTCTACCTGCAAATAATGTAAAGGAAAAAGACTTGCTTTACCTTGCGGTTTCTTTGGAGCAGAAGAGTGAACATCCTCTTGCTTGTGCTGTATTGCAGTGTGGAGAGGAAAAACAAATCACACCAGGAGAAGCTACAGACTTTCAGGCGTTGGCCGGAAGTGGCTTGATTGCAAACTGTAAAGGTAAAATACTTTACGGAGGAAATTACGCGTTTATTTCTCGAAAACTGACAGTCCCGAAACAAATGCAGGAAGCGGCAGAAAACTTGGCTCAAGCTGGCAAGACGCCCCTCTTCTTTGCGCAGGGAAAGCAACTGCTTGGCATCATCGCCGTGGCGGATGTCATCAAGGAAGACAGTCCACAGGCGATCCAAGAGCTGCGGAATATGGGCATCCAAGTGGTCATGCTCACTGGTGATAACGAGCGCACGGCCCAGGCCATCGCGAAGCAGGCCGGCGTTGATCATGTGGTCGCTGGGGTCCTGCCGGACGGAAAAGAGGCGGTTATCCGTAAGCTCAAGGAGCATGGTAAAGTGGCTATGGTGGGTGATGGAATCAATGACGCCCCCGCCTTGACACGGGCTGATTTGGGCATTGCCATTGGTGCCGGAACGGATGTGGCTATCGATGCAGCAGATGTGGTCTTGATGAAAAGTCGCCTGAGCGATGTACCCGCCGCCATCCGGCTCAGTCGGGAGACACTGCGAAACATTCATCAGAATCTATTTTGGGCCTTTATTTACAACACCATCGGGATCCCCTTGGCCGCCGGCGTGTTTATCCCTTTGGGCCTGACCTTGAATCCCATGTTCGGTGCAGCTGCTATGAGCCTGTCCAGTTTCTGCGTTGTGACCAATGCCCTACGGCTGAATCTCTTTAAGCTGCACGATGTCAGCCGGGATAAAAAATGTGACCCTGTTTCCATTTCCTTGGAAACTGCAAAAATACAACCAAAAAAGGAGCAAGAAATTATGGAAAAGACTCTGACCATCGAAGGTATGATGTGTACCCACTGTGAGGCCCGTGTGAAAAAGGCCCTGGAAGCGTTAGAGAACGTGACCCAGGCTCAGGTCAGCTACGAGAAGGGGACCGCTGTTGTTACGCTCTCTGCGGATGTGCCCAATGATACTTTGAAGCAGGCTGTGGAAGCTCAGGACTATCCTGTTACTAGGATTCAGTAAGCTGAGCAGAAGGACAATATAACATGAGAAAAAGCTGGAAAGCCTATGGGGAGATCCCCTAGGTCTTCCAGCTTTTTTGTGCTCTGGAACAGGCGGAGACAGCAATGAGATCACTCCATGCCTGCGTATTTTTTGATCGCCTTAAAGGAGGTGTCACTGATGACGTGCTCCATCTTACAGGCGTCCTCTGCGGCAGTGTTTTCATCCACACCCAGGCTGACTAAGAAACGGGTGAGCATGGTGTGCTTTTCGTAGATGTTTTCGGCCACTGCCCGTCCTGCATCGGTCAGCTCTAGGTGACCGCTTTTATCCATGGTCACATAGCCGCCGGTCTTCAGCAGGCCGATGGCACGGCTGACACTGGGCTTGGAAAACCCCATATATTCGCTCACATCTACAGAACGCACATATTTGCCGGTCTTTGAAAGAACGAGGATGGTTTCCAGATACATCTCTCCGGATTCTTGTAAATGCATAGTTGGACCGTCCTTTCCACTCCACTAGGTGGTATATTACTAATAAAATACCATAATTCAGGCTCATTTTCAAGAGGCACACATAGGAGGGGTTAGTGTTTGATTTCGTAAGTTTGCATACACTAACGATTAGCCTGTGCAAATATTTTGTCAAAAGATACAAAAAGTGAAAGCTTGTGAAATTTATAATTGACAACTTAGTGACAAGGCTGTAATATATCACTGGTTAGCGAGCGCTAAGATTCTTTTTTATGTAAAGTAATTGGTGCTGCCGACGAGGTATTTTACAAGACTTTTACGAAACAGGAGGTGGACGCAATGATGCCGTTGATTTTAGCCGCAGCGGGAGAAACGAACACGATCCGCAAGGTAAGTGGCAACCCTGAGGTAAAAAAGCACCTGGAAGACCTTGGCTTTGTTGTCGGGGGAGAGGTTACTGTCGTTTCTGCCATTGGTGGAAACCTCATTGTCAACGTAAAGGAATCCCGTATCGCCATCAGTCGCGAGATGGCCGGGAAAATCATGGTGTAAAGGAGGCGAAGAGAGATGAACACGCTGAAGCAGGTAAAGATCGGTTCTACCGTGCGGGTGGTCAAGCTCCATGGCGAGGGCGCGGTGAAACGCCGGATCATGGACATGGGTATCACCAAGGGCGCCGAGATCTTTGTTCGTAAGGTCGCACCCCTGGGAGATCCTATCGAGGTCACGGTCCGTGGCTATGAGCTGTCTCTGCGGAAGGCAGATGCAGAGATGATCGAGGTCGAGTAACACGCGATCCACAGCAAGAAACAGTGGGAAGATACTTCCCGCTTTTTTCCGCCCTACAGGTTAGGGATCACTAATTAGGAAGTCCTAACTTGTGCAGAATTTGGAACAAAGGAGAGAAGACATGGAGAGAGAGTTGAAGATTGCTCTGGCGGGCAATCCGAACTGTGGTAAAACCACGTTGTTCAACGCCCTGACCGGCTCCAACCAGTTCGTCGGTAACTGGCCCGGTGTTACGGTGGAGAAGAAGGAAGGCAAGCTGAAGGGACACAAGAACGTCATCGTCATGGACTTGCCTGGCATTTATTCTCTGTCCCCCTACACCCTGGAAGAGGTCGTGGCCCGGAACTATCTGATCGGGGAGCGCCCCGACGCCATTCTGAATATCATCGATGGCACCAACCTGGAGCGTAACTTGTATCTTACCACACAGCTGGTAGAGCTGGGCATCCCCGTGGTCATCGCCGTGAACATGATGGACGTGGTGAAGAAAAATGGCGATAAGATCGACATCAAGGAGCTGTCCCGTGAGCTAGGTTGTGAAGTCTATGAGATCTCTGCGCTAAAGGGCACCGGCATCATGGACGCTGCCAACGCTGCCGTGGCTGCCTGCACCTCCACGAAGACCGTTCCCCAGCATACCTTTGCCGGCCCCGTTGAGCATGCCTTGGCGCACATCGAAGAGGCTGTTGTCCACAATATGCCGGAGGAGCAGCAACGTTGGTACGCCGTTAAGGTTTTCGAGCGCGACGACAAAGTGCTGGCCCAACTGAATATTCCCAAGGCCGTTCTGGACCATGTGGAGAATGATATCCAGGCCGCTGAGACCGAGCTGGATGATGACGCCGAGAGCATTATCACAAACGAGCGTTATGTGTACATCGCTTCTATCCTGAAAGGTTGCTATAAGAAAAAGCAGACCAGCGGTATGACCGTTTCCGATAAGATCGACCGTGTTGTCACCAATCGCTTCGCTGCCCTGCCTATTTTCGCTGCTGTCATGGTTCTGGTGTATTTCATCTCTGTGACGACCGTCGGTGGCTGGGTCACTGACTGGACCAATGACGGCCTGTTCGGTGACGGCTTCCATCTCTTCGGGATGGGTGCCAGTGAATACGAAGATGCCATTAACGAGTACGCAGAAGAGAATGTATGGACCGATGAAATGATCTCCACCGTGCAGGATGCTGTTGACGCTGGCGTCATTGGCGCTGACGCCCTGCTGGCTGACATCGAAGATGGTGATTTCGCGACCTTTGATGAGGATTATGGCTCCTATGCCGACTCCTTGGCTGAGGCTGGCTATGACATTTCTGCCATTTACGACGCCGGTATGGAAGATGCCCCTGATACCTCTGAGTTTGGTACTTGGGTCCCCGGTATCCCTGTTCTGATCGGCAACGGCCTGGAGGCCGCCGGTGCGTCCGAGTGGCTGAGCGGCCTGATCCTTGACGGTATCGTCGCCGGTGTCGGCGCGGTGCTGGGCTTCGTTCCCCAGATGCTGGTGCTGTTCCTGCTGCTGGCCTTCCTGGAAGCCTGCGGCTACATGGCCCGTATCGCCTTCGTGCTGGACCGTATCTTCCGTAAGT